>TARA_R110001592_G_scaffold16881_21_pt1 | contig 12182 bp, 11 predicted proteins | sample TARA_R110001592 | Tara Oceans TARA_R110001592 (sample SAMEA4398387) | marine metagenome | biome: Polar Biome; feature: [SRF] surface water layer (ENVO:00010504); material: water (ENVO:00002006), including particulate matter (ENVO:01000060) such as... | depth 5 m
GGCTGGTTTGATCCTGAAATCTATGAAGCGTTTAAAACCATCAAGCTAGAGCAGCATTACGCCGCGCAGAATCTTGAGCATGAAGATCGCCCGCAGTTCGATTAACAGCGCCGCGCCCCACCAAACAAAATCCGCTCACAGCTTGATTTTAAAGATATTTTGGTGTTTTATTCATGCTCAATATAAAGATATCGGAATATCATGGATCCATTCAAAAAACTCAACGCACGCGCCGCGCCGCTGGATATGATCAATGTTGATACAGACATTATCATCCCTAAGCAGTTTCTGAAAACCGTCAAACGGACAGGGCTGGGCGTCAGTGCTTTTTACAACATCCGTTATGATGATGACGGCAATGAAAACCCCGATTTTGTTTTAAACAAAGCCGAGTATAAGGGCGCGCAAATTCTGATTACCGGTGAGAATTTCGGCTGCGGCTCTTCACGTGAACACGCGCCATGGGCGATTTTAGATATGGGCATACAATGCGTTATCGCACCGACTTTTGCCGATATCTTCTTCAATAACAGCTTTAAGAACGGCATATTACCCATTGAATTGCCACAAGAACAAGTCGATCAACTGATGCAGGAAACAAAAGACCATCCCGATGCATTGATTGAGGTTGATTTGGAAAAACAAACCATCACGCGCGGCAATAAATTTTCCTTCTCGTTCGAGATTGACCCTTTCCGCAAGCATTGTTTGATAAACGGGCTGGATGATATCGGTCTGACCCTGCAGAAAAACACTTCTATCTCATCTTTTGAACAGAGCAGAGCCTCTGACAAACCGTGGATTTAAAAACATGACATCATATACATTACAAATACTTGCCGGTGACGGTATTGGCCCCGAAATCATGACCGAAGCCAAAAAAGTCATTGGCTGGATCAATGAACAAACGGACATCACCATCGAAACGCGCGATGGCTTGGTCGGCGGCGCATCTATTGACGCGCATGGCGTGCCCCTTAGTGATGAAACATTGGAAGAATGCCGCAACGCCGATGCCATATTACTCGGCGCGGTTGGCGGCCCCAAATGGGCAGATACGACCTATGAAATCAGACCGGAAGCCGGATTGCTCCGTTTGCGTAAGGAACTGGATTTATTCGCAAATCTGCGCCCTGCCCTCGTGTTTGACGCGCTGGTTGATGCTTCCACGCTCAAACCGGAAATCGTCAAGGGTTTGGATATTCTGATCGTGCGTGAATTAACAGGCGGCGTGTATTTCGGCGAACCACGCGGCATCGAAGATTTAGGCAACGGTCAACGCCGCGGTGTGAACACACAAGTCTACACAACATCCGAAATTGAGCGCGTCGCCCGCGTTGCCTTTGATTTGGCACGCAAACGCAGCAACAAGGTGCATTCTTGCGAAAAAGCCAATGTCATGGAAAGTGGTAAGCTATGGCGCGAAGATGTCACCGCCCTGCACGCTAAGGAATTTTCTGATGTGACGTTGGAACATATGTACGCCGATAACTGCGCGATGCAACTCCTGCGTAATCCTGCGCAGTTTGATGTCATTGTCACCGATAATTTATTCGGGGATATCCTCTCTGATGAAGCGGCGATGCTGACTGGCTCGCTCGGTATGCTGCCTTCTGCATCATTAGGCGCGGAAGGCGCAACGGGATTATACGAACCCGTTCACGGCTCTGCCCCTGACATTGCAGGACAAGGCAAAGCCAACCCACTGGCCACAATATTGAGCCTTGCCATGTGCTTGCGTTACTCTCTCGATCAGGGTGCTTTGGCAGACCGTATAGAAAAAGCAGTGCAACGCGTACTGAATGACGGCACACGTACACCTGACGTTATGGCCGACGGATGCACTGAAACATCTACGGCGGGCATGGGTGATGCCTTGATCCGCGCGCTTTAAAAAACGCGGGACAACTACAGCTCAGCACAAAACCAAAACTCGACACGGCGCAGCTAAGATGCTTTAATGCTCTCAATTCTAAAATATTATGACCGAGGGAGCTGCCCGTGATTGCGAGTATCATCACCGCTTTTTATCTTTTTGGATTTATCGACCTGAATAGCGCGATAACGTCCCTTTATGTTGCTGGCATTCTGCTTATTATTGCAGAGCTTGGCGTTGTTTCCTTTGGCCTGATCGCCTTTAACGGTTTGATCGCGTTATATGCGGGATATGCCCTGCATACGGGCAATGATTTATTGTTCGGCATGTCTGTCGGCTGGCCTGTTTTATTCGGCATTGCCTTTGTTGAGTTCAGCATTGTCGCCAGCGTTATCGCCGTACATATCTGGTTGCATAAAATCAAAAAAACCACAGGGACCGAAGGCATGATTGGCGAAAAGGCGACGATCCTCAGTTGGGACGGCCACAAAGGCAAGGCACGCATTGACGGCGAAATTTGGAGTGCGACATCCGAAAAAGAAATGGATTTAAAAGCCGACGATCTGGTTACTATTAAATCCGTGAACAAACTCAATTTAACCATTACCGCTTAATTCTATCTAAGGAGATTTTCTATGGAGTTTTTTGTACCTTTACTCGTTTTTATTGTTATTCTACTTTTATCATCCGTCCGTATCATTCAGGAATATGAACGCGGTGTGATTTACACTCTTGGGCGTTATACCAGCAACCGCGGCCCAGGCGTACAGCTCATCGTCCCGGGTATTCAGCGCGCTTTGATTGTTGATATGCGTATTCGTACAGAAGACGTGCCCTCACAAGATGTGATTTCCAGAGATAACGTGTCGGTCAAAGTTAATGCGGTTCTGTATTACCGCGTTGTTGATCCGGGCATGGCGATCAATAAGGTCGAAGATTTCATCATGGCGACCAGCCAACTGGCGCAAACAACCTTGCGCTCGGTTCTGGGTAAGCATGAAATGGATGAAATGCTCTCTAAACGCGACCAGCTTAATCACGATGTGCAGGAAATTCTTGATCACCAGACAGAGGGCTGGGGCATTAAAGTGACAAATGTTGAAATCAAGAATGTCGATATTGACCCCACAATGGTCCGTGCAATTGCCCGTCAAGCCGAAGCAGAGCGTGAAAGACGCGCCAAAGTCATCAACGCAGAAGGTGAATTACAGGCCGCCAAGCAACTTGACCAAGCGGCGACTATTCTGGCCAAACGCCCCGAAACAATGCAACTGCGTTATCTCGGCACAATGTCTGAATTCAGTAATTCTAAGGGCAACACGATTATTCTGCCGTTACCGATGGATTTATTGACAGGCTTGAAAAACCTTGCCAGCAAAAGCTAAGGCTTTTCATCAATAACACGCATAAAAAAAGAGCCTGAAATTCAGGCTCTTTTATGTTCAAGTTTTGAGGTTTATTCTTAGAGACGTGAACTGATCGCACAAGCAATCTGATCCGCACTCTCTGTGTAGACAGCAGCAGTACCACATGTCGCACCACCAGATGCAATCACAGAACCTGTACCAGGCGCGCCGTCATCCATTTTACGATCCATACGCGCAGCTTCTGATCCGCTTAGTGCAGCACTAGCAGCTGTTGTTGGAACACCTTGTAACATGATCCAGTGACCACCGCGACCTGTTCCCAAACCTGTTGTCAAAGCACCTGTTGCTGTGAAACCGACAGTCAAACCACCGCCTGCTTTTGCAGATGGAAGCGCACGCCCCCAAGTTGCTGTAGCAGAGCCGTCAACACCTGTTAACAAGTCAGCCGCATTTAACTGCGCCCAAAAGCTCAAGTTTTCACCAGCAATTGTACCCGGCGCACCGCCAATTTGTGAGTTACCGTTACCCGCAGTCGTACAAGGGGCAGCAGCACAGTTCGTTAAACGCACGTTCGGGTTTGTGATATCGCCCGGAAGCGCATCAAACATGTCTTGGAATGTGTTAGTTGCGGCCGTTACACCTTTAAGCTGGGCAACAGTTGCGGAAACCTGCGCATTGGCAATCATTTCCTGACCTTTTAGGATACCACCGATCAATAGACCAATAATAACCATAACAATCGCGAGTTCGACAAGGGTAAAGCCCTTTTCATCACGCACGGATTCGTGGATGTGTGTTTTCATAGTATTTTCTCCTTACAAAGAAATGTAAAAATTGTAGTTAAGTTGAGAGTAGTTAAAGAACGTGCTGGACAGCACATGCGAATCATACACGCCTTTTTCTCTCAGTAACAGTCCCATATGTATTCAGAATGTGTGATTTCTTTAAAAAAAGGCTTAAATTTGAAGGCATTATTATCATCCTGATAAAATGATAAGTCAGAAAAACGAATAATCAAAAAGCCGCGGTTTTGTTAAGACTTATTTAATCGTATTTTTCCGATAACTGCTCGGACTTTGACCAACAACATCCTTAAACACACGATTAAACGATGGTAAGGAGTTAAAACCGACTTCTTCAGCCACAATTTTAATGCTCGCTTTGGTCTCAAGCAGCAGACGTTTTGAATCTTCTACGCGATATTCATTCAAAAGCTGCGGAAATGACTTCTTGAAATATATATTAATCACCTTTGATATTGTTGCTTCAGGTACACCAAGCTCCTGCGCGAGGTCGGATCTGGAGTATGTCGGCTCGTGATAAATCTTCTCGAGCTTCAGAAGACTATCAATTTTGGTAGATATTTCCTTTTCGCCTTCGCTCAAATCGGTCTCTGATTTTTTCTGATAGGGCATAAACAAGGCCACCGGATAAATACGAAACAAGCTGGTTGAGACAAGATACACAAAGGCCAAGCCTAAAACCGTACGCGATAATGTGGCATTGAAGCTCAAATCATAGCCGGTGGTGTGAAACGCCATCAAGCCTAAGAAGGCTACATTCACAATAATAAGCGCTAGAATAAGCCAATAGCGCTCTTTACCCGCCTTTTGCTCTAAGATATCAGAAAACAGATTGCGATGTGCCCAAATCAAAAGCAAGCTTGCCGCGCCGGCAATAACCCCTGTGATGTTAAGCCAGATCATAAAATCGGGACACATCAAATCCATACGGCAATCTGTATTCAAATAAACGGATATCCCGCGCGACATACCAAGCGCGAGCGGCACAACAAGGACAATAGCCCAGTTCACCAAAGATGGTAGGGTTCTGATTTGTGACATTTGTATGATCAACAACGCGCTTAATGGCGGGCCTAATGCCCAGGCAGACCAACTCAAAACATCGTAATATGGTGAGATTTCTGCAATTTGGCGACGCGCAAGATCAATGAAAAAGGCCGCCCCTAAAACAATAAAATAAAGGAACGGCAAAATAACGCGGACAGCCGACCCGGCGCGAAAGCCCACATAAACAAGGACGTAAACGCACTGAAAAACGCCAATCAATGACAAAACTTCTGAAAATGTAAAACGAAGAGAGTCCATGGTTCCGATTAAATGCAGTTTTAGGTGTCAAAGCAATGTTTTTTAGCGAAGGTCTTCACATAAAGCGTTCTTTGCGGCTTGTTCTTTATCAAGAATTTGTTCGCATATATAACCCTTCATAGCATTCACTTCGTTTGGGTGAAGTTTTGTGGCACTGGTTTTCAAAATCTCAACCATCAGCGCATAAGCAGCCTCTTTATCCCCCTTTGCCGTCAAGACAAACGCGGGCATTTGTTGTATCCATGTTGGCGCATCAGGGTCTTTTGTTTGCGTAAGAATATGCGCGAGTTCCAAAGCTTTGTCTTTATCGTCAATTTTGTTTTTTGCCATTTCAACAGCGTAAACAAGCCAACGCCATTTTTCACCGTAGGGACGGCTCCCCACAACTTTTAAATATTCAAGGACAGGTGTGAATTTTGCAGGTATCTGAACAGCGCCAAAATAAAACATCGCCAGATAAGGCACATAATTAGATTCAGGATCTAGTTTATCTTGCAGAAAGAACCACTTCGTCAAACGGTCATAATCGTAATCCTTTAATGACGTCGTGCGGCCACCAACATCCCCCATATTCTGGAGCATCAAGCCATTTAACCTGTAAGCAAAGCTTGTATCTCCTAATCCATAAGCTGAGGCAAAACGCTGATCCGGTGGTGGCGGTACGCTTTCCCATCTTGCACGCATGTCACGTATTGAAAACCAGAAAACAATATTGAGCAACAGCACAATGGCCATTGATATTTGTAGATACTGATCTGTTTTCTTTTTATGCATCATCGCTCATGCACCATGATCTAAAACTGTCTTCTGACGAAATCAAGGCATGTCGCCAGCAATATGAGTGCCGAAAAAACAGCCCCCTGAATAACCGCTTCGACCAAACCATACGATCCGTCATAACCATAGATCAACCACGATGTCTGCCCCAATAAATCTAATCTTGGGGTAATAAAGGAAACAAGCTGTAGAGCCATCGCATAAACACCGCTGCTATCAACGAGTGAGGAATCAGCAATTCCCAACAACTGCCCCATTAAACGCCCAAGCACGTACACACCTAAGGTTGCCATACACGCACTTGCCGCGCTTGAGATATACATGGCGAAAAATAAGGCCGTGTTCACCATAATGATTGCTTCGACAATAATACTGGCAATCCAGACAACATGCCCATAACCAAACAAGTGCGGCGAAACGGAATAAATGGCAATGCCAGTACACAGACCAATCAATATAGAGAGGATTGAAAATGCGAGGGCATAGGAAAATATAATACTGAGACGACCAACCGGTCTCGAAAGCAAATACTCAATATCCTTGCTTTCAAATGAACGGCGGATAAAAAACACGACGAACAAAACCAAGCCGAATATCGATACCATTCTCAAACTCGCCCCTGCAAAGACAACCGTGAACTGGTCTTTTTCAATAATCGCCGAACTTCCAAAAAACACGGACAAGCTGCTCCCGAGGAGGAGTACAATCATTAAAGAAAGGATCAGCTTGTCACGAAAGGCGGCTATAAGAACATATCGAACCAAAGGCAATGACATCACAATACTTTACTCAATATTATAGTTTCAAAGGTCTGCGGTCACCGGAGAATGTCTTGTAAAGGTCTCTATCCGTATCATGGATTGTATCACCCGGATTATCAATCAGTGTCGCCTTCAAGAAGATAACAAGCTCAGTTTTGCTGACAATATCTTCCTTTGATTTAAACAATGCACCGAAGAACGGAACCTCACCGACAACCGGAACACCTTCATTATGCGTGGTCGTACGATCTTGTAGTAATCCACCCATCACAATCGGTTGGCCTGAATTAACCTTAACAACCGTGTCAATCTCCTGAATATTCACTTCGGGGATTTCGGAAACAATTCCGGCACCGCCCGCAACAAACTGAACAGCCGGATCCTGTACCGTACCAACAATTCTGGTCACTGCAGGGCGAATGAACATCGAAATTGTGCGATCATCTAGGTTAATGGACGGCTGAACATTGATGAGAACCCCTTCAGGAACACTCAATGTATCACTTTCAATTTCGAAAGAGGCCGGCGCTGTATCTGTCGCATCAGTCTTATCGATACTGATATCAAAGAACACACGATTGGTTGCAACGTTTAATACGGCAGACTGGTTGTTCAACACAGTCAGACGCGGGCTGGCCAACGCACGGACAGTACCAAAGCCGGAGATTGCCTTAACAAATGCGTCTACATTGTTACCACTGTAACGTATCCCAAGATTGTTGTTGGTCGCAGTCGTTCCACCAGGGCTTGGCAGTACGCCTGTAAACAAAGCGTTTGACGTTGGGTTAAACATGCCAACACCGAATTCTTTATACACACTATTCCACTCAATACCATTGATGTACTCGTCTGAAAGACTGACTTCAAAGACCTTGGCTTCAACAAGAACCTGCGCTGTAACAGATCTCTTAAGTTCAACGAGATAAGCTCCAATACGCTTTTGTACTTTTTCCGGTGCGTAAACATTGATCAAACCAGCCTGCTTGTTCAAGCTGTAGGTCATGCCATTGCCCTTATCATTGGAAGCAGCATTACCGTTATTAGGCATACCTTCGTCATCAATAGGCAAAGACTCAACCTTCAAAACGGCCTGAGGTGGTTGTACACTAACATTATCACCGCTACCTCCCGCTGCATTCTGCGGAGAAACTGCACCGACTTGTGGGTTTTGCTCAACTGCAGTGATTTTGGGATCACGCTTAGTTTTCAAACCGCCTGTTGATGCGCCACCTAATATTTGTTCAAGGTTGAGTTCGAGTTCACCCCAGAAGTCTGACGAACTGTCAGACGTTGCTGAGTAACTTGAACCTGAATCCGCGCCATCGCCGGAAACAACAGACACATTGTTACTGACAGAGCCTTTATTCGTTCTTACAAAGCTCAAATAGTCAATTTTATAGGTTTGAACAAAGGGAGAATCTAATTCTACGCGCAGAAACCCATCTTCAAATTTATAGCGAAGCCCGGCAACATCAGCGATACGCTTAATCACCTGATCAAATGGCTTGTTACGCGCCGTGAAAATAATTGATCCGCGAATATTAGGGTCAAGCTCAAGATCGTAATTGGCCTGTTGTGCCAATTCATACAACACATCTTTTACAGGAACCGACTGGTTCACAGAAACCGATACCAATGGTACGGATTTCATATCTGACGGGGTTAAGGCCACATAAGGTTGCAAATCAGGAATGCTGCCCCCCTTTGAAGAGTCTGTTGCATCGGCCTTTTCAACCTCGGGCAATCGTTCCGACAAACCGTCTCTAAAATCCTGAGCTTCCATATTGGAACCACGATCCATTTTCGTGTAATTTGCGGCCAAGTCACAGGCAGACAGCGAAAACGCAGTCACAGCACAAAAAGAAAAACAAATAATTCCACGACTAAAACGCGAGGATAGACCCTTAAAAAACAACATGGTTCAGATTACTCCAACATTGCGAAATGCATTAATTATGAATGAATCGACATGAACATGCCGAAAGATGATTCTACTAGTTATTATAAGAGCATAAATATTGAAAAACCAAGATGTCTTTTGCGATTTTTAAGTATATGAACTGTGTATAACCTCGGCATAACGCTTGAAACGCATTATTTTCTACTCACTAAAGGAAATACGCGATGTATCCACAGCATCAAGAACACCGCCCTGCCCGCGTGATTCATTAATCATTTTAGATTGCTGCACCTTGATTTTCATATCCGAAGGCTTATCAGAATTCGTGATCGCACTATCTTCCGTAATCAGACCATCGAGGAACAAGCGCATCAAGGACTGGTCAAAGGTCGACATACCGATCGAGTTGTTCTGTTCCATAACATCGTGAATTTTACCGATCTCACCTTTAAGAACCAATTCACGTACCAACCCCTGATTAAGCATCACTTCAATCGCAGGTGCCATGCCTCCGCCAATGCTCGGCAATAAGCGTTGAGAGATAATCCCCTTCAAATTCATCGATAGGTTCAAACGAATTTGATTGTGATAATCCTCAGGAAACAAGTTCACAATACGTTCAATTGCTTGGTAAGAGTTGTTGGTATGAATGGTTGCCAGACATAAATGTCCAGTTTCTGCGATGGAAAGTGCTTGTTCCATCACATCACGATCCCTAATTTCACCAACGAGAATAACATCAGGGCGTTGACGCAACGAGTTTTTCATCGCCGTGGCAAAGCTTTCCGTATCAACGCCAACTTCGCGCTGTGTCACCACGCAGCCTTTATGCTCGTGGAAAAATTCAATCGGGTCTTCAATCGTAATAATATGGCCGGTACTGTTCACATTGCGTTGATCAATCATAGACGCCAATGTTGTGGATTTACCCGAACCGGTCATCCCCGTTACAAGAATAAGCCCGCGCTTTTCCATGGCGAGATCACCAAGGATTTGCGGCAAACGCAATTCACTAAAACTCGGGATTTCAGAAACGATCCGCCGAATAACCAGAGCCGGAAACTGACGCTGGCGCAAGACGTTAACACGAAAACGGCCATGTCCGCCCATATCCAGCGCAGTGTTAAGCTCGTTTTGAGCATCAAAATCACGGCGTTGGCGACTGGTCAGCATAGAGTTCAAAATTTCTTCTACACTATCGGGAGTCAGCACCTCATCCGAAAGTTTGATGAGATCTTTATCCCCACGCAACATTGGTGGAAGGCCAACGGTCAGATACATATCTGCTGCGTTATGCTCTCCCATCGCACTCAAATATTGAAAAATTAGTGGTGCATTGTCCATCAGAATGAATACCCCCCGCCGTCACCCTTCTTGGGTGCAGCAATTTCATCATTATCGCCGCCTGCATTCATATCATATTCATCGTCACCAGACATTTTAGAACCACCAAGCGCGCCACTGGCATAATCCGTATCACGATCTTCTTCTTGTCCTTCATCCGATACGCGCATCAAAGCATGGCGTGCCTCTTCTTTATCAATAATGCCGCCCTCCAAAAGATCCTTAACAGCATCTTCCATTGTAATCATCCCGTAGCGAGAACCGGTTTGCATCATAGAGAACATCTGCGGAATTTGGTTTTCACGAATCAGGTTTCGAACGGCGTTCGTTCCCACAAGAATTTCAAACGCACCAACACGTCCACCACCGGATTTACGCAATAGCGTTTGCGCGATCACGCCCTGAATAGAACTGGAGAGCATGGCACGCACCATTTCTTTATCCCCGCTTGGGAACACGTCAATAATACGGTCAATTGTTTTGGAGGCTGAGTTCGCGTGCAATGTACCAAACACCAAGTGTCCGGTTTCTGCCGCTGTCAAAGCCAAGGAAATCGTTTCATGGTCACGCATCTCCCCCACAAGAATAACGTCAGGGTCTTCACGCAATGCACTTTTCAATGCGCGAGAGAATGTTTTGGTGTCTTGTCCAACTTCGCGGTGGTTGACCAATGATTTTTTCGAAGTGTGAAAAAATTCGACCGGATCTTCAACCGTCAGAATGTGCTTTGCATGGTGCAAGTTGATGTGATTGACCATCGACGCCAATGTTGTCGATTTACCGGAACCTGTTGGCCCAGTCACAAGAACAATCCCTTTTTCCAATTCGGCGAAACGTCGCATCACAGGCGGAAGGCCTAATTGATCCATAGTCGGAATTTCAGTCGGAATGGTACGGAAAACTGCTGCAGACCCTAAACGCGTTGTAAAAGCGTTCACACGAAATCTGGCTTTTTCCCCAAGAGCGATCGCGAAATCAAGCTCCATATTCTTTTCATATTCGGCGCGTTGCTCCTCCGCCATAACCGAATAGAGCATTGTCCTGATGTCATCACTGCCCAGTGATTCCCCTTTAACACGTTTCATTTGACCGCTGACACGAATGATCGGCGGGTTACCCGAACTTAAATGCAAGTCAGATGCATCATTTTGCATGGTAAAAGCTAGAAGTTGTGTTAGATCCACAGGTTGTGCTCCTCTTTATGTATATGCCCCGTTATATGTTTTACCGAAAGAAAGTGAAAAGAACGTAAACATTGCGTTGATTTATAGTATCCAGTTTTGAACCAAAAAAGAACCTTGAAATAGAAGAAGACCGAAAAAAGAGATAATCAGTGCCGGGCCGAACGGAAAAACCTCTTTTTTAAACAAGGCGCGCCACAGCAAAGCGAACAAAATAGCCAGTATTCCCGATGACATCAGAAAAAACGGCAACACACTCAAACCAAGCCACATTCCTGATACGAAGAAAAACTTTATATCGCCAAAACCCAGACTATCCTTTTTTAGAATCTTCGTCAGAATAATGCCCATCAACCATGGAATCGCCGCATAGAGAATCGCACCGCCGAAATACGTTACAAACATATCAGGTGCTTTTGTAAAAACACCTGATATTGAAAAATAGAACAATCGCGCCAAGCCGATAACCAACAGGATAAAAACCAGTTGATTAGGCAAAATCATGTGCCTGAGGTCAATCACAAACAACGCCATTAAAAACGGCACAGCCGCCAATGCAAATAATGCCTCGATTGAAAAACCAAAGACGCAGTAAATCGCAAACGCCATAGCGACGCAAACCAGCTCAATCAAAGGGTAGCTATAGGAAACTGATGCCTTACAATATCGGCACCGCCCCATCGTTGACAGCCATGAAAACAAAGGCACAAGATCATAAGCACGTAAATTTTGTTTACAATTTGTGCAAGAGGAACGCTCAACCGTCCATGATAATTTTCTGGGAACACGATAAATCAGCGCAGTTGAAAAACTGCCCATTATTAAACCGAGAAAGAATGTTACAAATATTTCTGGCATCAATAGCATA
>TARA_R110001592_G_scaffold153879_1_pt1 | contig 12176 bp, 7 predicted proteins | sample TARA_R110001592 | Tara Oceans TARA_R110001592 (sample SAMEA4398387) | marine metagenome | biome: Polar Biome; feature: [SRF] surface water layer (ENVO:00010504); material: water (ENVO:00002006), including particulate matter (ENVO:01000060) such as... | depth 5 m
GCAAAACGAGGTGACAACGGTTACCGTTATTATCGCGAACAAGACGTTTCATCGTTAAAATTTATTCGCCGCTGCAAAGAGTTGCGCATGCCTCTGGCAGACATAAAAAGATTGGTGGCTGTGCAAAGCGATGGCAATGCGCCTTGCGCGCAAGTCGATGCGCTGATTTCCCAGCAACTTGAGCAAATACGCATCGCACAATATGAGCTACTGCAGTTAGAGAAAAACCTGCAAGCGCTCGCCAATTGTTGTGGCAACGAACATATAAAAGACTGCGAAATTCTGCAGCATTTGCATGCTAACTAGCCATTTAAATAACGGCTTAGCCGGCTGGCACACACCATGATGTACCAGCTGTATGTTTTTATACCTCACCTATTTTTCAAGAACTGCTGACTTGTTTGCCACGCGATAGCTTGCAATTGCTTGGCTTGTTCAACTGGTAAACCTGCGGTATAGCTTGTTCCTGCTGGTGATATGCCTTGCAGAGTAGCGTAAAACACACAAGCTGCTAGATACGTCCCCGCTAAGCTAGGATGTTTCTCTAAGGCTGAATAAACGACATTGCCCTGTTCATCTAGCCCTTGTAAATCTTTGCTATACAGCTCAATAGCTGGAAATTTGTCCTGACTGGAAGCGAAGGCCAGACCAACCGGCACAACTAGCATATTGAGTTTATTGGCTTGTGTCACATAGGCATCACGTAGTTGCTGCACCATGGCGTTATTACCATTGTAAGCCCACGTCATAAAAAATATTGGGCTGGCATGATGTTCGCGAATTATCTTCGCAAGCTCTCGACTACTCTGTTGAAACTCTATGGCGCTGTGATTGTTTTTTATGGGCCCATTGCTGTATTCCTGCAATATCACTACATCCCAAGTTTGTCTGTCGGGTAGCGCGAGTAACTCGCTAAAACCAGCTAGATGCTCGGCAAGTCGTCCCCCTGAAATAGTTTTTTGACGAGTGCTAAACTCATCGTTGTGCCACAGGCCAGATGTTCTGACAAGATTGCTGTAATGAGTTGCAATTCCATTGTTAAAGTAACTAAAGCTATTCCCAACGAAGAACACCCTAGAGGGGGCGTCAACAGACGTCACTTTTGGTGACAACTCGCTTGGCTCTGCCATGCTGTTGTAAGAAAATATCAGGACAACCAAAACACCCCATAAAACACTAAATCTGTACATCTTTTTACCTCTTAGTTTCATTTTTTTCATTCCCGTGTTCACAGCGTGTTGTTACGGCTAATTTTGCAGGATAGGCGGGTAATTGCTGGCTATTGGATAAATTAGCCCGTGCAGGATTGCTTTGCCAAGCGTAGCTGATATAAGAAATATTATTGGCATTTTTTACGTGTAGTAAGACGTGCTTCGCATGTAATTCCCCCTCCACCCAATGATAATTAAGGTTATCTTCACTGATGGCAAAACCTTGTACTTTATTGTCTGGACCGCTGATCATTAATGGGAAGAACTTACTGTGTACCTTAATGGCTGTGTTACTCACACGCTCTGCACACATTAATAAAGGCCCTTGATAGGCGACATTGAGTTGGTTATATACTTTTTGCAACGCAGCATTGGCTAAGCGTTCCCCTACTGAGGCTTTGTCTTTGGGATGAATGTCATTCCATTCGCCTACATCAATCGCCGTTACCATAGCGGTATTAATAAGAGTCAGGCCACTGGTTTGTGCCGCGCGAATGTCAGCCCAGCCAGCCATGCTTGGGTCATGTTGTGCATCTAAATATTTAGCTAGCTGCACATATAAAAAAGGCAATTCTGGCTGAGCAAAAAGGGTTCGCCATTCTGTGATCATAGTCGGAAATAAGTTTTGGTAAACGGCAGCATCATCGGCATTACTTTCCCCTTGATACCAAATAACGCCCTTTAACTGAGTTCGAGCTAGAGGAGCCAGCATGGCATTATAGAATACTGCAGGTTGTTCATTGGTTTTGAACCTTGGAATAGTCTGCGGTCTAGACATGCGGTAACCCACCCGATATCGCCATAATCCATTGAGGGGGATGAACGAATCGCCAAAACGTAGTTGATAGGGTTTAGCAGGTACAAAGCCAGCGTTACTGGCATTATGCGACACAATTCGTACGCTAATTTGGTTTAGTCCTGCTTTAAGCACACCCACGCTTAGCGCATAAGAACGCTGTGGATATTGATAAGCAGTACTGCCCACTAGCAAGCCATTTAAATACACCTCATCTTGATCAACAATCCGGCCAAGTTCTAGACTGGCGGGTTGGGCAGCTTGATCGACCGATACCATAAAAGAATGTCTAAACCACATGCTGCCGCTAAAAGCTTCTTGCCCTTGACTCGTCCAATAACCAGGTACCGAGATTTGCGGCCATTGACTGTCGTTTAGCTGTTCAGTCGACCATTTGTTACGCAAACCCAGGTCGTTTACTTCCAACTCTTGTTGCCACTGTTGTTGGTCTTTTTGATCGTTGATTTGCAACTGCGCTATTTTACCAGCGCTTTTATTGCGCTGAATAAGTTGCACTTCGTTAGAGTAAACGGTCAGAGCCTGTTCGCTTAACCATGCTTGTATCCGTGCGCCGGCATAAGCATTGTTAATAATGCCAATAGGTATTCCAGTTTTAGTGTGAACTTGCTTGGCAAAAAAATAAGCTACCGCAGAGAACGCTTTTAAATCTTCACCCTGAGCAGTTAGCCATTGTCCCTCTTTAAGCGTGGTTAAAGGCCCTTTATATGCCGCATTGCGAGTCACTCTAAATTGACGGATTTGTGGCCAGCTTGCAGATGCAATCTCTGCCTGATAAACACTACCCGGCATACCAAGGGTGTACTCCATATTAGATTGCCCTGAGGCGAGCCAAATATCACCAAACAATACATTGTTTAACGTGATCTGCTGGCTTTTGGTCTGCAAGTTTAAGGAATGAGGGCCACCAGCTGGGGTAGCTGGTAACGTAAGTTGCCAAGGACCTTGTTTAACCTCAATTGTTTGCAGCTTGACGCCGTCCATTGAAATGCTGATGCGCTCGTTGCTACTAGCATAACCTTGCAATAAATTGACTGTGTTGCGTTGCAACACCATATTGCTGGTATATTGCGGGGCGAGCGTGATCTGCGCATTGGCGGCAAATACCGCCAGTAGTATGCTCAGCTTTGCAGCTAGTACCACACTGGATCCAATAGTATGTTTGCTATTTAACAATGACTTCATAAAGAGCAATGGGGCAGTCATTGTGCGTTTTTAACAGTTTAATTCGCAGCTTGTCACTGCTAATGGGTGATGTTAGAACACAATCAACGACTGCTTGATGGTTATCGGTTTTCTCATACAAGACTGTGTCCTGAGCATCTAGTATTTGAAAATGCTCAACACAAAACGGCACCCGATCTTCTGGGTGTCCATAAAGAGTTGATTCTAAGGCATGATCAAAATCAGCATCAAAGTGCAAAATAATTTCACTTATGTTTTGCTGTTGTTGCCACTCAAGTGTCAATTCAGCCTCAGACTGGCCTAGTGCCGCACACCAGACATTGCTGCGCTGATAAGGTCGTGTATAACCATTCATCAGGTTAGTTGCTGCAAAGCAATTTAGTGGCGGATTGATTGTTAGGGCTAGGTTATGCCCACCCGGACGTCTTTCAGGTGTCCAAAACTCAAATTCATCTACCCCTTTATCACCTTCAACAACTTGTTTGCCGTTATTAGAAACTGCCTTGTTGACACCATTAAATACCGCTAGCAAACTTGAAATACGACTATTTGAGCAGGCAATTTCAATGTCAGGATTGGCTAAAAAGCATAACATAGCGTATTGATCCTCAGCTAATGTCTCAGCAAAGTTCAGGTTTAGATGATACTCACCTATGGTCAAAGCAAAGCTCTGTTGGCCAATAATGACCTCTGGCGTATAGTTAGCCGCTTTTTCACTGTGGCGTAATTGTGCATGAAGTGTCGTGTCTTTTAGCACACGCACTTTGATAGCAAATTGATAGGCTGTGTCTTTTTGTAAAGGTAATAACTGACCCGCAGAGATCTTCAGAGGTCGCCAAGGGCCATCATCTTGCAAAACATTGAGTTGCAGCTCACTAGAGGCGCTGATAGTTGCTTTACTTGCCAGATTGTATTGCGGCTGCATCGGCACATTCGGAATGAAATGGCCTTTCTCATTGAGATTTTGTTGCAACTTTTTAATATGCGGTGCTTGCAGTAGCTGCGCAGGTTTACAACCCTGACTCAAACAATAAGCAACAGCTTCACCAACGGCTTGCCCTCCATGTCCACAGGTTGCCATCACTCTAGTTGATCCAAATGCGATATGGGAAACGCTAATTATGCGGCCCGCAAAAAATAGGTTATCAATGTCTTTACTGATAAAAGACCCCAGAGGGATTTGATAAACCCCTTTGGTGTGATATTGGGTACAAGGTGGTTTATCACTGTAGATCCCATCGCCAGGATGATGATCAATCGCCCAGCCACCGTAGGAAATAGCATCATCAAAGGGTTGTTGTGTTACTACATCTTGTTGTGTCATAAATGAGTGGCCAATAAAACGACGACTTTCACGTTTACCAGGAATGGTGCCGACCCACTCTAATGTTAAATTTTCTACATTTTCAAATTTGCCACTGTTTTTAATATAATCCCAGACGCCATAGACCACCTTCCACAATTGCCACTTAATGTCTTCTGACTCACCTATCGTATCGCTATTGCCACCGTATTCGAGCCACCACAGGCGAGGCCCAACATCTTGGCTACGGATACGCTTCATTCTATCTTCGGTCATGCCGTCTATTGACGCAAATGACGGTGCTACATATTTGACAGGTTTGCCCGCATCTTTACTGTAAAAGTAAATGGAGTGTCCGAGCAATTCTTTACCGGGTTGTTCTGGCGCCATTTTCTCAGAAAATTCGCTGGCTGCTTCTGCCCCCATGCGAAACTCTGCTCCTGCCTGAAAAGCGACGATACCATCCCCAGACACATCACAAAAATACTCTCCGCGCAGATCATAAAACTTACCATTTTGTGAGCAAAACGCCTCTACGGAGGAAATATTGTTATCTACATTTTTATGTGTAGCAAACACCGAAGTATTTAACAGTAAACGAATGTTTTTTTCGTCCACCACTTTTTCCAACATGATGGTATCGAAAATAAGTGCGTTACCTTCTTTATTACGAAACAGGTTTTCCAATAACAATTCGCCGATAATGCCACCTTCTCGTGACCAGCGATTGTTATTCCCCATGTGGGACGTTGCCCCTAATACCCATAACCGGACTTCACTAGACGCATTGCCACCTAGTACAGGACGATCCTGTACTAACGTTACTTTTACACCAGCTCGAGCTGCTGATATAGCACAGCAAACACCTGCAATCCCCCCCCCGACAACGACAAGATCAGAATGTAAGGTTTCTACGGTTGAGGATCTGCCATGGGGTTCAGTTAGTTCGTGATACATAATTACTTTGCTCCTAAAATAACGCTATTTGTTTTTATCAAAAACCACAGCGCAGGCAGCGCAATGATGAGTCCAACACCAATGGTTTCAGCATTGGCAAAATCGGTCACAGAGCCTAAACCCATCAGTAAAATTCCGATGGCAAGTATTCCTATACTGAGTATTTTTTTGCTATAAGTGTTGTCAGTCGCTTGTACTTCACTATTTAGAGCTTCCACTGTTTCACGACTTAATTGGTATGCGAGATAGCTGTCATAATCAGGATTAATACTGCGAGTCCGGTAGTAATAGATTTCAAATCCAATCAACCAAATTACCGGCGTGACGACGCCTAACATCATTTCCCACTCTCTACTTAATGACAGGTCAAATAAACTAGGTGATACAAATTTGAAGAAGGCGTTAATCAGTAAACTAAATATGGTGGTAAGCAATAGGCTTTTGCCGGTCTGACGTTTAGAAAAAATGGCCCAGATAGGCGGTAAATAAAGCGATGCCCCCGTGAGTGCAGCAATACTTAGTACAACCTCTACAATGCCCCCCATGCTTTGTACCGCCAGTGCGACAGCAATGGCCAAAAAGCCAAAAACAAAAGTAGAGATCCTAGCCACTTTCATCAGGCGCTCTGCTGGATAATTAGGCTTAATAGATTTGAATAAATCATTAGTGAAAACACCTGCAGCGATATTGATGGCGGTGTTGACTGAGCTAGCCGTAGCAAAGACCATGGCTGCTAGTATTAAACCAAGTAGGCCTTCAGGCACTACCAGTTTACTCATAAGCAGGTAAGCTTCTTCTGCTTCAGTGCCAGATAAATCGGGATTAATTACGCGATATATCATCGGGGGCAGCATCCAAATAATCGGAGCGACTAAATACAAACCTCCAAATAATAAGCCTACCTTTCTAGCATCTTTAGGTTTTGCAACACTAGTATAGCGCTGCACGTAAGCCCAATTGCCACCTATAAAAACCGTGTTATAAATCACAAAAGCGACCAGAAAAATCCAACTGTAGTTTTCATTATGTAAAGCCATAAAACCATCGGGTAATTTGCTTAAAAAGGTGTTAACGCCCCCTACTTCACTAAATGCGAGTGGGATAATAATCAGCACTGCGGCCGTCAGTACCACAAATTGCAGAACATCAGTCACTAGTACAGCCCAGAGTCCACCAACGGTGGTGTAAGCAATAACAAATAAACCCAGCACCAAAATTGCTACATTTAGTGAGATGCCTGTAGACACCTCGATGATTTTTCCAACCGGATAGAGAAAGGCACCAGCAGTAAACAAATTGATAAACAAAAATGCTGAAGAATAGATTTTTTGCACTGACTTACCGGCCCGGTGTGTAAGAAAGTCAGCAACGGTTAGGGCACGTGTTTTATTCCAAGCTGGAGCAATGATGCAACCAATGATGATACCGGCAACGGCCATGGTAGATTGAATAACGACAGCCACCAAACCATCGCTATAAGCGATAGACCCCCAGACGACAAAAGTCCCTACTGAGAAAAAGCTCATGAACAACGAAAGCCCGCTAATCCACCAGGGGACAGCCCCCCCTGCGGCAAAAAAGGACGTCATACTCTTTCCACTGCGGGAGAACATTAATCCTAAAAATAAAATAACTAAGGCAAATGCGATAGCGACGTAATAATCAAATTGGTTCATAACGTTTCTTTCAAATGATAGGGGCCGAATATCCAATGATAACGACAACACACTGCAATTGGCGTGCTTAGGATTTAACCTTAGCAACGCGGTTTAATGGTGTCGTTAGTCACAAAACTTTAACCTCGATACGAATAACGCAAATATGTATCACTATTAGAAACAAGTCAATATGAATAAACCATTAATTTAACATCTACTCAATATAATAATTAAGATCAATATGACCCGAACAGTATTAAAAACAAAGAATTATGGCTTTTCTCTGGGTTTAAACACTTTTATCAAAATAACACTATAAGTTGCAATAATGTTAAAAATATAAAACAAAAAACTTGCACTGTATCTATTATAGACTTATAAGTAGCCATGACATACAACTAACATGTTAAAACAACATTACACTACTTAGTGTATTGTCTTGTTAATCAAGGGGGCACAAATGAATAAGTCGACTAAACAGACTCTTAAGCTGAACAAAATAACTAAAACATTTATGACAATGGGCACACTGGTATTGGCGTTTTCTGGTTACGCACAGGAACAACAAACGTCAGCGGAAAAAACGACTGATGATGTAGAAACAATCCAAGTAACGGGTATTAGAAGCCAGCTAACTCAAGCGATCGCCACTAAACGTGACAGCGTGCAGTTTGTCGATGCTATATCGGCAGATGATATGGGGAAATTACCCGATACCAACGTTGCTGAATCTTTGCAACGAGTTTCAGGTGTACAGTTAGAACGAGGTATTGGTGAAGGTAGTACCATTTCAATTCGGGGCTTAAGTCAAAATGTTATTTTGGTTAATGGCCGTCAGGTAACCACTGCCGGTGGCCGCGGTGACAAAGGTCCTGATACATTAGAGTCTTCGTCTTATAGCATGTTGTCACTCATTCCTTCTAGCCTGGTATCCAGTCTGGAAGTTTCTAAATTACCCAGCGCCAGCGAAATTGAAGGTGCATTGGGTGGAATAGTTAATATCAAAACTCGTCGCCCTTTAGATAATGACGGCCAAAAAATTGTTGCTAGCGCTACCGGCTCTTACAATGATTTATCAGAAGATAATGGCTCAGAACTATCTGCTTATTATTCGAATACCATGTTAGACAATACCTTAGGATTTCAAGTCGCTGCATCATATGCCAGTGCAACATTTCAGGAAGAAGGGCTCAATACTTTTTCCGGTTATAGTTATGACACTTCGGTTACTGCTGACCCGACTGACGAAACCTTAGTTTTTAACGACATACGTTATTGGGAAATCAATGACAAACGCGACAGGGTCGGTTTGAATGCCATGGTGCAGTGGCAACCTTCTGATTCGTTGGAACTGTATCTTGACACATTTTATAGCAAAGTTGACTCAGATCGTGACCGCTACTGGACGGGATTTTGGACCTGTTGTGGTTATGAGAATACTGAAATTTCAGACAATGGCGTATTAACTTCAGCGACAATTAACCGACCAGTACAAGCTAATACCGAGTATGCGCCTGCCTATATGGAATTTACCAGTACCGCATTAGGTTTCAAATGGTATGCCGATGAATGGGAGGTTGCGGGTGAATTTTCTTACACAGACTCAACCTCAAATTCACAACAGGATTTTATGCGCTTTCAAACGGCAGGAAGTACCCAAGTTGATTTTGATTTATTAGCCGGTAACGATGCACCAGACGTCACTTTTGGAGGCGCTGACTTAACATCACCCGATGGGCTTAACCTTGCCATTGTGTATGATAATACCTCTTACAATGAAACCACTGATGCAGCTGCTAAACTAGATTTCACCCGTTTTTTTGATGGGGATTTTTTAACGTCAGTTAAGTTCGGTGGACGCGTAAATACCCTTGATACCAGTCATGATTATGTGGCTCGAGCCATAACCCCGAATATCGCCTTGAACGACCTACCAACAATTTACACTATGTATAATAACGACAATTTTTTCTCAGGTGATGGTCCAGCAGTAAATGCTCAATATTTGGTTATCGACAAAAATAAATGGCAAGGTTGTACGACCTTAAGTGATTACTATGATGCGGCACAAACGGCTGAATGCGCTACAACTCATGATCTTTCTCCTTCCTATAAGTTGAATGAAGATTTTATCGCGCTCTATACCCAAGCGAATTTTGTCAGTGAGTTAGGTGGCCATTCGATCGCCGGTAATTTTGGCGTGCGCTATATTCGACGCGACTTAACCTCACAAGGTCATTCAGAGGATGTCAGCACAGGTGTCGCTACACCTTTTACCACTGAAGTGTCACATTCTGAATTTTTACCCTCAGCAGTGGTTAAAATGGATCTAACTGACGATGTGGTATTGCGCTTAGGTGCTGCCCGTACCCTGACTTTTCCTGATTCATCAGATCTAAGTAGCGGTATTTTTGTTCGGGGAGATTTTACTGCTAACGGCGGTAACCCCGAGCTCGACCCTTTTATTATCAATCAGCTAGACTTTTCTGTTGAGTGGTACTTTGGTGAAAGTAGTATTTTGTCTGCGGGCGTGTTTTATAAGGATGTTGAATCTTTTATTGTGAATACTATCCAGCCACGTGATTTGCCAAATTATAGTCAGCAAGTATTTGTCGAACAGCCAATCAATGGTGAAAGCGGAACGATTCAAGGCTTAGAAGTATTGTATCAACAGGCATTTACCAAATTGCCGGGATTTCTTAAAAACACCGGTATCATGGCAACCTATTCATACATAGACAGCGAAACACCTTTTGAAGATGGCCGTGGTAATAGTTTACCCATACCCGGTTTATCAGAAAACAATATCAATATGGTCGCTTATTACGAAGTCGAATCCTTTGGTTTTAGACTTGCTTACAACTGGCGCGATGACTATTTGGGGTATTTAGGTGCGGGAGATAACGGCGTGTTCAACAAAAGCTATCAAGATTTAGCTGCTACTGCTAACTATAAAATCAACGATAACGTCAGCTTAAATTTTCAAGCTGTAAACTTACTCGATACCAGACAAAAACAATATGCCGCATATGAAGAAGCGATACAGCGTAATGTCGAGTTTGGAACAACGTACAAAGCGAGTATTTCAGTTAACTTCTAATATCAGCAACTTCTTACGCTGCCATGTGTGGCAGCGTCATTTTACTTTTGCAGTACTGCCTAGTGTCTTTTCTATGTAGAATGACTGCAAATACAAATTGTTCTACAAAAATAAATTATGCTCAATTCCAGCGCAAATCTTAAAAAACATGGCAGCCAATTAAACCATAGTCTTATTGAAGGTATTAACGTTTTACAGGGGCTTGCATCTTTCGAGCGCCCTGTTGGTTGCCGTGAATTAGCGCGTTACCTAGAATTAGATACCACCCGCGTAAATCGCTTGTTACGCACCTTAGATTTTATCGGGCTTGTGCGTAAAAATGATGATCGCAAATATGTTACGGGTCCGGCTATGCTAGTACTAGCGGCACAAGGCCTTTGCGCGTCTGGCGTCACGACAAAAGCGATTAAACCGTTAGAAGAACTGCGTAAATATGGCTTAGTGGTGGCGATGGGCGTGTTATGGCATGACAAGGTAACGTATCTTTATCATTCATTGCCTGATATGGGTGAAGAGAGTCCACTTGGCCGCCTTGGTTACTTTCCGGCGACCGAATGTGGTACGGGTATTTCCTTATTATCGGACCTGGAAGATGAAGAAGTTCGTGTTTTGTATCATGAGCGCGACATTCCTGGTTTTCCAGACGGTATCGAAAGCTTGCTTAGTGCGCTAAATCAATATCGCGAGCAAGGTTACGTTAGAATGCAAACTCACTATAAAACCCATTTACCCCATCACTCGGTCACCATCGCCGTTAACGTAAAAGGTAATATGCACAGTGCGATAGCACTATCTGGCTGGATCCCTGAAGAGGCTACCGAAGAGCTGGTCGCCTTATTAAAAAACAAAGCTAAAGAAATTGAATAAAGTCCTCTTTGGCCAAAGCAATAATTTCAACTAATTAATTGATTCATCTTTAACCACATCATTAACGACTGAAACCAGTCGTAATCATGGTACAAACCAAATCCATGGCCACCGTCGGGTAATAACAAAAGTTGTACCGGTACCTTGAACGCCATTAATGCATGGTAATATCGCAATGAATTTTCTACCGATACGTTTACATCGTCGTTGGCATGCATAATAAATGCACAAGGGGTATCTGGGCTAACGTGCCTATCATTTGAGAAATATTCGATGTCTTGTGCCTCAGGATTTTCACCTAATAACAATGTTTTAGACCCCGAATGGGTTATTTTGGGATCCATACTGATCACTGGATAAATTAAAATTTGAAAGGCAGGTTTAATCATTTCGACATTGAATGTTGGCAACACTGGCCGTTGATAATGCACTGCCGCACTCGTCGCAACATGACCACCAGCCGAGAATCCCATTACCCCTATTTTTGCCGGATTGATATGCCATTTTTGCGCATTTGTTGAAACGACTTGTAACGCTTGTTGCACGTCTTGCAAAGGTCCAAATTTGGCGAGGTTCATAGTCTCATCGGATGGCACTCGATATTTAAGGACAAACGCGGTTATACCTAGGTTAATCATGCGCATTGCAATGGCAACACCTTCTTTATCTACCGATAGACCACGGTAACCGCCACCTGGACATATCACCACTGCACAACCATTACGCAAATTTTTAGCGGGCCAATAAGCAGTGAGTTGTGGCTGACTAACCGCTACAATAAAACGTCCAGTTGCGTCTTGCGACTCAACAAACTCTTCATTAATCGCTTCTAGGGCACCGGGAATATCGTCACTATATAGAGTTACTGTTTCAACTTTTTCTGTTTTCATTTCATAATCACTAATAAACTGCTTCTAGTGTTAACTGCGCAAGATCAGTTAGATGCAATGTACTTAGCGCTATACCGAACGTTGCTAAATATTTTTAGCTATCCGAGATTACGTCAAACCGACAATCCATTACTTTAACTGTTCAGGCATCAAGTTCGCGGGCAAAGGTGCTCTACGGCCTGTTGTTCTTT
>TARA_R110001592_G_scaffold52429_3_pt1 | contig 12173 bp, 6 predicted proteins | sample TARA_R110001592 | Tara Oceans TARA_R110001592 (sample SAMEA4398387) | marine metagenome | biome: Polar Biome; feature: [SRF] surface water layer (ENVO:00010504); material: water (ENVO:00002006), including particulate matter (ENVO:01000060) such as... | depth 5 m
GGTGGTAGTTGTAAATTATCAACAGCATCTTGTACTTCTTTTAATGTAGTAAGCTTTTTAACAAATCTAGTAAATACTTTTTTGTCATCAGCTATTTCTCTTTCCATTTGAACTAAATCAGCTGTAAACATTAAGTTTGTTATAGGTACTCTAAACTTTGCTAAATTTTCAAAGTAAGCTTTTTTAGTTCCTAGTTTAGCTAATACTGTATCATAAAGCTTTTTTCCATCAGGACTTTTGTAGACGTTAGCCTCGGTAGCTAGCTTTCTTTGTATATTTCTAACACTAGTACCAACCTCATAAGCTCTTTTTAAAGCTACACGAGCAGTTTCTAAAACTTTACTATATACTTTATCACCAGTTTTTATACCAAATTCTTTTCTAAATTTAGATGTTTTTTCTACTTCGGTTTTACCTTCTTTTTTAGCTTTAGCTTCTTTAATTTGAGCGGCTATAGATATGTCTTTTTCTTCAAGCTTTTGCATTTCTACATCTTTCTCTGCTTTAACTTGAACTTTCACTTCACCTTCTTTAGTTTTTGCCTCTGTAGGCACTGTTGCTGGGCCTTTTTTCTCGTATATATCTTTATAAACATCACCAGCTCTAAAGTTAATTCTAGGACCTAAGTAACCACCAAAATCATTATTTTCTTCTGGATTAAAACCTCTTATATCTGGTAGTAATTGTGCTAAAACATCTTTAACAAAGTTTTCAGGAACAGGACTGACTTTATATTTAGAAGCTATTAAATCGTTTAATAAACCATCTTTTGTTATTTCATCAATAGCCGCTTTTGAACCACCTTCGTCCCAAAGCTTTTTACCGCCTTTCATGTTATATGTTAAACCTATTTCTGTAACTCTTTCTTTTATTTGATCTACAGCTTCTTTAGATAAAGATGGTTTAACTTTAAACTTAGCACCTATAACATCTTTGTCTTGCTCAGCAAAAGCTAAAACTCTTTCACCAAGTTTACCTTCTTTTACATTTGCTTGATATTCTTTTAAAAACTCATAAGCTTGTCTACCGTTTTTAAACTCTTTTTTATAACCAGGGATTAATTTGTTCATTAACTCTTGTATTGCTAGTCCAATTTTTTGAAATATTGTTTCGTTAAAAGTTATTTCATTTTTTGTTATAGCATCTGAAAAAGCAGTAAATATTTCTTCAGTTTCAAAAATAGCATCACCTTCTAAGCCATAACTTTCTTTCAGTCTTTTTCTAACCGCAGCTTCTTGTTCTTTATTTAAAAATCCAATAAAACTTTTACCTAGCTTTTTCTTGTCATTTAAATTTAACTTATCAAAAGATTGACCTATAACACCATGTAGTAGTTCGTGTGAACCAACACTTATAGCGCCTTCTTTTAACGCGGTTTGTTTGTTTATAAATATTTTATTTCCTTTAATAAACCCGTCTCTAGCGGTAACATCACCTTCAAAATCACCCTCTGTTCTTATTTCGTTATATTTTTTTTGAAATTCATCTAATGATTGTATTTCAACAACCTCTTTACCTATTTTTTCACCTTCTGTTATAGCAAATTGAATATTTTTTTCATATAATATTTTTAAAATATTTTCTTTGTGTTCTTTATATTTTTTAGTAAGACCTTTTAGTGCTATATTAAAATCAGCTTCAGGTATTTGTTTGTTTTTAAATTTTTCTATTAAACTAATAGCTCTAGCAGCAGTCACATCACTTAAATCTGTAATATTTTCTATGTTTTTTATATCTTTATTTGAAAGACTATTATAAATATCATTACCTTTTTTTATTTTATTTTTAATAGTTTTTTCTACAGTTTTAATCTCTTCATTAATAGCAAATCTAACATCTTCGTCTTTAGAAGAGTTATAACGTTTTGTTAAATTAACTAAACTATTTAAATCTTTTTCTACATCTAAAGTTTTTTCTGTTGATCTAATGCTGTTTAAAGCTTTAGCAGAGTAAGCGCCACCTTTAAGACCAGCGCCTCCAAAAAACCCTTGTAAACCAGCTTCAATACCATCTTCACTAAACATACCATTTACTATAGACTCAAAATCATTTATGTCTTCTCCTTTGCCCTTAGCTACAGCCAACTCTTTATTGTATATTTCTAAACCCGTTTGACCCATTTCAGTAAAAGCTTCTGTTCTACCAGTACCTAGTATATCTAATCCAGTTCTTATATTTTTACTTGTTTTATAATTTTTTGTTAAATACTCTCCAACTTTTTTGTTAAGTTTTTTACCAACACCAGTTTTACTTATTATTTTACTAAAACCAAACAGTTCTAATCCAGCTTGAAAAGCTGCTATTTTTATTGGAGCTTCTACGTCGTGATCTCCAGATTTTAATAAATTATCTATAGTGGTATTATTTGCCTTTGCTTTTTCTTCGTTAGCTGTAATAAAGTTTTCAGAAGCAAATTGCATAAAAAAACCAGTACCACCAGTAAGTAAATTATAAGCAACAGATCCACCCACATTAACTATAGCACCAGAAGAAACAGATAAATAGTCAGCAAAACTATCTGCCTCTTTAAAAGTCATTGTTCTTTTTGTTTCTTGTTGTTCTTCTTCAAATGCTTCAATAGACTTTCTAAAACTTTCAGTATCACTACCTTCGTAACCACCTCCACCTCCAATATCACTAAAAAACCACTGACCAAAGTCAGTTTGTTTCCATTCTTTAATTTTTTCTTTTCCAAAAGCCGCTTCGTATAAAAGCGTGGCGGCAATATCAAAGCTACTACCAGCACCCTCCTCACTTGTGTAAAACTCAGGAACATCTGCTGTTTGTTCAAAAGCATTGTAAATACTGTTTTTAAAACTTTGCCAAGAACTTATTTCTTGTTCTTCAACTTGTTGTTCAAATTGTATCGGTTCAAAAGTTTGCTCAACCTCAACCATACCATCGTCTTTATACAACTGCATAAATTCATCAAAGTTATCATAACCTTGTTGGGTAGCAGAACGTTGTAAATCTTCTAAAGTATATTGTTTACCTTGGTATTCAAACATATATTTATTTATTTAAACCTTGTATAAAGTTATTAAACTCTTCCATTTGTTTTCTTGCATCTTCAACTGATAAACCAAACTTTAAACTCATTGAATTATTAGAGTTTTTACCCTCAAAAATTGTCAAAGATTTACCACCTCTATCTTTTCTAATACTAAAAATATAATCTTGTTTTTCAGCAGCGTTCAAAAGCTGATCGTAGGTACTTTTATATTTTTTTTGATCTGAAAATAAGTTTGATTTAATATTTGAATCTTTTGTAAATGGAATAGGATTTTTATCTATTATTGGCATATTATTTCCATCAGATCCTTTAAAAATAAGCTTTCTATTTCTAATTCTATCTGTCATACCAAAGTTTTCACCTTTTAATAATCTTGTAAGATCTATACTAATATCATTAGGACCCTTGTAATTACCAGGTTTATCTGGATCAGGAGCCCATTCCCATCCTCTCCAATCATTTATTGGTTCTCCTTTTGAAGCTAAATCAAGTATGGCATCTTGATCTTTATATTTTCTATATACACCTAAAACAAGGCTTTGATCATCTGTAGGAGTTGTTTTATAAAGATCTGGATTTGCTCTTTTATGTGCAATATCATAAGCTCTTTCGTTAGTTTGTCTTTCTTTGTCAACTTGATGAAAAATATATAATTCTTTAGATAATTCAAAATTATAATTTGGATTATAACGATTTGTTATAGCATCTACTATTGTTCTAGTATTATTTTTCCAAGCTTGTTTTTCTGTTTCTGTCAATGGAGAATCATCTGTAGTTATAAATCCATCCCCATCTTTATCAAGCCCTTTAAAATAAGTTTCATCAAATCCTAAAAGCTTTGCAGTTTCTAAGTTTATAATATCTGAAACAAGTAAATCTTCATGAAAACTATTACCACCTATTCCAGTTACCGCGTTTTTCATTAAAAATTGTAATTCTTTTTCGTCATCAAGATCTGCATTATACCTAGAAGTAGCAATATCTATGTCAAATTTATAATCACTTTTTTCAGCACCTTCTTTACCACCAGCATCTGATCCAGATTGTTTTGCATTATTAGTATTTTGAACAATTCTAGCTTCTACTAACTTTGGTCTTTGAGGTAATCTGTCAGCCATTTGTTCTAAGTTAAAAGTAACAGCATCTCCAGATCTAACTAAATCTTCTCCAACTGTATAATTTTTAATAGTAAGAGCTATAACGCCTTCATCAAAACTATATTGCATATCACCACTAGCTACATATTGATCCCATTTGTTTATATCAGAAACATATGTTATAGGATCAATATCTAAACTACTAAAATTTTTATCATCTATATTGTCTGCAGCACCACTAATCTTCATTAAGTTACCTCTAAAATTTACAACACTATTTTTAAGTTTAGTAAACTTACCCATTATTCTATTTCTAGCTCTTTCGTTTTCACGAGTATCACCTTTTCCAATAGTATTAACAGCTTCAAATTCATCTTTCAACATTGTAACTTGCCCTTCTATTGCATTTATAAAAGACTGTGGTAAAGGCTCTTTTTCAGAATACAAACTCTGATACATCTTGTTAAAATTATTTTTAAGAGGTTGTAGTTGTTTAGATTTTGCTAAATCAAAAGCTTTTTGTTCTTTCTTCATTTCACCCATAACACCCATTATAGTTTGGAATGGTTTCATAGCTAAATCTGCTTGTGATTTATACAACTCTTGCATGTTTGGTACATCTGCAGCTGCTCTAGCTTGTCCAAGTCCAAATGATGCTCTTATTAAATTACTATCTGATGCCATATTTATTTATTTTTTTTATATTTTTTCATAATAGGAGAAAATTTTGGAAGAGGTTGGAACAAAGAAGAAGATTTATCAATTACAGAAGGCCCACCAAAACCAGCTCCACTACCACCACCTAATTGCTCACCAAAACTTAAATTTCCAAGTTCTCCACTTCCTAGCATGTCACCACCAGTAGTACCACCGGTTGGAGGTTTGTACGCGGCCATTGCAGCTCCACCAATACTTGAAATTCCACCTCCTATAGCATCATACATAGCTTTGTCTGCTGCCATTTGATTTGCTTGTGCTCCAGCATATGCAGTTTCTGCTCCAGCTGCTTGACCCATTTGCATACCAAGTAATGTAGACTGTCTACTTATTTCTTGTTGTTGAACAAATTGATCACCTTGTCTTTCTAGTTGTTGTACTTGAGCAGCACCAGCAGCTTCTGCTTGAATGTTAGCAGCAGCACCTCTAGCTCTTAAAGCTTGATTTCTTGATTCTTGTTGTCCAATAGAAGCTGATATTTGTTGAGTAGCTAATTGACCTTGACCAGCTAATGCTTGTGCAAGACCCGCGATACCAGAACCACCCGCAGCGCCTCTTAAATTTTGCATTATATTTGCTCTTTGCTGTGCACCTTGTTGAGCTTGAAATTGTGCTTGCTGTTGATTCACAGTTAAGTCTTCATAAGGATTTTCTAAATTAGCATATTTATTTTCCATACGTTCAAATGGATTTCTAAACTCCATAGCTTCGTATTTAGCTTTTTCTTTATCTAAAAGAGCATTTTGAGCGTCTCTTTCTATTTTAGCTTCCGTTGCCATATCATCAGCTGCTTGTCTGTTTTTTTCCGCGCCATATATACTTACAGCACTACCAACTACAGCAGCACCAACAGCTATTACACCCATTGACATAACTCATATGTTTTAATTAATACTTTTTTCATTTTTTAGATTTTAAATATTCTTCGTATTCTTCCCAATTAAATACTACATTAATTTTTTCTATCTCTCTTATATCTTGAGTATTTGTAGGGTTTGCGTGTACAGTTGTTATAACACAATCTTCTACAGCATATACTATTCTTTTAGATCCTCTTGGCGATACAATATAACAAGGAGCTATAAACTCTTCAACTCCTTCTTCTTTTGACGATGCTAGCACTCCTGATAACAAAAAAAACCCGTAACTATGTTTATGTATTGCTGAAAAACCTAGTTGTCCTTTTTTCATTTTCATTTCCCTGATGTAAATACCATCAGCAAAAGAGTGCTTGTAACCCCACATTTCTGGATATATTAACTCACTCCCATTACCAACTACAACTTCTTTACCATCTGCAATACTTATAAAATAATCTTCTATTTCTTTTACTTTTTCTTTGTATGATAAAGCAACAGTATTATTGAATATTTTTTCTAATTCATTTTTAGACATAATTTAATTTAATTTATATCTAATATAGTCACAGTTTTCGCTGTTTTTTTACTTTACGTTACTGTTATAAACTTTTCTAAATCAAAAAATAAAGTTGTATTATCAATAGCAACATTTGTTATTGATATAGTTCCTGTCATTGTTAAAACATTACTAGCTCCATCAAAAAACAAAGTTTGTCCAGATTCTAACGTTTGAGCAGCACTTGCTGTTAAGTTTCCACTGCCAGTAGCCGCGGCTTTTAAAGAAACAGTAGGATTTTCGGCCGAGGGGTTTATACCTACACCTCTAATAATACTAGCAGTAGATATACCAGCCATTTCTTCTACCGGTATTGTTGTACTACTACTAGTGGCACCTGTTGTTGTTGTTGATATTTGCGTTGGAGTAATAACAATATTACTTATTTCAACACCCATGCCAGTCATAGTTTGTATTTGTCCACCTCCATACGCGTATATTCTTATACTATCATCATCAGCAAGCACTGAATTTTGTTGTAAGTTAAATGTTAAGTTACCAGCTTGAGCAGTAACTCTACCATTTCTATCAATAGCAGTAACGTCATTATTAACAGGATCTACACCAGGAATAGTTACGTCTTCAAGCGTAGTTGCCAAAATATCTGTATAATATTTTCTTTCTTGTAATTCTGAGCCAGTTATTGTTGATTGATACTGTGATATAAAAGCGGGTGAATTTATACTTGCGCTTAACTCATTACGTGTATCTAAAGCCATGCCTGCAGACAAACTAGCTATATTATTTACTGGCCATCTGTAAAACAAATCTCCACCAGCTTCTCCTGCGCCAGGAATTGCTAATGCTGCTGATCCTATAGTAACTTCTTTGAAAGCAAGTAAATCATCTGTTGTAGGGATTCTACTTGCAAATAAAGTTCTACCAGAAGCCGCTGTAATTGTTATAGTAAAATCAGTTGTTACATCTTCTCCAGATGATAATTCTAAAGTTTGTTTACCTGAAGTTGAAGTTCTACCGGGAGTCGTACCTGTTAAAGCACGCGTAAACGTTATTGCAACCCCGTCTCCAATACTATCTGCTTTGTTTATTTCTATTTCTTTAATATTATCTCCATCTGGGTTTACTTTTGTAACTAAAGCGTGTACACTAGCAGCTATCCCAGTTCCAGTAACTAAATCTCCAACAATAACATTAGGTGCTTTAGTAGTGTGTACTAAATCAACGTCTGTAATAATTTTAGTGCCACCACTAACAGCGCCATCAACTGTAGTTGCAAAACCAGTTTCACCAGATGGAACTATACAAGATAAATGTATAAGTTTTTTTACATCTTGATATAATATTTTTTTTAACAAACTAGAGTGAGAACCTGAGGATTTATTTATGTTTATACTATTGTCTTCATTTCTAACTTCAACTAATTCACTATGTGTTGTTCTTATATTATAAACTGTAACAGCACGTAAATCTATTGTATATGTTTTTAATCCACTAAATGTAAGTGTACCATTTGTAACAGCGCCACCCGTTGTTGACACATCATTACCCCCTCCTCCTGCTGTATCTCCTAACTCAAAGGCAGTGTCACTAGTAACACTTTTTACAAAAGAACCTTCTGGAATACCAACACCTTCAACAAGCATTCCAACTTTAATTTTTCCATCATCATCATCATGAGCAATAGTTGGATCGTTATTATAATCACAAGTTGCGTCTGTAAACTGTATAGTAGGAAAAACTATATTAAATTCATATGCGCCATCTTGTATTTCTACATTATATAAACCTGATTTAGTTGTAGACCAAGCTTGAGTAATGAAATCATAATAATTAGGTGTAGCGTCATCATCATAAATTTCTAAACTAAAAACAGCACCACTATCTCCTTCAACTGAAAAACTTCTTGTTTCGCCAGCAAAGCTTATGTCTTTTGAGTTAAAATTAAAATTATCAATTTTTTTATCAATATATCCAAACATTGCAATATGATCAGCATCATTCATTAATTTACCATTAGGCATGTAATGAAAACCTTTTGGTGCCGCTACACCATTTCTTATTTTAACAAATTGTTCTGCCATGATTAATTACTATTTATTATTACTTCACTGCTAACAGCAAAAAGTTCAGCTTTTTCTATAGAGTTGTTTGTGAATTTAGCTCTAGCGTAATATCCAAGAACACCACTGTCTCCTTGAGAAAATTTAGAAAACATAATAAAATCTTCAGCAAGCGGTATGTAATATTCACCCCCATAAGGATTAGCACTAGAAAAAGGAAAGCTATTTTTGTTGTTATCAACATGTAAATTGTATGAATTAGAGTTGAGTTTTTCTATTTTTCTTAATACACCTACAAATTGATTTACACCAGTATCGCTATTGGTTTGTCTATCATTAGCACCATTTTGTATACTTGTGCTATGCGCATAAACGCCATCACCAACCTGCAAAGATGTATTTAAGTTTTTAATATTTTCAAAGTTAAGTATTATCATATTTTTTTATTTATCCAGTATAACCTGACAAACCACTTCCAGGTAATGGTGGGGTTGCAGTTCCTATACCAGGTTCTAATCCATTGTCACTACCACATATTGGCTCAGTATTACTCCAACCTTCTGGACATGTAACAGGCTCTAAACTATCTTCTTCAAAAAGAGTAATTACTTCATTTCTATCATCACACTGGTAACAATTAAAAAACTCTATTATTGCTCCAGATGAAACTTGACTTAGCTGAGCTATACCTTGAAAAGAAAAATCACTAGTATCAGCCTTTTCTAAATTTAAATCAACTTTTCTTTTTATATTGTTAAACCATTTACCTTCTTTATCTAAAAATTCATCTATATAACCATCTTCATCATTTGTAATTATTGACTCAACGTTCCAACCAGTTTTTTGTGATAAGTTATAATATTCTTGATCGTTATACGTTTTTGATTCTTGAAGCGGTACGTTTATTTGTCTTGAAGTAAATTTATTTACTTTAGATTGACTACCTTCGTAGTTCAACGTGTTAAACTCTTTTATATTACTAGGGCTATCATTTAATACTACGTCAACAGATGATGACGTAAAAGCAAAACCAAGATTATCTGGATCTAATACGTTTTTATAAAAAGTATTTCTATTAACATCTTCTATATGATGTTTATATAAATTTCCACGAAAAACAGTGAAATAATCGTTAGCCATACTAAGTGCAACATCTGGAAAAAATGATTTAAAACTAACCCAACCTTTAACGTTTTCTTTAAATGATACTGTTTTTGGAGCCATTGCTTCGTTTGCAATAAAAGCATCTATAAAATTAGTAGTAGGATTAATACAATGAAAAACTATATTAGAAGTATAACCTAAAGTTAACTGTGTTAACGAAGAAGAAGTGTTAAACTCATATTCGGTAACACCAGTTGGTATATTAGAAGTTGTCCAAGGAACTACGTTTAATGTTATTTCAAGGTAATTTCCAAGATCAACAATATTAATAACTTTTACTTCGTCATTTAAAGAATCAGCAAAACCACCTAAAACCGTACAGCCTATACTTACATCTGTATCTTTTGGTACCATAATTTTGTTAATAGGTGGTTGTGCACCTGGTGGTTTAGTTGTTGCCATAGTTTAATTTTTATTATTACGTATTAGTAACCTCCTGCTCCTCCGCCGCCTCCGCCGCCACTTCCTGAGCTTGCAGAGCCAGATCCAGTTTCTCCTGTTGGCGCTGGAGGTTTTGCTACTGGTGGTGGTGGTGGTGTTGAAAAACTTGAAGAAGCTGCTGTCATACCTTCATAACCAATTTCAGCTGATACCGCTGCGCTAGAACCTGTTGAACCAGTTACTACACCTATTTTATCAGTAGTGTAAAATATGTTTTTTAAAGTTAAGTTATATTGTTCTTTTTTATCATCATAACTACCAATTAATTTATTTGATAATTTTAAATTATCTCTAAACCAATCTTTCATACCATGTTCAGATATAGGTGTTAAACCATCTTTTGATAATCTAAGCACAGTACCTCGTGTTTTATCTGCAAAGTAAACTCTATAATTTTCTGAAGCAAAAGATTCTGGATTTGTAGATATACCATATTCACCAGAAAAAGGTACCGTTTGACCAAGTACGTTTTCTGTTGCTGTTAAATTTGGATTTCCATCAGCATTAAATACAGCGTCTTTATTTGCTAATATTCTTAAACATTTATCTTCACATAAAGTTACTAAATCAGTATCTCTTGAATGAAGTTTTTGAATACTACCATATATTGGATTTATATCTTTTGTAATTTTTTCTGCTTGTATAAATTGATTTAAATTATTTATACCACTAATAGAATTATATAACCCAGAATATATTAAACCATATTTCCTATGTTCTTCTTTATATTCTTGCTCTAGTGTTGTGGATGCTTTAACTCCATTGGTAATAAACGGTAAATTAAAGTTATCTCTAATTCTATTTGATTCAACTCCATTACCAAAAGCAAAACAATTATGCCAAGTTAAATGGAAAACAGAATTAAATAAATCTGGATTTATTTTTATTTCTTGAGTTGCTATAATTGCTGTAGCTCTTAAAGCATCTGTAGCAGCCAAATCAAACCACCATGTTAGATCCATCCTTTCGTAAAACTTCAATCCATCAGGAGTAATAATTTCTAGTTTATTTAAAATTCCAGGTGAAAAAGCTAAACCTACAAAAGCAGTATCAAGAGTATTAAAAACCAAATTATCACCATTATGTCCTATTACCTCATAACCACCTACTGTAGATCTAATAGGTATTGCATGATGAATATTAGAAGAATCAATATTAATTGGCATGCCTCTAGACGCTTCGTAATATATATCTAAACCTTTTGTTTCTTTAGGCTCTGTTTCCCAAATAGCAGGATTTTCAGATAAAACACCTTCTGTTTCAGCTTTTTCTAAAAACTCTAATGTATAACCAACAGCTCCAATTTTACCATAAGCGCCATTACCTACATAGTAAGCCATAGTATTAAAGTTAAACTCAGAATTATCACTAAAACCATTCATGCCAACCTGTACAAACCTATAATTTGTATCTACTTTTGGAGATTTAGTAGTTGTTAAAGGTATATGCTCAATTGTAGTGTGAGTTGCTGTTTTATAACCACCTAAAGATAAAGCAAAAAATGTATTACCACTTATTGTGCGTTCTTCTATATGATACACAACTAAATATTCGTTTGCAGTACTTCCAAGATGTGTCTGTAATAATTCTTCACTTCCGCTTGTACTATCTGTGTAACTTTTTAAAGCCATACCTACTTGAAGTACACTGTTTTCTTTGTTTGCACTATTAGCGTTACCTAATAAACTTTTTACGTATATTTTAAGAATATCACCACCTACAACGTTTTGTCCGTTACTTGTTGTACTAAGAGCAGTGGTACCATAATCATTACAAGATTTAATTTTTATATCTATTCCTCCTGTAATTTGTCCATTTTGCATAGGATTCCACTCTATTGCAGGTTCTATACCTGTTGCTCTCCATCTTTTAGTAAGATTAAATCCAATTTCTTCAGCCATAGCCCAGTGACCCCAACTTCCACCTTGTTGGTAGGCAGTTAGTGTGGCTTGATCATTATCATAGTTGTGACCTTTAACAAAATAATTAAACTCTTGCATTACAGTTCGCTTACTAGGACTAATATTAATTTGGTTTTTTTCATCATCATTAATTTTAGTAACCACTGTAGAATGTCTAAGTAAATTACCTGACCCAGCGCCTCCAAAAACATCACCACTCATAGTGTATACAGTTTGATTTGGATCTTCTTTAAATCTAAACTGTGTTCCAGGGTTTATTCTTTTTACAAACTCTTTAGTTTGTGAATCTAAATAAAACTCATTTGATGAATCTGCTGGATCAGCATTCCATTGACCAATATTAAAAACACCTTTCCAATAATCTGTTCTTTGAGTTCCTGTA
>TARA_R110001592_G_scaffold43570_2_pt1 | contig 12172 bp, 28 predicted proteins | sample TARA_R110001592 | Tara Oceans TARA_R110001592 (sample SAMEA4398387) | marine metagenome | biome: Polar Biome; feature: [SRF] surface water layer (ENVO:00010504); material: water (ENVO:00002006), including particulate matter (ENVO:01000060) such as... | depth 5 m
ATCTTAAGTGACAACGATGGACGAATACCAACTCTATCACTTTTGGTTTAAATTTTATTAAACATAAAATAAACAAAATGAATATAACTAAACAAATGATGGAAGCTAAGCTATTACAAATAGCAAAGTTTGAGGAGGATTACGGTACAGATCATGGCCAAACAAATGTGCATGCTATGAAAAAATATTGTACTGATAAAACTTATAGACAAAGAGTGAGCGCGTTTAACAAAGCGAGCTTAGAAACAATTAAACACTATACTAAACACGGATACTAATGACTAAACTTATACAAGAAACCGCAGATCATTGCATTGAAGAAATCAATGAGCATATTGATAACACAATTGCATGGAATCTAAATAGTACAACAGATCTAGACGGAGATGAATACTATCAATTAGAATTAAAAATAAAACAACAAATATTATTTACATTAATTAAAAAAGTAACAAAATGAAAACATTTGATAGATACAAACAAAACTTAAGACAAATAGGCAATGACATAATCTCATATGATACTCGCGTTGCTGAGATTAAAGATAATAAACTATATAAACTTAAATGGAATGTAAGAGGCATGACCTCAAGCCCAACCACTTCAAAGCATATTAATTATGTTGCAAATGAATTAGGATTAACAATACACGAAGCAAATACGTAAGCTTCTGGATAATATAATTGAACCTCAAATAATAATAAAATGAATAATAATTTAGAAAACTATTTAACTTACAAAGCAAAATTTGATCGCATGAAATCTGTGATTGGCTCATACACTATGGAAATTAAAGTTGAATCTATGAAACCTTTAATTGATGATGGCTTTGATTTAACTGATATAATTGACTATTTTACGATTGAGCTTGAAGATTATGCTAAAAACAGATACGAAAACGAATCTAAAGAAGCAATTGAAAACAATTAAAATAATACTAATTTTATACACTGGGTTGTGTTCAGCTCAGTGTTTTAATAATGATGATGAGCATTTGTATAAACAACTTAAAATACAACACATGGATAATTTAACAAGACTACAAGAACATTTAAATGTAAAAATATCTGATAATTACCACGGTAAACCATATTTAGAAATAAGCACTTGGAATACTGCCGATGGATATGATCTTTTTGTAATGACTGAAGATGCACAAACTATAAATTGGGAGTCAGATGTTTTTTACGATGCTCCCTCATTCAAAGATATTATAGAAAGAATTAAAGATTTACCTGAAGGTTCTATTGTATATATAGATGATATAGAAGAGCGTTTACCAGATTATGAGCTTGAAGATTTCTTTGCTGAATTAGATACTGATGAAGATGAATAAAGAAAAAATTTGTAATACATTAGCAGAGATAGCAAAAATTATCTTAATGGGTTTTATATTTACAACCATAGGTGCACAATTTGCAATACGAGAACAAAATAATCGATTAAAAAAGCAATATGAATTAATGCCTAACAAGATATGTTATTCATTACAAGAAATAGAATTTTTAATATATAATAAATAATAATGGAAAAAAAATATAAAAGTAAAAAAGCATTAATTATTAGTGATCAAACCAAATTTCCAGACGATTGGTGGAATTATTGGGTGAATCCTATACTAGGATATTATGTGCCAAAACAACATTCAAAACCTTATAAAATAAAAAAATTATGGAACTCGGAGAATTAGACTATAATAAAATAGACGTATTTTATGTTGAAGGAGATTATCCTGATTCAAAAGATGGATACTTTTGTACAAACATGGATCCTATAGATGGCTACATAGAAGCAGAAGAAAAAAACATACATAATATAAAAATCTATGTACGTTACAATGATGGAACCGAATTAAGAATAAAGTAATACGAAGCAAGCACGTAAGCTATTGGATAATATAATAAACAAAGAAAATGAGAAAAGCAATTAAAGAAACATTAGAAATAAAATCAACGGTTATTAGCGTTGTAACTTATCAAAAAGACGCAAAACAATTAAGTATAGAATTTGTTAATGGCAGGATATATATTTATAAAGGAGTACCTTTAAAAGTATTTGATAAAATGAGAACAAACAAATCAGCAGGCAAATATTTTAATTCAATAATTAAAAACAATTATCAATTTGAAACACTGTAAGTAAAACCTTTTTTAAACAAGCAATATAAATAACTACATGACAACAACCACAAATACCGCATCTACTAGACTAATAAGAGAATTAGTTGAAGAAAGATTACAAATTAGTAATATTAAAAGAAAATTAAGAACCAGAGAAATGTCTCAAGCTAGATTTATATATTTTAAATTAGCAAAGAATTTTTGTAGATATAAAAGTTTATCTGCAATAGGTAGAGAAGTTAATAGAGACCATGCAACTGTTATTAATGGCCTAAAAAAATATGACGTTGAAGCTAATATAGATCATTACATGCATGATGTTTATGATGAACTATCTAATAAGCTAGATAAAAATTATATAAAGCCTGGTCGTGATCAAAATGTTGATATTACAATAGAACAATTATTAAAGAGAATTGAAACAATTGAAATTGAATTATTAAAAATAAAAAATGGCGAGCAACAAATTTAGTACAATATTTAAAAAAAGGATTAAGCCAGAATTATATACATTATCTTGGATTGATTTATATGGTGATGAGGTTCGATTTTCAGGTTCGCCTAAACAAATAATCCAACAAGTATTAACAATGGAAGAGATTGAATAATGTTTTCAGAAGATGATATTAAAAGAATTTCCAAATTAATATTTGAGAGCCTTGTACAGCATTATGATAAATTAGCTGAAGACGAAAACAATAAAGATTATGTTTTAGATCACGAAGATATTATAAGAAATGCTGTAACAGAAGAAGATTTGTTATATTTACAATTAGAAAGATTATATAGTCTTGAATATAAATATGTAGATAGAGAGGAATATTTAAAAGCAAATATTATTCTTAATAAAATAAACAAAATTAAAGAAAAATTAAAAAGCTTATAAAAAAGTCATCACTAAAAGTGTGACAATAGGTAATTATATATAAATAGTAAGGAGCTAATGTCACAAGATCGACGCTTTGGATATTTAAACCAAAGGAAAATTATTTACCGGCAAAACCCTATAACCGATATACCTTCACAAGTATTTAAATGGGGTTCATATTATAAAGATGGTACATATCAATGCTATGAATTATTTAGAAGTAAAGCAAAAATAACAACATACAAATCTTTAAAATGGCATTTATTAGTTATATGGTATTTAAACCCTAGTTTTAATTTAAAAAAGTTTACAGAAGTAGCATCGTATATATGTGATAAAGAAAATGGTTTCATTCAATTTTATGTTCCATTGTTAATTTTAGAAAAAATAATTGTTGAGGTAAGTACTGCTGATTTAGATCAGCCACCTAAAAATAAATTAAGAAAAATTATATTTAAAGATAATTGTACTTTATCTTTACGAGAGAAGCTAAGAATAGTTGGCCATATAATTGGCAAAACAAAAAAAGTAAATGAATCAGATATTTATGAATCTATGTTATTTATAAATGAAACTCACCGTAAAATAACCATTTCAAACCTTTCTAAAGCTTTAGGTTGTTCAACAAGAACAATTTACAGAACCATGAGCAATAACCTAAAGAAAGAAAAAATGTTATTGAACAAAGAATATGAAAAAATATAATGTAAAAAATTATATCCGATATAAAGTAGATTTAACAAATTCAATACATAATATTGAACTTAAAGAATTAAAAGAATATACACGAGACAAATTAATAGTTATGTTTTTACCTTTAGTAGAAAATATAGGACGTAAATTTGCAACCTCACAACAAGCAAGTGGGGTTATGAGTATTAATGATTTGATTCAAGAAGGTAGTTTAGGATTAATTAGGGCAGTAGATAAAATTACATGGGAAACAATAGAAGAATCTAATGACCCTGAAAAAACAATTAAGTCATTTCTATCAAAGAGAATTAAAGGAGCAATAAGAAGAGCTATAGATATTAACAGGGGCGATATAAGGATACCTGAACATAAATTAAATGAAATAAGAAAAGATAATGGCAAAAATCATAAAATGGTGGCTATGTTTTTTAATTCTATATTTTTAAGTATTGATGAACAAATTAATGAAGATGAAGATGGAAGTTTATTTCAAATACCAGATCAGTCTGAGCCATATAATATAGGATTAATGAATATTTATTTGCAAAGCTTACTTAAAAAGCATTTAAATAAAAAAGAATATGAAATATTAAGATTAAGTTATGGCCTTGATTGTGATAAGCATAGTGCTAATCAAATAGCTGATATACTAAGCATTGAGGGTCCAAGTGCCTATGTTAGAATATCTGAAATAAAAAAAGAAGCAGTAAAGAAATTAATAGAAAATGTCGAATCAAATCAAATTTTTGATTACCTTTGATATAGAATACCAATATACCAATTACTAATTTAAACACAAACGAATGAAATTAAACGAAAAATTAGCATCCATACAAGCCGAACTCAAAGTAGCTAAAAAAAGAAGAAATAACTTTGGGAACTATAACTTTAGAAATGCGGAAGATATACTCGAAGCATTAAAGCCCTTCATTATAAAATATAAAGTAAACTTTACTATTGATGAAGATGAGCTTGCAGAAATTGCAGGAATACCAACTTTTAAAACTTCTGCAACAATTACAGATAACGAATCATCAAATTTTATTTCAAAGACAGCTTTAGTAGGCGTTGATCTTAATCAAAAAGGTATGGCTACACCACAAAAGTTTGGTTCAGCCTCATCTTATGGTAAAAAATATGCTCTTGGCAATTTGTTACTTATTGATGACACTCAAGACAGTGATAATCCTTTAATGAATGAAGAGCAAATTGAAGCAGCTAAAAAATATGTAGCTGAATCAAAAGATAAAAACAAAGCTTTAAGTATTATTAAAGCAAAATATAATGTTGATTCTAAAATAGAAAAATTAATAACAACTCTTTAATGAATAAAGAAGAAATACTTAACAAACTCAAAGAAGACGAACATTATTACGGTAAATTTGGGCAAAAGTTTTTAAGCAATAGCAATGTAAGCACTTTAATTAAAGATCCGCTATCGTTATATAAACCTCAAGAAATGAGACCAGCTTTTTTAGTTGGTGGATATTATCACACAGCTATTTTAGAACCTGATAAATTAAAAAAATATAGAGTTATACAAAGTTCAACAAGAAACACAAAAAAATATAAAGAATTATCTGATGGTGAAATGTGTTTGCTAGAACATGAAGTTGATAAAATCGAATTAATGATTGAAAAAACTCGTAAGCATGAAATGATAAATTATTTTATAAATGAAGGTAATGTTGAATATGAAGTGCCTGAAATTAAAAAAATTGAAGATCTTATGTGGAAAGGAAAAGCTGATGTAGTAAATCATGATGAAAAAATGATTATTGATTTAAAAACTACAAATGATGTAAGTAACTTTAAATCAAGTGCTTATAAATATGGTTATAACAGCCAAGCTTTTATTTATCAAGAACTTTTTGGTTATGAAATGCTTTTTATTGCTTTAGATAAAAATACATTAGTACCAAAATTCTTTGACTGCTCACCTGATTTTATAAATAGCGGATACAGGAAAGTACAAGAAGCAGCCGCAAACTATAAATTAGTTTATAATACACCTGGATTTAAACCAGATCAATATTTTGAAAATCAAACACTATAATTAAATTTAATCTAATGGCATCAATAATTAAATCAAGTATCAATTTAGACGCAATAGACAAGTCTAAAATTATTGTAGGTAAAAAAGGTAAATATTATCCTATTACAATTACAATTAATGACGAAGTAGACCAATTTGGAAACCAAGGACCAATTACGGATTCACAATCAAAAGAAGAACGTGAAAGCAAAATGAAAAAAAATTACTTAGGTAATATTCAAGTTGTTTGGACCAATGGTGATAATGTAGCTGCTGCTCCTAGAGATGATAATAATCAACAAGTAAATAAACCAAATCAACCAGTAACACCAGATTTACCTTTTTAAATGGATATAAACAATTCGGAGATCAATGGATTTTTGATCGACCAGTTTAATCAGTACGACTTACAAGTTGGAAAAGCACAAGGTATTTGTCCTCTGTGCTCTTCCGATCGTACAAGTAAAAATAAGAAAGCACAATGTGCATCTTACGATTGGGGTAGAGGCTTAGGCACTTGTCATAACTGCAATCAAACATTTCAATTACATACATTTCAGCGCAAAGGCGCTAGCGAAAAAGTTTACACAAAACCTGAATGGAAAAATAAGACATCATTAAGTGATAATGCTATTAAATGGTTTGAAAACAGAGGTATATCTCAATCAATACTTACTAAAATGAAAATTAGTGAAGGTTCTGAATGGATGCCTCAAACTTCAAAAAATGAAAATACAATTCAATTTAATTATTTTATAAATAATGAATTAATAAATATAAAATATAGAGATGGTAGGAAAAATTTTAAACTTGTTAAAGGAGCCGAAAAGGTTTTTTATAATGTCGACAGTACTGTTGGGCATGATTATGTTGTTATTGTGGAAGGCGAAATTGATGCTTTATCTTTTTTGGAGGCTAAAGTCAACAGTGTGGTCAGCGTTCCAAATGGAGCTACAATTACTAAGCTTAATCTTGATTACCTCGATAACTGCATTGAATATTTCGAAAACAAATCCAAAATTATTATCGCGGTTGACCAAGACGAAGCCGGACAAAACTTACAGAAGGAACTCATCAGACGTTTTGGGGCAGAGATATGCTATACAATTAGCTTTGCAGACCTCAAAGATGCTAATGAATATCTTATGGCTTACGGCCCTTCTATGCTTTCTTTACTTATTGATAAAGCTATACCCGTTCCATTAGAAAATGTTTTAACCTTAAATGATGTTAATAATGAACTTGAAGAATTTATTGAAGAAGGTTTTAAGCCTGGCTATCAAGTCGGGCTTGATAACTTTGATAGCATATTCTCCACTTACACAGGACAATTCATCACCGTTACAGGTGTTCCTAGTAGTGGTAAGTCTGATTTTGTTGATCGAATGGCTGTTGGATACTATTTAAATTATGGTTGGAAAACAGCATTTGCATCTCCAGAAAATAAACCTACTTTTTTACATGCCCATAAGCTAATAAGAAAGTTAGGTAATTGGCTTCCTGAAAAAAGTGATATTGGAACTAATAAATGGAATGAAATAACAGAATCAATAAATGATAATTTTTATTTTATTGAAAATGAAAGATATGATTTAGATTCAGTATTGCTTAAAGGAGCTGAACTTGTAAAGCGCAAAGGAATTAAATGTTTAGTAATAGATCCATATAACAAAGTTAAGATGAATGGATCAAGTGCTATGAGTATACCAGATGCTACAATGGAATATCTTACTAGAATAGAAGCTTTTGCAAAAAAATATGATGTATTAGTAATAGTTGTTGCTCATCCTACAAAAATGTATAAAAAAGATGATGGAACAATGGATGAACCAACAATGTATTCTATTAAAGGTGGTGGGGAATGGTATGATGCTAGTTATCACGGACTTTTAGTTCATAGAGATTATGAACGCAAAACAGTTAAAGTAAAAGTTTTAAAAGTTAAGTTTCAAAATCTTGGTGAAAATCAAGCTGAAGCACATTTTAAATGGGATCATATTTCTGGAAATTATATACCTATTACTGATTTAAAAAATGAAGATTTACCATGGGAATAGCTGCAAATAGAAAGAAAAAAAATTATATAGGATTAAGTAATACTTTTACTCCAAACAATGAACAATTAAAATGGGATGATTATTGTATTAAAAATGATATAAGAGTTTCACCATGGCCTATTGTTGATGGTTTTTATCCGGACGAATGGCGAGTAGCAGTATCTTTAGGTAGTAATTATAAAACTATTTATAAAACACCAAATACATATTTTGTAAACGAAATTTGGCAAGAAATATATAAAACAAAAAAATATTATTATGATAAGCATACAAGAGGAATATAGAGGATTGTTATTAGGAATTTTGTATGGTGGAAAACAAAAATCAGATAGAACAGGAACCGGCACATTATCTATATTTGGAAGAAGTATTAAACATGATATGGCCTTAGGATTTCCTTTATTAACAACAAAAAAAGTATATTTTAATCATGCGATTACAGAACTACTCTGGATATTACAGGGCCGCACAGATATTAAGTATCTTCATAAACATAATGTTTTTTATTGGGACCCCGATTATGAACGTTCCGGTAGAACAGATGGAACTCTTGGAAAGATATATGGTACTCAATGGCGAAATTTCAATGGTTTTGACCAATTGTTATATATTATTGACAACCTCAAAAAAAATCCGTCCTCAAGAAGATTATTACTTAACTCTTGGAACCCTGCTGATTTTAACAATATGGCTTTACCTCCTTGTCATTATGGATTTCAAGTTTATGTAAACAATAATAAATTAGATTTAATATGGCAACAAAGATCTGCTGATGTATTTTTAGGATTACCTTATGATATTGCTATGTATGGCTTATTAATATTATTATTGTGTAAAGAATTTAATTTTACACCCGGTATATTAACAGGACAATTAGGCGATTGCCATTTATATAATAATCATTTAGATCAAGCAAAATTGCAATTATCTAGAGATTTTAAAACTTTACCTGTAGTGGAGGTAAAAAAAGGTTTAAAAATAGTAAATAATAAAAATATTTTTATACCTTGTCATAAAGACATTATACTTAAAGAGTATAATCCACATAATCCAATTAAAGCACCCCTATCAGTAGGAGATAACAATTAAATTAAATATTATGAAAAAAATGTTATTATTAATGCTAATTCCTTTATTAGGAATAGCACAAACACCAAAATCTTTAACTGTAAATGATTATTTAGCTGCACAAGCGGGAAAAGATCAATTACATTTAAAAGCTATGCAAAAAGCTATTAATTATCAAAATGTAAATAGAAGTTATTTTGAATATAACAAATTAGTTTTTGATCAAAAATTAACAGACGAGGCGCAACAATGGGCAGATTATTTAGCTATTGAAAATGTGCCACAGCATTCACCGGTGAAAGATGATACAGGTGAATTAATTTTTTATGCACCAAAGAATTGGTTTAAAGACACAACTGATATTATGACACATGCTTCAGTGTTTTGGGTTTTATCAGATGATGATATAAGTAAAGCAACAACCGAACAAATTTTATGTAAAAAATGTGATAAAGTTGGCTTTGGTATATCATTAAGTCGTGACACATATTATGTGGTTGCTAAGTATGATAAGAAAGGAGATTTTAATAATTAAATTATGTATTATATTTATCATATACCAGGTAAAAAAATTGGTGTTACACGTAATTTAAAAAATAGAGTTACACTTATACAAGGTTATAAAGAAGGCGAATATGAAGTTCTAGATTCTAGTGATGATATTAGTTATATATCTGAAAAAGAAATAGAGCTTCAACATGACTATGGCTATAAAATTGATAGACAAAAATATAGTGATTTAAAATTAAAACAATCTAATTATATGAAAATAAATATAACTAATCAAACAACAACTTTTCCTTGTGATACTAAAGATTTAAAAAAAGTTTTAAATAAAAACAATGGAATGGAATGGCTTACTGATTTAGGAATGTTTATTCTTAATGAAAAGTCTATTGACTGGATTTGCAAAAATGCTAAAATTTCTATGTACAATAGTGATCGTTGTTACATTTATAATAAAGCTTTTTATGAAGCCTTATTAGCAGAACCTCCTATACCATTAGATGAATTGTTTGAATTAATTAGGGAATGGGCTACAGAGCGTGGTATATATGATAAAGGTGATACTAAGACTCAATTAATAAAATTGTATGAAGAAGTTGGTGAATTGTCTGAAGCAGTATTAAAAGAAGATCAGTTAGAAATTATTGATGCTATTGGAGATGCAGTAGTTGTATTAACAAATTTTGCAGAGCTTACTGGAAACAATATTGAAACATGCATTAGACATTCATATGATCAAATTGCTAATCGAAGTGGCAGTATGCAAAATGGAACCTTTGTAAAAAATACATTATGAGAGATAAAATTATAGAACAAGTAATTAATAAAATTAAATCAAGATCTGACGTTGGTTTTAAGAAATACGGCGTAACTTTAGCAGATGATGATCAGCCTTTAGATAGATGGCTTCAACATTTACAAGAAGAATTAATGGATGCCGTTAATTATCTTGAAAAAGCAAGATCAGTATTAAGAGAAGAAATAGAAGAATGTTATGTTAAAGACGCGGAGGAATTATAAAAAGCGTGGTCCTGTACAATCAAAAAAAATATCTTATGATGGTATTAATTTTGCTTCTGGATTAGAAAAGTATATGTATATGGCTTTGCGTAAAGCAAAAATAAAAGCAAAATACGAAGGAGAAACTTTTGTTCTTATTAATGGCTTTCATTTTGAAAATGAAGCATATGAAAGACAAGCTAATAGTAAAGGGGAATTTATTAATAGAGGGAGCAAAAGAATACTACCTATAAAATATACACCAGATTTTATTGGTGATGATTTTATAATTGAAACTAAAGGTAGGGCAAATGAATCTTTTCCTATTAGATGGAAATTATTTAAAAAATTAATGACTGAACAATTCCCTGCTTATACTTTATATAAACCTCAAAATCAATCAGAATGCGACAAAGTTATTCAAATAATAACAAACAAGAAAAAAGCGTAGCTCGCAATAAATATGCTGAACGACAAATTGAAAAATGGATTAAATGGTCTATTACAAATAGAGGTTATATTAAGTATAAAGAAATTGTAGCATTGCACGATAAATTTAATATAAAATGTTATGGCTAAAATAATATCAAATAATTATAATAAAAAGTCTAAAATTAGAAGACCTGGAATTCATGCTAAATCAAAAACATCTGGTTTAAAAGGAAGTAAAAATTACATTAAACTTTATAACGGACAAGGACGATGAATGATTGGGAATTATCTATAGGCTTATATCCTGGTATTGTTATTGGAATAAGAAGTTATGTTGAAAAAGAATTTGTAGAACACGTTTTATATTTACCATTTGTAGATATAGCATTAAAAATTGAAAAATAAATATGAGTTTATTTGATGAAAGAATTGCATACAAACCATTTGAATATCCAGAATATTACACTGAGGGATGGCTTAAACAAGCTCAAGCTTTTTGGTTACATACTGAAATACCTATGTCAGGTGATGTTAAGGATTGGAATGAAAAACTTACAGATTCAGAAAAAAATTTAGTTGGAAACATCTTATTAGGTTTTGCACAAACAGAATGTGCTGTATCTGATTATTGGACACAAAAAGTAGTTGGGTGGTTTCCAAAGCACGAAATACAACAAATGGCCATGATGTTTGGTAGTCAAGAAACAATACACGCTGTAGCTTATAGTTATCTTAATGAAACTTTAGGATTAGAAGACTTTGAAGCTTTTTTGCAAGACGAAGCTACTATGCAACGATTTAATAATTTAGTAAGTTATGAAGGAATTGATAAAATTGGTATTGGAAAATCGCTTGCTATTTTTAGTGCTTTTGCTGAAGGAGTTAGCTTATATTCTGCTTTTGCGGTATTATATAGTTTTCAATTAAGAAATCTTTTAAAAGGTATTGGACAGCAAATGAAATGGTCTGTAAGAGATGAATCATTGCATAGTAAAATGGGATGTCGATTATTTAAACATATGTGTCAAGAAGACCCCAATTTGTTACAAGATTGCAAAAAAGATATTATAAATGCAGCAGAAGCAATGCTTAAAGCAGAAGAAAGATATATTGACAAAATGTTCGAACAAGGTGATATTGAAAATCTTAAATCCCACGATCTCAAACAATTTATTAGAAAAAGACTTAATGAAAAAATCAATGAACTTGGTTACGTCCACATCGGGGAATACTTTGAATATGATAAAAAAGGAGCAAGTAAACTCGACTGGTTTTACCATCTCACTGGTGGTCACACTCATACTGACTTTTTTGCTGTACGGCCCACGGATTACTCTAAAGCAAATGAAGGAGAAGATTTTGAAGATATTTGGTAGTATAATATTTTTAATAT
>TARA_R110001592_G_scaffold121918_4_pt1 | contig 12166 bp, 13 predicted proteins | sample TARA_R110001592 | Tara Oceans TARA_R110001592 (sample SAMEA4398387) | marine metagenome | biome: Polar Biome; feature: [SRF] surface water layer (ENVO:00010504); material: water (ENVO:00002006), including particulate matter (ENVO:01000060) such as... | depth 5 m
ATCGCCGCGCACGACGCCCTTGATCGCCGAGCCCGTATCCTGGGCGACGACCATGCGGGTCAGGGGTTTTTCGTTCTTGGGATCGAGCGGGTCCGTGGTCACCAGCCAAAGCGGCAGGCCCAGCGGCACGTATTTGGGATCGACGGCGAGCGAGCGGCCGGCGGTCAACGGCACGCCCATCGCGCCCTTCACGACCTCGTCCTTTTCCACGCGGAAAAAGATGAAGGAGCGGTTTTTCAGCATCAATTGTTCGGCCGCCAGCGGATTGGCCGACATCCAGGCCCGCAGGCTGGGCATGGTCACGTCTTCCACCTTCATCACGCCCTGGGCCACCAGTTCGCGGCCGACGGAGGAATAGCGATGGCCGTTGCGGCCCGAGAAGGCGAGACGGACATGGCTGCCGTCGGGCAGCAGGATGCGGCCCGAGCCCTGGACGTGCAGGAAGAACAGGTCGATCGCACTGTCAACCCAGAGCAGTTCGAGTTGGCGGCCCCGCAGGGCGCCATCGAGAATTTCGCGGCGGTCGAAATAGGGCAGCAGGCGGTCATCGACCAACCGGCCGGCCAACTGTTCGCCACGGCGGTCGGGATCGAACATGCCGAGCTCGACCACCACGATGTCGCGCGGGCGGGCATAGACCGGATAGCGGTAGCGGGCATTGGGCTGGAAGCTGCCGCGCAGCAGGGGCTCATAGTAGCCAGTAAACTTGCCGTCGCGTTTCTGGCCGTCGCGGACATGGAAGGGCCGGAAGCTGCGTTCGATGAAGAACTGCAATTGCGCCGTGCTTTTGGTGTTGAGGCCCCGGGCCTCGGCGCAGATTTTCGCGAGATCGCCCATGGTGCCGTGTTCGGGAAGGTATCCGAGCGGCCGATCGGCGGGCTTGGCGGCGACCGCCGGACAGGACGCCAGGAATGCCGCCAGCGCGTCGGACAGCACGTCCGCGCGCCAGCCGGGCAGGGTCTTGAACTCGGCAGGCTCCAAAATCAGTTGCGGCGGGACTTCGGCCGGGGCCTGATAATCGCTGGCGGGGACGATCTGTTGGATCGCACCGCAGCCCGCGACGAGGCCGGAAGCGAGAACGGCCAGGGCCAGCGCCCAGACGGACGAACGGCGATGGACGCGTGAGCCCCCCATCGCCTGCCTAGTCGGCGCTATGGGTTGCGACCAGAGCCCAGTTGGGATCGCGGGCCTTGGTGTCGCGGGCGAAGGTCCAGAAATCGGTGACCGTGATGACCTCGTTCGGGTTGCCTTCGGCGACCTGACCTTCGGCGTCGCGAGTCACGTTGACCTGTTCGGTCACGAACTTGATGGTGATGTTGGCGACGCGGCCTTCCATATAGGCCTCGACGATGTCCGCCGACTTGAAGCCGACCAGGGTGTCCTCGACCGTATGGCCGTGTTCCTCGCGGTCGCGGATCGCCGCCTCGAAATCGGCGAACACGCCGGGGTCCAGCAGGCTCTTCAGGGTCTTCACGTCCCCGGCGGCGAAGGCGTCCAGGATCATCTCGAAGGCGACGCGCGCACCGGCGAGGAATTCATCGGGCGAAAAGTCGGGATCGGCGACCCGGATCTGCACCAGACCGTTGTCGACCGTGCCTTCGGCGGCGAAGGCGCCGGGATCGGATTTGGATTGCGGCGAATCGTCGACCTTGCGTTCGGGCAGGGTGATGACCTTGCCGTCGGCGGCGTCCTCGGGCGGGACGGGCTTGAACGGATCGCGGTGGCCGCTGCCGTCGTTGCCGTCACGGCGGCCGAGTACGCTGCGCAGGCGCAGCACGAAGAACGCCGCGACCATGGCGATGAGAATGATGTCGATAAACTGGAATCCGCCGCCCATTTGTGAATTCGGACCTTTTTGTTTTCGCCCCCGACGATGGGGGCTTTGGCGCCAAGGCGGCTGGACCCGCCGCCGGCACCCGTGGTTTAAGTTCGAACGCGTCCTTGTGCGCCAAGGTTAGCGGACCCCCGTGCCCAGGTCCAGCAAAGCTGCGGGCGGGCGGACGCCGCATGGGGGGCGACCCCGCCGGCCCCGGCTGCTAAACTCGGGCTCCCGATTGAATCTTATGTGCGAAGTCTTTGCCCCAGAGCCTTGAGATAGTCGTAATACAGGATAACTACAACCCGTGGCCCCATTCATCCTGATCCTGTTCATCGCCGTCCCGATCATCGAGATCGGCCTGTTCGTGCAGGTCGGCGGCGCGATCGGTCTGTGGCCGACCCTGGCCGTGGTCATTCTGACGGCGGTATTGGGCACGGCGTTGCTGCGCCATCAGGGGCTCGACACCCTGCGCCGGGTGCAGGACAGTCTGGCCCAGGACCGCCTGCCCGTGGCCGAAATGTTCGACGGGCTTTGCCTGTTGATGGCCGGCGCACTGCTGCTGACGCCCGGCTTCATGACCGACCTTTTCGGATTTCTTCTGTTCGTGCCGCCGTTTCGCGCCGCCGCCGCCCAGGCCATCGGGCGCTATGTCCTGAGCCACGGCCGCGTCCATGTCCAGACCATGGGCATGGGGCCCGGGGCCGCGCCGGGACAAGGTCCGGGGCCCAGCCATGCCCGTGGACCCCGCGGCGGGCCGGTCATCGACGGCGATTTCGAAGAAGTTCCGCCGGACCCGGAAGTGCTTGAGAGCGGGGGCGGCCCCAGACGACCCGGCGGCCCGTCCGAAACCGGCTGACGCAGACCCTGGCCGGGGCCGCCTTGGCGGTTGTTCCCGGCCCTGATCCATGATAGCCAGCTATCGCCTTAAATACGGAGACGATCATGAGCGACGACACGACGCCCGCAACGGGACCGGCCGATACCAGTGGGATCAAGCAGGGAGACGAAGTCCCCCTGATGATCCACGGTCAGTACATCAAGGACCTGTCCTTCGAGGTTCCGGGCGCGCCGCAGATTTTCCTCGAACCGCCCAAGGGGCAGCCCGAGTTGAACCTGAACCTGGACGTGCAGGTGGAAGGCCTGGCCGAAAACGTGTTCGAGGTCATTCTCGACATCAAGTCCGAGAGCAAGATCGCCGGTCAGGTGACCTATATCCTGGAACTGAAGTACGCGGGCCTGTTCACCCTGCGCATTCCGGAAGAGTACCGGGCCTCGGTCCTGTTCGTGGAATGTCCGCGCCTGATGTTCCCCTTCGCCCGCGCGATCCTGGCCGATATCAGCCGCGATGGCGGATTCCAGCCGCTGGTGCTCAGCCCGATCGACTTCGCCGCGCTTTATCAGCAGAACGTCGATAAGCTGCAAGGCCAGGTCAAAAGCGACGCCTAGGCGCTGATCCGCCGCGGGCCCAACGCGTTCAGGCAACCCAAACGGGGTCTTTCAGCTTTTCCAGAAAAGCCCGATGGGCCGCTTCTTCTTCCGGAAGCGGCGCGTGGGCGCGCGGCGGCCGGGCAACCCGTTCCACGGTGACGCCCTGAGTCCCCGCCTCGGCGGCAAGTTCCAGATCCGGCTGCCGCCCGCCGATCAATTCCAGATAGACCTCGGCCAGCAGGCGGGCGTCCAACAGGGCGCCGTGCAGGTCGCGGTGCGTGTTGTCGATCTGGAACCGCCGGCACAACGCATCCAGACTGGCCCCGGCGCCGGGAAATTTCTTGCGCGCCATGGCGACCGTGTCGACGGCCTGATTCAAGGGAATCGACGGCCGCTTCAGGCGCGCCAGTTCCGCGTTGATGAACCCCATGTCGAAGGACGCGTTGTGGATCACCAGGGGCGCCGTGCCGACGAAGTCGATGAAGGCGTCGGCGATATCCGCGAACACGGGATGTTCCGACAGGAATTCCACCGACAGGCCGTGCACGTTGAAGGCCTCGATCGGCATGTCCCGTTCGGGATTGACGTATTGGTGATAGGTGCGGCCGGTGGCGACGTGGTTCAGCAGCTCGACACAACCGATTTCGACGATGCGGTGTCCGTTCAGCGGGTCCAGCCCCGTCGTTTCCGTATCCAGCACCACTTCCCGCATGGGTCGCCTCCTTGAACTCAGGTCACCAATAAGAGGAGGGAGCCCAGACCCGTCCCTTGCATGTGCGCAGCAGTTTGACGATCCGTTTGAGATCCATCAAGGCCGCATGTCGGCCGATCCCCGTATTAACGGCGAAATCGGCGAGCCAGACCTTTTCCCGCGCCGGGACTTGGCGGGCCAGGATCGCCGCGAACTTTTTTTCCGTCATGCCGGGGCGGGCCAACACGCGGCGGCGCTGCAAGGCGTCGCGGCAATGCACGGCCAGCACGGCGTCGCAGCGCGCGTCACCGCCGGTTTCGAACAGCAGGGGAATGTCGAGCACGACCAGGGGGACCCGCCTGCGCGCGCAGGCCGCGAGGAATTTTTTTTCCGCGCGCCGGACCAGGGGATGGAGAATTCCTTCCAGACGTTTGAGCGCCACGTCGTCGCCGAGCACCTTAACCCCCAGGGCCTGACGATCGACGGCGCCGTTTTTCACCACCCCCGGAAAGGCCGCGCCGACCGCCGCGACCGCCGCCCCCCCGGGGCCCATCAGGGCGTGCACCGCCGCATCCGCGTCGTGGACCGGCGGGCCCAGGCGGCGCAACTGCGCCGCCGCCGTGGACTTGCCCATGCCGATCGAACCTGTGAGGCCGAGAATGAACATCGGCCGCCGCCCGCTCAGCCCTGGCCCAGATGGGCGAGGATGCGGGCGCGCAGGTCCGCCGTCACCTGGGGGGCCTGACCGAACCAGGCCTCGAACCCCGGCCGCGCCTGATGCAGCAGCATGCCGAGCCCATCGACCACCGGGTTGCCGCGGGCCCGGGCGGCGGCCAGCAGACCCGTTTCCAGGGGTGCGTAGACGATGTCGTTGACCAGCGCCGCCGCCGGCAGGGCGCCGAGCGCGATGTCCAGGGAATCCTTTCCGGTCATGCCGAGGGTCGTCGTGTTGACCAGAAGGTTCGCCGCCGCGAGCACCGCCGCGCGGTCGTCCCAATCATGGACCGTGACCGGGCCGCCCAGATCCCGGGCGATGCGCTCGGCCCGCGCGCGGGTGCGGTTGGTCAATCGAATGTCCGGCACACCCGCGTCGATCAGGGCGACGACCACGGCGCGGGCCGCCCCACCGGCGCCCAATACCACGGCGGGGCCTTGAGCCGGATTCCAGGCGGGTGCCCCTTCTTTCAGATTTTCCAGGAATCCGAAGCCGTCCGTGTTGGTGCCGGTCAGTTTGCCGTCGGCGCCGACGGTCACCGTGTTCACCGCGCCGATGCGCCGGGCCAGGGCGTCGGCGTCGTCGACGGCGGCGAGGGCGGATTCCTTATGGGGCACAGTCACGTTGACGCCGCGGAACCCCATCTTCGGCAGGGCCTTCAGGACCTCGGCGAAATTTTCGGGTGCGACCGGCAACGGCACATAGGCGCCGTCGATTCCCAGGCTGTCCAGCCAATGGCCGTGCAGCAGCGGCGACAGGGAATGGCCCACGGGCCATCCCATCACGCCTGCCAGTTTCGCCCGCCCGGTCATGGTCATCGTCTTGGGATCCGTTCCGTCATCAGCCGAGGAGACCCGCCGCCGTTTCGCCCCGCCGGCGCAGTTCGCCGAGCAGGGCCAGCAACGGCAGGCCCAGAATGGTAAAATAGTCGCCTTCGATGCTCTCGAACAACTGCGCACCCAGGCCTTCCAATTGATAGGCCCCGACGGAGGTCAGCACCGCCGCCCCGGCCCGATCCAGATAATCCGCGATGGCATCCCCGTCGAGGGGCCGCATGGCGAGGCGGGCGGACGCATGATGACGCCAGATCACCTGACCGTCCCGCGCCAGGACGACGGCCGACACCAGAGTATGATCGCGGCCCGCGAGGCGTTCCAGGGTGCGCGCGGCGGCGGCCAGATCATCGGGCTTGCGCAGGCTCACGCCGTCCAGATCCAGCATCTGATCCGCGCCGATCACCAGGGCGCCGGGATGGCGCCCGGCGACCAGGGACGCCTTGGCGGCGGCCAGGGCCAGGGCGACGTCGGGCGTGCTCATGCCGTTTTGGCGGCAATCCGCCTCGATTTTCGGTTCGTCCACGTCAGCCGGATCGACGGTAATGTCGAGACCGGCCGCGCGCAGCATGTCGGCGCGCACGCGGCTGCCCGAGGCCAGGACCAACCGGGTCCCGGAGTCGGCCGTCACGTCAGGGGGCCGGGGGCTTCCCCGCGGCGGCGGCTCAACAGTTGGATCACGTTGGCCGCCGTTTCCTCGATGGATTTGCGGGTCACGTTGATGACCGGCCAGTCGTATTTGGAGAACACGCGGCGGGCCTCGGTGATTTCCTTCGACACCATGTCGAGATCGACATAGTCGGTGTTTTCATCCTGATCCAACAGGCGCAGGCGCTGACGGCGGATTTCCACCAGCCGGCGCGGGTCCTTGGTCAGGCCGACGACGAGGGGATGGGTCAGCTTGTACAGATCGTCGGGCAGGGGCACGCCAGGCACGAACGGCACGTTGGCCGTCTTGATGCCCCGGTTGGCGAGATACACGCTGGTCGGCGTTTTCGATGTGCGCGACACGCCGACCAGGACCACGTCGGCGTCGTCCAAGTCCCAGGTCGACTGGCCGTCGTCGTGGCTGAGGGCGAAGTGCATGGCCTCGATGCGGTCGAAATATTCCGCGTCCATGACATGCTGGCGGCCGGCGCGGCCGCGCACCTTGGCGTTGAAATAACCGCCCATGGCGTTGAGCACGGGATCGAGGACATGAATATGCGGCACCATCAGGCGGCGGCAGCCGTCTTCCAGATGCTTGCGCAATTCCTCATGCACCAGGGTGTAGAGCACCATGCCGGGCTGATCGTGGACGACGCCGAGAAGCTGGTCGATCTGTTCCGGAGAACGCACCATGCTCCACATATGCTCCTGCGCCTGGACGCTGTCGAACTGCGCCAGGCAGGCGCGCGCGACCATCGACACGGTTTCCCCCGTGCTGTCCGAAACGAGATGCAGGTGGAACTCCTTCACGGGCGGGATAACTCCGGCACAAGGGCGGTATGAAATCGGGACGGATTGTGGACAACTAAGGCGTTTTTCACAAAGCCCCGTTTCCCACGCGCTGACCGTTTATGGATACACAGGCAAAATGCGGCTGTAAAACACAATTCAGCCTTTGGCGGAGCGGTGACAACCCGGTCGTCATCCCGGTTTCATCCCGGCTTTTCCCATTTTTCGCGGATCTGGAAAATCTCCGTGATTCAACAGGATGCCAGTACCTGGCCGATGACTGTACACAGCCTGACGCGGCGGAAACGATTCCCGCGTTATGGAATCGGGATAACCTGTTGACGCATTTGATCCCCGTCATTCCACCCCCCTACTACAACATCAATAATCTTTATAAATACTTGTTTATTTGAATAGGTGGGGCACCCGTCTATGGTGCCGGACGGGTCTTGAGGCCCTTGAACGAACCTTTGGAGACCCGATCCCTTGCGTCCTTTCCTTGACCCTTTTCACGGTAACATCCCGGCCCGGCCGCCGGTCTGGTTCATGCGCCAGGCCGGGCGCTATCTTTCCGAATACCGGGCGCTGCGCAAGACGGCGCCGAATTTTCTCGGCTTCTGCTACACCCCCGATCTGACGGTGGAGGCGACGCTGCAGCCGATCCGGCGGTACGGCTTCGATGCGGCGATCCTGTTTTCCGACATTCTGGTGATCCCCGATGCGTTGGGCCAGAACGTGCGGTTCGAGGAAGGGGTCGGCCCGCTGCTGGATCCGATCACCGACCGGGCGGGAATTTCGTCCTTGAAGACGGATGGCGTGCTGGATCATCTGGCGCCGGTGTTCGAGACCCTGACGCGCCTGCGCCGGGAGCTGCCGGACGAAACCGCGCTGATCGGATTCGCGGGCGCGCCCTGGACTCTGGCGTTCTACATGATCGAGGGCCGGGGCGGCGTCGACGGCGGCAAGCTGAAGCGCATGGCCTACGGCCAGCCGGAGGATTTCCAGGCCCTGATGACGGTGCTGGAGGAAGCGCTGGTCGCCTATCTGTGCCGCCAGGTCGAAGCTGGGGCCGAGGTTCTGCAACTGTTCGACAGCTGGTCCGGTATCGCCGACGAAACCCTGTTCAAGCGGTGGATCATCGGCCCCACGGCGCGGATCGTGGCACGGGTGAAGGAAGCCCATCCGACGGTGCCGATCATCGGGTTTCCCCGGGGGGCGGGGCCCATGGTCGCGGCCTATGCGGCGGAGACGGGCGTCGACGGCATGTCCGTGGACAGCCAGGTGCCGCTGGCCTGGGCGCGCGAAAACGTTGCGGCCAATCTGGTCTTGCAGGGCAATCTGGACAATCAGCTGCTGGTCACCGGCGGCGAGGAGATGGACCGGGCGGTCGAGCGCATCGTCCGTGACATGCAGGGTCATCCCTTCGTGTTCAACCTGGGCCATGGTATTTTGCCGCATACGCCGCCGGAACACGTCGGGCGGGTGCTGGACGTGCTGCGCGGCAAGGTGGGGACATAGCCGTCATGGCGGACAAACGCGCGGTCGTTCTGTTCAACCTGGGCGGCCCGTCCGGGCCCGATGCGGTCGAGCCGTTCCTGTTCAACCTGTTCAACGACCCGGCGATCATTTCCCTGCCCAATCCGTTTCGTTGGTTCATCGCCAAGATGATCAGCCGCCGCCGGGCCCCGATCGCGCGAGAGATCTACGGCAACATCGGCGGCAAGTCGCCGTTGCTTGAGGAAACCCAGGCCCAGGCCCAGGCGCTTGAGGCCGCGTTGAACGGGCCGGGCAAGCCGGAGACAAAAGTTTTCATCTGCATGCGTTATTGGCATCCGATGAGTGCCGAGACGGCCAAGGCGGTCGCTGCGTTCGGCCCCGACCAGGTGATCGAACTGCCGCTCTATCCGCAGTATTCGACGACGACCTCGGGATCGTCCCTGAAGGACTGGCGGCGGGCGGCGACGGCGGCCGGGGTGACGGCAGCGGCACGAGCGGCCTGTTGTTACCCCACGGCCCCCGGGTTCATCGCGGCGCAGGCGGATCTCGTCGCCGAAGGGATCGCCGCGGCCAAGGAAACCGGGACGCCGCGTGTTCTGTTTTCCGCCCACGGCCTGCCGAAGAAGGTCATCGCCAAGGGAGATCCCTACCAATGGCAGGTTGAGCAGACGGCGGCGGCGGTGATCGATAACCTCCGCGCGCGGGGCATCGACGGCTTCGATCCGATCGTCTGCTACCAAAGCCAGGTCGGCCCCCTGGAATGGATCGGCCCGGCGACGGAAGACGAAATCAAGCGCGCGGGGGCGGACAAGGTGCCCCTGGTCGTGGTGCCCATCGCCTTCGTCTCGGAACATTCGGAAACCCTGGTCGAACTGGACATCGAATACCGCGAGGTCGCGGGCCACGCGGGGGTGCCGGCCTATCACCGGGTGCGCACCGTGGGCACGGCGCCGAGCTTTATCGCCGCCTTGGCCGAGATCATCGAGACGGCTTCGGGACGGGGACCCCGGACCTGCCATCCGTCGGGCGCGCGGATTTGTCCCGCCGAATGGTCAGCCTGCCCTTGCGTGGTCTAGGGAGAACGCCCCGATGGAGTTGAGCGCCACCGCCTATGCCTGGATCAAGGCCCTGCACGTGATGAGCGTGATCGCCTGGATGGCTGGGCTGCTCTACCTGCCGCGTCTGTTCGTCTACCACGCCGATGCCGATGCCGGGTCCGACAAGTCGGAAACCTTCAAGATCATGGAACGCCGTCTGATGCGGGGCATCATGAATCCGGCGATGATGGCCTCTGTCCTGTTCGGTCTGATCCTGATGGCGGCGTCCGGGCCGGCCATCTGGCATACGGTCTGGTTTCCAGTGAAGGCCGGGTGCATTTTGGCGATGATGGTGATGCACGTGTTCTGCGGCAAATGGCGGCGGGCCTTCGCCGAAGACCGCAATGCGCATTCCGGGCGCTTCTACCGCTTCATGAACGAGGTGCCGGCGGTGCTGATGGTTGTCATTGTCATCATGGTCATCGTGCGGCCGGGCTAGATCCCGGATGCCTTGGCGGCGGATGTGAAGGTCTTGGCACAAAAAGTTCAATTGACTTGATTTTCCGCATTCGTTAATCATCCCATGTGCCGACGCGGACGGCATCCCGCCTCTTTCGGGCCCGGTTTACCAAAGGTCCCGCCCAATCCTTTCTCCATCGACCAACCCGGCCCGGGCGCGTCCGATGTCTCGCAACGGTTTCAGCCGGCCCAGGACGGGGCGGTGAAGCCGCCACGCAGGCCCGCGCATCGCCGTGATCACGGCGGCCCATCCGGACGACGCCTTTTCCGGCTCCGAACTCCTTCCGGTTTTTCCCCCCACATCAATCAGGCCTCACATGAATCTCAAGGAACTGAAACAGAAATCGCCCGCCGACCTTCTGGCCTATGCCGAAGAGTTGGAGATCGAAAACGCCAGCTCCCTGCGCAAGCAGGACATGATGTTCGCGATCCTCAAGCAGCTTGCGGACAACGATGTTGCGATTTACGGGGACGGCGTCCTTGAGGTGCTGCAGGACGGCTTCGGCTTTCTGCGCTCGCCGGAAGCCAATTATCTTCCGGGCCCCGACGACATCTACGTATCGCCCAGCCAGGTGCGCCGCTTCGGCCTGCGCACCGGCGACACGGTGGAAGGCGAAATCAGGGCGCCCAAGGACGGCGAACGTTATTTCGCCCTGCTGAAGGTCAACCAGATCAATTTCACCGACCCCCAGGCGGTGCGCCATCGGATCAACTTCGACAACCTGACGCCGCTGTATCCGGACGAACGGCTGATCATGGAAATCGAGAATCCGGAACACAAGGACCCGACGTCCCGCGTGCTCGACCTGATCTGCCCGATCGGCAAGGGCCAGCGCGCCCTGATCGTCGCCCCGCCGCGCACGGGTAAGACGGTGATGTTGCAGAACATCGCCCATTCCATCGCCGAGAATCATCCCGAATGCTATCTGATCGTGCTGCTGATCGACGAACGGCCCGAGGAAGTCACCGACATGGACCGCTCGGTCAAGGGCGAGGTCATATCGTCCACCTTCGACGAGCCGGCGACGCGCCACGTCCAGGTCACGGAAATGGTGCTGGAAAAGGCCAAGCGCCTGGTCGAGCACAAGAAGGACGTGGTTATCCTGCTGGATTCCATCACCCGCCTGGCCCGCGCATACAACACCGTGGTGCCGTCTTCCGGCAAGGTGCTGACCGGCGGTGTCGACGCCAACGCCTTGCAGCGGCCCAAGCGGTTCTTCGGCGCCGCGCGTAACATCGAGGAAGGCGGGTCGCTGACCATCATCTCGACGGCGCTGATCGATACCGGCTCGCGCATGGACGAGGTCATCTTCGAGGAATTCAAGGGTACCGGTAACTCGGAAATCATTCTCGACCGCAAGCTGTCCGACAAGCGCGTGTGGCCGACCATCGACATCACCAAGTCGGGTACGCGTAAGGAAGAGTTGCTGGTCGAAAAGGGCACCCTGGCCAAGATGTGGGTGCTGCGCCGGATTCTCATGCCCATGGGCGTCACCGACGCCATGGAGTTCCTGTTGGGCAAGCTGAAGGAAACCAAGGTCAACAGCGAGTTCTTCGATTCCATGAACAGCTGATCTTGGCGAACGGATCGTAACAAAAACGCCGGCGGGGGGTTCCCTCGCCGGCGTTTCTGTTTTCAGGCCATGGCCGCGATCAGGGGATCAGCACGCTGGAGCCCGTGGTCTTGCGGGCTTCCAGGTCCGTATGGGCCTGGGCCACGTCGGCCAGGGGATAGGTCTGGTTGATGTTGATCTTGACCTTGCCGGAAGTCACGGCGTCGAACAGGGCGTTTGCCCCCTCGGTCAGGATTTCCGGGTTGCGGGTATGGGTCGCCAGCGTCGGCCGGGTCAGGTAGAGCGATCCCTTGGGCCCCAGAATGGCCGGGCTGATGGGATCGACCGGGCCGGACGCGTTGCCGTAGGTCGCGAGCACACCGAACGGGCGCAGGGAATCCAGCGACGCCATGAAGGTCGCCTTGCCGATGCTGTCGTAGGCCGCGGCGACGCCTTCGCCGCCGGTGTATTCCTTGGCCTTCTCGGCGATGTTTTCCGTCGAATAGTTGATGGTATGGGCAGCACCCGCGGCCTTGGCGATCTCGGCCTTTTCTTCGGACCCGACGCAGCCGATCACGGTCGCACCCAGCGCCTTGCCCCATTGGCAGAGGATCTGGCCGACCCCGCCGGCGGCGGC
>TARA_R110001592_G_scaffold254048_3_pt1 | contig 12163 bp, 9 predicted proteins | sample TARA_R110001592 | Tara Oceans TARA_R110001592 (sample SAMEA4398387) | marine metagenome | biome: Polar Biome; feature: [SRF] surface water layer (ENVO:00010504); material: water (ENVO:00002006), including particulate matter (ENVO:01000060) such as... | depth 5 m
TTCGGTAATAAAAGTAACGATATAAAAGCCAATGCCGTGGCCGCGCTCGGTTTTAAATACTACGCGGTCGACGGTGTGACCGATGATGCGTGCAAAGAACATCACAAAGGTGTTCACCACGCCTTGAATTAAGGTCAGGGTAATCATGTCGCCATTGGCAACATGGCCGATTTCGTGGGCCAGTACGGCTCGTACTTCGTTGGGCTTCATCTGTTGGAGCAAGCCCTCTGACACGGCCACCAATGCGGAGTTACGATTCCATCCAGTTGCGAAGGCATTTGCCTGTGGTGAGGGAAAAATGCCGACTTCTGGCATTCCAATACCGGCCTTTTCAGCCAATTCGGCGACGGTTGTCATCAGCCAGCGCTCGTTACTATTTCTGGGCTCGGTAATAACCTCGGTGCGGGTAGAGCGCTTGGCCATCCATTTGGAGATAAACAGCGATACCAGCGAGCCAGCCATACCGAATACGGCGCAGAAAATTAGCAGTGATCCAAGGTCTAAATCAATACCGTTTTGGGCCATGATGCTGTTAACGCCGAGCAAACTAAGGGAAATGCTGGCAACCAATAGAATGGCCATATTAGTGGCCAAGAACAGCAGAATACGCATAGTAGTTTAAGGTTCCGGTAAGTGAATACTGCCTATTAGATGGTGTTTGCGGCGATCAGTTTCAAGCTAATTGCTAATATTTTTTGTGCCCATCTCAATAGAGATGCCGCTATTGGGATCTAGCTGCGCCTCGTCTGTCTCGCTCTGGGTAACTTGCTGCTCTTCGCCGAGAAGATCGTCTTGCTGGCCGATAATCGCTGGACCGGGCTCCACTTTGGGCTGTGCGCTTTCATCGGTTTCGCATTCAAGCGGATGGGCTCGCAGCTCAATATTTTTGCTGCTTTGCTCGAATACCACGTTGATTGCCTCATCGCGGTGAACCGTTCGATATAATGTACGTTTGTCGTGACCATCAACCCATTCAAATTGCTTGTTGAGATAATGTCCGTGCTGGTTCTGAATAACGAATACTGTAGTCATTGCGGCCTTGAATCGTCTTTGAAAATTTAAATATGAGGGCGAGGTGTTTGCTTGAATGCCAAGCGCTAGGTCAGGCGTTTTGGTCGTTCAGCAGTACATCTTTAGCATCATTGATCTGGCTGGCGAGAAGGTCATTGCCGCCGCGATCGGGATGGAATTTTTGCATGAGTTTGCGATGCGCGCTAATGATTTCTTCTTTACTCGCGCCCGGCTCCAAGCCAAGTGTTGATAATGCCTGCGCTTTATTCATTGTGCTTGCCGATGCGCTTGATTGGCCCTTATCGGTTTGATCTTGCTGTTTGTTAGCGCCTATACGGCCATAGGCGTATTTCAGCGCTAACTGCCGCACAAAGGGCAGTGCGCCACCTATAATCCCTGCGATCCAAGGAACACGGCCGGTTACTGACAATAACACTAGGGCGGCAGCGCCAAGGCCAATTAACAGCGTCATGTAATAGCCCCGCCGCTCTTTCGCAGGCTTGCTTTGAACAAGCTTCACAAAGCGATAGAGTGCGTACAAAGCAGCTGCTGCGAAAAGTAAACGAATGATCATGTTGGTCCCTAGGTTAGACGCGCTTGTTATTATGCCCGCCATCGGAGTTTTTAGCTGTGATAAAGTATAAAGCCTTGTGCGTCACATACCCACTGTTGTGATGATTACGCTCTGAAGCTTATAACGGATTATTACATGGTTCCCGGATTTTCTCCTGCGCAACGTTTCGTATTGTTTCAATCACTGTATCAGGCCAGTCAGTCCGGTGAGAATAATTGGGATCAGGTTGTTGCCCTGCTAAGCAAGGGCCAGCAAGCGGCGCAACGCGCTCAGCTCGATAGCGTGGCGGCGCAGTTTGCCGATGGGCAGCGGGTCATGCTAGACGAGCTGCGGGAGGGCGGCGTGTTTCTCGACTGGGAGTTGCAGTTTTTACAGTTAGGTCTGGCGGTGGGGAATCTCGCTAAAATGTATTTGCGCCTCGCGGAACACTATCGTTTGCAGGCGGAGTTTCAGCAGAATTTGCAGACTCAGGCGCGCTGGCCTTTGGCTATAATAGTGGCTTTCGCAGTGCTTTTACCCTTGTGGGGCTTCATCGCGGGAGTATTCTCACTGGGTGACATGGTGCTTATCGGCATGCTCGGTTTGCTGCCGCTACTACTAGGCTGCGGCTTCTTAAAATTAGTATCTGTAGTGCATTCATTGCGAGGGGCCGCTGCTCAGCTGGGCTATCGACTACCGGGGCTTGGTAGAGCGCTCGCCCAGTATCAGAGTTATCACTATATGAACCACCTCGCGGACTGCATCGGCGGCGGCTTCACTTTGCCACAGGCTCTTAAGCAGTCTGCCCGGCGTTTACCTCAGGCACCCATAAATGGCCGATATCATAAGTTGGCGGCAGAAGTAGATGCTGGGGAGTTGTTTTCCACTGCGCTATTGCGCAGCGGAATTCTAGCAGGAGTGGCGTTGCCGCCGGTTTCTCAGATGGGTGATGCTAAGCAGGTGCCAGCCCAGCTGGGCTTGGCGATACATCGGGTTTGTGAAGATCAACTTGCCTTTTGGGCTGGCTACTTACCGTGGTTACTATTAAGTTTGTTGCCGTATATTGCTGTGCTTAATGCCTCGTTTCTCGGCCGCTGAGTTGCTCTAGTTCTTTTACGTAATGGCGACGATCTGATAACTCGCTTTCAATCGCAAAACGTTCGGTGTTGCTCTGCCATTCAGCGTTTTTCAGTAGTTCCCACAATTTACGACTGCATAGATTTTTAACGTTAACGTTATTACTTTGTTTATTCATTTTTCTCTCCTTCGCGCTCTCTGCGCCTTCTTCCGTCATCATATCTGCCTTACTTCGGTATTCTCGTTACCGCTGACTACTATCTCTGTTGTCGGTGACAGTCTTATGACAAGACTATTTTTTTATTTAAAGTATGTTGATTTGTTGACCTTCGTTGGTACGATTAAGCGATAGTTAGTCGCTGAGGTCACAGATATACGATTTTTCCGCACTACCAGTTTTGGTGAGTAGAAGAAATCCATACTATCTTGAGCAATTGATTTAAAGCGCGGGTGTTACCACTCAAGGCGGTTACAACCTATGTGCGTGGGGTTTTGCGAGGAAATACCTAGCCCAAAACTGTTGCTGTCAATTGCTTAAATCTGCCTGCTAAATACCTGAAAGCACGTTTTGCGCGATTCAGATTAAATATTCAGACAGCTCAAGGCTAGCAAAGTTCAGGCCAGTTAGTAAAGATGGGGGAAATACCTGTAAGCCCATTAGGACTAAATGCTCGGCGCTAAGGGGGACTTAGGCCGAGCATCTCAGAACGGTTTTTAGAAGGTAAAGCGAATGCGCCAGAAGAAGTCAGCTTCCAAAGCATCTAGCTCATCACTGTTTGCAACGTCATCATAGACGGGCAGCGCAGCAACTAATTCAGTGAATAGGTAGTCGGAGAACTCAATGCGCAAGCGCACACCCGCGTTGGCAATGCTTTGTACATCGCCAAATTCACTATTGGTTTTGTTAAACCAACTGGCGCCATATTCGGTGAATACCGCCGGTGAAATTTTAACCTCGTTCAAGGTGAAGGTTTTTTCTAGATTCGCGCTCAAGAAATAGCCTTCATCACCGATTAATACGCCCGGTAAGTAGGCGCTCAGGGTATTCATGCCACCTAAAATAAACTGCTGCTGCTGGGGGACTTGTTCTTCGGTAAATTGTCCGTTCGCAGAGAGTGTCAGCAGGGTATCGTCGCTAATACGCATCATGTAGCGCGCACTGGGCTGCAGCGCAATAAATTCAGCGGTGCGGGCTGCCGGTACAACATCCGGTGCACTAATGCCGGGATTTTGTGCCGCGAAGGCCGCTTGATACTCTGCGTAGTTATCGAGGGTGCCGCCATCGCCGAAACCGGCGAGGAAGTTAATACCCACATTTAACTGTGCGGCAGATAATTCATCGGTCTTAAAGCGTACTTTTTGATATTTTAGACCGATGTCGACAACCTGATAGGTTTCTTCCAGCAGCTTATCACTGCTACCCGCTTGCTCAATTGTCGAGTCAATATGCGAGAGTCTTTGGGTCAGAGACACGCGTGACTCCACGTCGCTGAAAAGTATCTGTTCACCACGAAAGGCCACTTGCAGAATTTCGGCATCCAAATTAACAGTGGTGACTGAGGTGGTGGTGCGGCAGCCAAGGATGCCCAATAAGCATAAGCCGCTTTGAGCGCGAGTCGTTACTGTAGGGTCTCTGCTGTAATCAACATAAGACAAGTCAACGCCGTACAGACCGCTGACAAAAGGATGGTCGAGGCTGACGCTGAATTGATCTAGGTTTTCGCCGTCACGGGATTCACCGAGATCGGTAAATGCCGTCTGATAGGCAAGCGATAACTCGGTGCCACTTTCGAAGCGGTGTTTTACCCCGGCTAAGCCGAAGTAACGACCCAAAAAGCGACTGCCCTTGTTATTGGCTTCAAGAATATAGTCGGTGCTGTTGTAGTCTTCTGTGTCAGCCTTTGTCATGACTAAGGCGACCGCGTCGGCACCCGTTTCCTGATAAGACATGCTGTATTCGTAGCCGCCGCGTTCGGCTTTGAGATTTGCGAGTATGCGTGCGCGATCAAATTCAGCAATGCTCAGATCGTTATCGCCAACTAGGCCGTCGAAATACGGCTGCATGTCAGCGTCAACCCGAACTTCTGACAAGGTGAGTTGCTCTACAAATACCACAACATCATCGCCTTCTCGGGCGTAGCGTATTCTGACCAGTAAATGACCGCTTTGGTAATAGCGTTTGGTGAGATTAATAATGCCTTCTGCAGGCGTTCTAGCGCCACTAAGAATGCTTTTAACGTCGGCATCGGCAAGGTAGAGATTACCCAATACACGCACGTTGGTACCATTAATTGTGGCAGATATCTCAGCCGCAGAGACCGCGCTGTAAGCGCTGACTTGTTCGCTTGTGGCTAATTGTGGTGGCATTACGGGGGGCAAATCGATTGCCATGGTGCTCTCCCTAAATAGTAAGGTTCCGTTAGCCCGCCAAAAGGCGGGCCGTTAAGGTGATTATTGTTCGGTGTCAATAATAGCTAGTTCGACTCGGCGGTTTTCCGCGCGGCCGGCGTCAGTATCGTTGCTCGCGATAGGCGTGCTCTCACCGTAACCTTGTGCACTTAGACGAAGGCTATCTACGCCTTGGTCTGCTAGGTAACGCTTCACTGATTGCGCGCGGTTTTGCGATAAATTCAGGTTGTAGTTGTCACTGCCTATACCATCAGTATGACCGGCGACTTCGATTTTCTCCGCATCAGATTGCTGAATAACAGGAACCGCTGCATCTAAAATCGTCTTTGCATTTGTAGTCAATGTTGCGCTATTAAATTCAAAGAAGACACCGTTTAAACGCAGTGGAGCAGATTCGCTCAGGTGGCAGCCGCTGGCTAGCACGGCTTTACCTATTGGGGTTTCCGGACATTCGTCTTGCTCGTCACACACACCGTCGGCGTCTTGGTCTGCGCAGCTGCCTGGGCCATAGGGGCTATTGCTCATTAGGTCGCGATCTAGCAGCGCGATAAGTGCGGGTTGATCAAGTGGGCCGTTGCCTTGTCCGCCATCGCCATTACCATTGTTATTTCCGCCACCCAATAAATCATTAACAAGACCATTACCGTCTGCAGTATTGTCGTCGTTATTGGTCAATGCATCTTCTAAGCTACCACCGGTTAGGTCGGCAACAGCGCCGTCAAGCGGGTCTGTGACTGGCTCTACTAGTCCTAAAACGGGCGCGGTGATTGGTGCTAGTGCGCCCAATAAGACATCGCCAAGCTGACTGTCAACGACGTCAGTGAGCGGATCTAGGCCCTGATCTATGGAGTCGATTAGTGGAGCTACGCCGTCACCGACTAGGTTGGTGATTAGCCCTGCTGGTGACGTTTCGCCGGTGTTGCCAGCGCGGCCATCCAGCAAGTCATTCACAATGCCATTGCCGTCTTCGGTGTTGTCATCGTTATTCGTCAGCGCATCTTCTAAACTGCCGCCAGTGACGTCTGCAAGAATGCCATCAACTGGATCGGTGATCGGGCCTGCGCCATCCAGTGCTGGGTCTAAAACAGGTGCCAGGGCATCCAAAAGTGCTTCACCGATTTGGTCGTCTACAACATCCGTAATGGGGTCAAGGGTAGTATCTAGCGCAGTGACTAGGTTGTTTATAGAGTCTCCCAGTGGCCCGGTAATGGGTTGCAGTGCGGAGCTCTCGCCCGCTTCTGTGCCGCTGACAGTGCTCTCTTCGCCACCACCAAGCAAGTCATTTACCACACCATTGCCGTCGGCGGTGTTGTCATCGTTATTTGTCAATGCGTCTTCTAAGCTGCCACCGGTAAGATCGGCGATAAGACCGTCAACAGGGCTAGTAATAGGCTCAAGCTGCTCAAGAAGTGGCTCAGTTAGTGGCGCAAGCTGTTCTAATACAGGCTGGAGAATCTCATCATCGATAACATCTGTTAGTGGATCAAGACCAGTATCAACGGCGTCGATAATCGGCGCCAAGCCTTCGCCTAGGCTGGCAGAAATTTGACCCAGCGGGGAGGCTTCGCTGCCATCGTTGCTAGAGGGTGCACTGGTGCCACCCAGTAGGTCATTAACGATGCCGTCGCCATCGGCGGTATTGTCATCAGTATTGCTTAGGGCATCTTCGATACTGCCGCCAGTGAGGTCGTTAAGTAGTCCGTCAACCGGATCAGTAACAGGCTCTAAGGTTGCCAGCAGAGGGTCGGTGACAGGTGTTAAGGCATCGAGTAGCGCTTCACCAAGCTGGTCATCGACCGTATCAGTTATGGGGTCTAGGGCCGTATCTACCGCGGTGATAAGGTTGTCTAGCGAGTCACCAAGTGGGCCGCTAATTGGCGCGAGAATGGAGGCTTCGCCCGCTTCCGTGCCGCTGGCTGTGTTTTCTGATTCGCCACCAAGTAAGTCATTGACCACGCCATTGCCGTCGGCGGTGTTGTCATCGATATTGGTGAGGGCATCTTCAAGGCTGCCGCCGGTGAGGTCTGCAACAAGGCCATCTACTGGATCGGTAACAGGTTCTAGAGCCGCGAGAAGCGGATCAGTGACCGGTGCCAAAGCGTCAAGAATAGGCTCTAGAAGCTGGTCATCAATCACATCTGTCAGTGGGTCTAAGCCAACATCAATCGCGCTGATAAGAGGTTCTAAGCTTGCGCCTAAGCTAGCACTGATCGAGCCCAAGGGAGATTTTTCTCCAGCCTCGGTACCACTGCCGGGAACCTGTGGTCCACCGAGTAGGTCGTTGACGATGCCGTCACCGTCTGCGGTGTATTTGTCGGTATTGCTTAATGCGTCACTGACGCTGCCACCGGTTAGATCGGCAACAATGCCATCAATAGGATCGGTTACTGGTTGCAAGGCGCCGAGAAGCGGATCAGTGACAGGCGCTAGCGCACCAAGTAATGGCACACCTAATAGCTGGTCTATTGGGTCTGTAAGGGGGTCCAGTGCGATGTCAATGGCATCAACCAATGGCGCCAAGGAGTCCCCGAGAGGTTTGGATATCGGTGCAATAATTGACTTGCTGTTTGCAATATCTTGGCCATTTTGAGGGCTAAGTAAGGCACTGATATCAATAATTTTGGTGAGGCTGTTGGCATTTACCGCAGAGCTTAAAGGTAGGCTGGCTGCAGTGGTGAATATGATTACGGACGCAAGTCCTCTTGACGGTCGTAAAGTCATCATATTTTCGTCCTGAGTTGTCAAAAAATCCGATTTCTGTATCAGCGTTTTGGTAGGCTAATAGCGTTTTATTTCGATAAAAACGCGACTGAGATTATGAATGTTTATCTTTACACATGTAATTGTGAATAATGTGAATATTGTGTAACGAGAGGGCTTTTTTTTGTGACCGTGATCACAGGTTTTCTTAAAACCGTCGATTTGGTATGAGAAATTTCTAAATCTAACGCTGATTTCAGGCGCGGCTACACAAGGTCTTGTTTGGCGGGCGTAAAAAAGGCCGGAGCACATTGATTGTGTCCGGCCTTGAAAAGTAGCTAAGTATTACCCGCTCTGTAAAGTGCTCATAAAAGCTGTTTAGCCATCGTTGACGACATCGACAAAGTAATGATCTACACCATTGACGCGTTCTTTAACTAAGCCGTGGCAGTCAGTTTCGAAGCCGGGGAAGCGAGAGTTAAAGTCGCGCACAAACTGTAGGTATCTGACGATGGTGTTATTAAAACGCTCACCAGGAATTAATAGTGGAATGCCGGGGGGGTAGGGCGTCACTAGCATAGCGGTAATGCGACCTTCCAACTCATCAATGGCAACGCGTTCAACTTCGCGGTGCGACATTTTAGACCAAGCGTCGGCGGGAATCATTGCCGCTTCCATTTCTGATAGGTACATCTCAGTGGTGATACGGGCCAGATCGTATTCTTTGTAGACATTGTGAATATTACTACACAAGTCGCGCAGACCGACTTTGTCATACTGTGGATATTTGGCTGCGAATTGCGGCATTACCCGCCACAGGGGGAGGTTTTGATCGTAGTCGTCTTTAAATTGTTGTAGCTCGGTGACCATGGAATTCCAGCGGCCCTTGGTGATGCCGATGGTGAACATGATAAAGAAGGAGTACATGCCGGACTTTTCAATAATGATGCCGTGCTCAGCTAAATATTTGCTGACGATCGAGGCTGGAATACCAAAATCATCAAAGTTGCCGTCGACGTCCAAGCCGGGGGTAATGATGGTTGCCTTGATGGGGTCGAGCATATTAAAGCCGGATTCGATTTCGCCAAAGCCGTGCCAACTATCATCTGAGTGGATGACCCAATCGTCGCGGTCACCAATCCCTTCTTCGGCTAAGGCCTCGGGGCCCCAAACGCTGAACCACCAATCCTCGCCATAATCGGCATCCACTTTGCGCATAGCACGGCGGAAATCCAGTGCTTCAAGAATTGATTCCTCCACCAGTGCTTTTCCGCCAGGCGGTTCCATCATTGCTGCGGCAACATCACAGGATGCAATGATCGCGTACTGCGGGCTGGTTGACGAGTGCATCAGGTAGGATTCATTAAAGCGATGGGTGTCGAGTTTTCGCTGGGTGCCATCTTGGACCAGAATTTGTGAGGCTTGTGATAGGCCAGCCAATAATTTGTGGGTTGATTGGGTGGCAAATACCAGGGTGTCGTCTGAGCGCGGGCGGTCTGCGCCGATGGCGTGCATATTGTGGTAGAAGGTGTGGAAGGCGGCATGGGGCAGCCAAGCTTCGTCAAAATGCAGGGTGTCGATGGTCGAATCGAGGATATCTTTGATTTCTTCGACGTTGTACACGATACCGTCATAGGTACTTTGGGTAATCGTAAGTATCCGTGGCTTTTTGTCTTTAGCATGACGGGCAAAAGGGTGCTCATCGATCTTTCTGCGAATTGCAGCGGGGTCGAATTCGCTTTTGGGAATAGGACCGATAATACCGTAGTGATTGCGCGTTGGCATGAGAAATACCGGAATCGCGCCGGTCATAATAATACTGTGCAAAATCGATTTGTGGCAGTTGCGGTCTACCACCACAATATCGCCGGGGGCGACAGTGGAGTGCCACACCACTTTATTTGAGGTGGATGTGCCGTTAGTAACAAAGAATAAATGGTCACAGCCGAAGATGCGCGCAGCGTTGTTTTCACTGGCACTAACGGGCCCGGTGTGGTCTAGCAGTTGCCCAAGTTCTTCCACTGCATTGCAGACGTCAGCGCGCAGCAGGTTTTCACCAAAGAATTGGTGGAACATTTGGCCAACCGGGCTTTTGAGAAATGCCACGCCGCCAGAGTGGCCTGGGCAGTGCCAAGAGTATGAGCTGTCGCTGGCGTAGTTCATTAACGCTTTGAAGAATGGCGGCGCCAGCGATGAAAGATATTTATTCGCTTCGCGAATGATATGGCGGGCGACAAATTCTGGGGTGTCTTCAAACATATGAATGAAGCCGTGCAGCTCACGTAAAATCTCATTGGGAATGTGTCGAGAGGTGCGGGTTTCACCGTAGAGGAACACCGGGATGTCAGTGTTGCGTTGACGTACCGCCGTCATGAATTCGGCGATGGACTCCAATGCCTGGCCAACGGTCTCGTCGCTGCCGTCACCGAATTCTTCGTCATCTATAGAGAGTATAAAGCAGGACGCGCGACTTGCCTGTTGCGCGAACGCGGTAAGATCGCCGTAGCTTGTTAGCCCAACGATTTCCATACCTTCTTTACTAATGGCATCGGCGAGGTCGCGAATGCCCGAACCGGAGATGTTTTCGGAGCGAAAATCTTCATCAATAATGACAACGGGGAAACGGAATTTCATTTATATGGCCAGTGTTAGTTTTCGGCTATACCCAGATTCTGTCTGGACTCGTTTGCTTACATTGTTACTCAGATCGTGCATTTAAGTGCGCAGTCTGGTCTATATCACGCGCTGATTTTGAAACTTTTTTACGGTTTAGTCCCGTAATATTTTCACCCTAACAATATCTATGACAACTGTCAGCTATGCCGCTGCTTTTTGCTGCTGGAGTCGGACCATTTTAAGGGAGAATAATTACAGAAATATACGGCTGTGCAATCTCATCCGGCCTGCTACTTTTATGGCAGCAGGCCGGAATGTCTGCTAGCCCAAAATCTCCACGAGATATTGGGGCAGTGCAAAAGCGCCGATGTGCAGGGCAGGGTTGTAATAGCGAGTCTTGATGCCGCTGTCGACAAACCGGCTTGTCAGTGTGGCTAAATCTTGCTCGCGTGCCGTTTTGCTGTCACTAGCCCACGCAAAGGTCATCACGCCACCAATATAGGTCGGCACTGCTGCTGCGTAAAACGCGGTATCCGCAAACAGTGGTGATAGACGCTGATGGGTGGTGCTCACTTCGTCTGGTTGCATAAACGCTACCCCGTTCTGCGCAGCAAAGATGCCGCCAGGTTTTAAGCAGCGCTGAATGCCTTGGTAAAACGGAGAAGTGAATAAGACCTCGCCGGGACCAATGGGGTCAGTGCTGTCAGACAGGATGACGTCAAATTGACGGTCACACTGGGTGACGAAATCAATGCCGTCCCCAATCACTATTTCTGCCCGGGGGTTGTCGTAGGCACCTGCCGAATGATTCGGTAGATATTTCACGCACATATCGATAACGGCTTGGTCTATTTCAACCTGCACAACGTGCTCAACTTCAGAGTGTTTGAGTACTTCGCGGAGCAAGCCCCCGTCGCCGCCGCCAATAATGAGGACATTTTTGGTATTGCCGTGGGCAAATAATGGCGTGTGCGCTAACATTTCGTGATAGATGAATTCGTCGCGCTCGGTGGTTTGAATAATGCCGTCTAGCGCCATTACCCGGCCAAAGCTGCCAGATTCAAAAATAATAAGATGCTGATGCTCGGTCTTGCTTTCAAACAAGACCTCGCTGATTTGAAATCCCTGGTGGTACGCGTCATGGAGTGTTTCGTCAAACCACTCAGACATCGTCCATTCTCCCGCGCAGGTTTTCACCGACCTCAATGCGTGAGGGCGAGAAAGCCTTTTGGAGAATTTCCACGGCTAATTCAGGCTTGGCGTCACCACACATAAAGACATCAAACGCAGCGTAATCGCGTTCGGGCCAGGTGTGCACGCTAATATGGGACTCGGCTAAAACCGCGACACCAGAAATACCACCATTAGGGGTGAAATGGTGCATATGGATGTGCAACAGGGTGGCACCACATTCTTTGACACAGTCAATGAACGCTTTTTCCATGCGGGGGAGTTCATCGAGATGGGAGGCGCCCCAAAGGTCGATGATAAGATGCGTACCAGCGTAAGCAACGCCGTCACGAATAATGACGTGGTCGAGATTTTCATCCGATTGTGTAATCGGATTACAGTTGGCTGCGCCGGCCTCCAGAGAAGGCATATGATCTAAGCTTTTCATTTAGCATAAATCCTCCGCGTTGGTTAAAGAGCCGGCGATTTAAACGTGTTTTATGCTAAATAGCAATAAAAAATCCCGGAAAAATCCCCCATTGGGCGATGACTAAAGTCATTGAACTCGCAGTGTTTTTTGGTGATTGCTGGGGGTGGCGGAATATGGGTGAATCAGGGCATAGTAGG
>TARA_R110001592_G_scaffold275122_3_pt1 | contig 12160 bp, 24 predicted proteins | sample TARA_R110001592 | Tara Oceans TARA_R110001592 (sample SAMEA4398387) | marine metagenome | biome: Polar Biome; feature: [SRF] surface water layer (ENVO:00010504); material: water (ENVO:00002006), including particulate matter (ENVO:01000060) such as... | depth 5 m
TGCCAGAAGGACCGGAAGTAAAACGTAATGTGCACTATTTAAATAGTGTCTTGCAAGGTACCAGAATCACAGACTTAACAATTAATTCAGGACGTTATGTCAAACACGGACCATTTAAGGGTTACGAGTTGATAATACAAGACGACGTAATAGTTGAAGAAGTCTGTTGTAAAGGCAAGTTTATTTATTTTAAATTCACCAACAGCGCATCTTTGTGGTCTACGCTAGGTATGAGCGGAATGTGGCAACAAAAAAATAGTAAGCATACACGTGTCACATTGACCAATCATGAGGGGCAATCAGTCTACTTTAATGATATCAGAAACTTTGGAACACTCAAATATGTGCAATCAGCAACGGAACTAAAAAAGAAGCTCAAAACTTTAGGTCCAGACGTGCTTAACTCAGAAGTTGACCAGGATGCAATCAGAGAAAGGTTGCTTAAGAAGCCTAATAAAACCATAGCAGAAAACTTAATGAATCAATCTGTTATATCTGGGATTGGTAATTATTTAAAAGCAGAAATACTATACGCATGCGAAATATCACCACATAGATTTTGCAAAGATATTACTGAAACAGAGTTTAAGTCGCTTGCTGAATCTTGCTATTGGATTACTAGACTTTCTTATAAAATGGGTGGTGCAACTTTAGCAACTTATAAAGACGCCGCCGGAAAGAAAGGCGAATTTAGCAGGCGATTTGCTGTGTATAATCAAAAATATGATCCGGAAGGCCGAGTTGTCATTAAGGAAACAACCAAAGATAAACGTATGACACATTGGGTACCGGAGGTGCAGTTATGAACATATTTATTCTTGATAAAGACCCGATTAAAGCAGCTGAATATCATTGTGATAAACACGTCGTAAAGATGATCTTAGAAAGCGCACAGATGCTATGTGCTTCACATTGGATGCATCTTCTTAAAAATTATTATGCCGGCGAAATAACAGATTTTAAAAGAGTTAAAGACATTCAAACTTGGCTTAACGATGATATCAATACACATCCTGTTGAAAGACCTCCGTGGAAATTAACACATATGCGTCACCCTTGCACTCTATGGACAAATGAGTCTAGGTCCAATTATAATTGGCATTGGAAATTAGGCGCAGCACTATGCAAAGAATACACTAAGAGATATCACAAGATACATAAGTCAGAAGCAGTTTTAGACTGGCTAGGCAAGAATACACCGAGACTAATGAAAGACAAGGGACTTACACCTTTTAGAATATGCATGAAAGAAGAATACAAAATAAGCAAAGAACCAATTGCTTGCTACAGAGAATATTACATTAAAGATAAAGTACGATTTGCTAAATGGAAAACTCAAGAGCCTTATTGGTGGCCATACCAAAAAAGCTTTAATCTTTTGTAAATGCGATCTTTTTGTTATAATATATTAAAGGGAAAAAAATATGCATAAAAGAGAATCAGTACAATTAGCAAGTATCACAATTTTTATTTTTGGAATGATTCAGTTTGGATTATACTCGTTTGAGATTGGGTGCATCACAACCGGTATTTCTTTTTATATAATGCTAATGTCTGAATCTATTTTATTGGCGCGGGTTCAGAATGAAATGACGATATCTTTAGAGGCACTTAGAAAAAAACAAGATATAGAAGTGCAAGACCTTCTTTTCTATTTGCGTCAATCAAAATTAGGAAATTCACCATGGTCCAGTGTTGATGCAGCAAAAAATCATATTGTAAAGTTAGGCCTTCCGGCAATCATTACAGACGGATCAGGTGCATGCCTAGCATTTAACACCGCGATGGCCGAGACCTTAGGTCTTAATAAAGACTTTATTGGCAAATTATGTCATGGATTGCATAATGCTGATACATATGGCGAGTATATTCAAGGTATCGCTTTAAACGTCGATGAAGGTCGTCGATATATGCACAGTCGAATGGAGTTATTAGCCCAATCTGGTGATAGACATGTAGGCACTATTATAATAATAATGTTACCAGATATGAAAAATGCAGTAGGTATATGGCTGCCTGATAATGCGGGTATTCTAAGTTAATTAGAATTAATTTTTAAATATCAACTACCCTGTTTATACTTAGTATAAACAGGGTTTTTTATTATGGCAAGAAAGAGAAAGAGAAGATCTAAGCGAAAAAAGCTTTGGAGTAAACAGTCAGAATTTACACGCAAGGATGGTTCTGTCGTAACAATGGATAGTACTTGGGAAGTCATGATGGCAAATAGGCTTAACGAGTTAGAAATTAAATGGATTAGAGATCCTAAGATGAAGCTTGAGTATAAAACAAGAGGCGGCAGAAGTAGAAACTATATTCCTGACTTTTATTTGCCCGATCTAGATATCTATATTGAAGTTAAGGGCTACTGGACGGATGCAGCAAAACACAAGATGAAAGATATTATCAAACGCAACCCGGGCAAGATATGTATATTAGAATCTTTGGCAGAGATAGGTAGTCTTACAAAAGATATAAGCGCTAGATCTGGGTCACTGGAGGAAAAATGATAATAACCAAAAGACAACTAAACAAAATAATTAAAATTAATCTTCAGAATGAAGGCGTACGCGATAAATTAGCAGGATTAAACAATAGCATGAATAGTATGATTCAAAGTCATCTTGCAGGATTATCAAATGAAGCAAAAAAAGAAATACAGGATAGATTAGAAGCATCAGGCACAACACCTGAACTAGCTAAAGATTTTGTATCTGGTAATATCGATACACGCGGTATTTCAAAGGAAGACTTGGCAATGCTTATGTCTTCGACAAAAACGATGTCTAACGATGAAGAACAATTAGATTTAGATGATGAAGATTATTATGAGGAATCTGAAGAAGCTGAATTGCAAAAGTTGATTTCTGATGTTGAAGCGGAATGTTCTGCTGGAAATGATCCTGCATGTGAAGAGCTAGAAACACTATATGACGATCTTGAAAAAATAAAAAGCGAAATTGCTACAAATATAGAAACCATATTCAGTGATGATAGCTGGAAAACTAGCTTTGTAGTAGCTGGTGATAAAAATCCTGAAAACAATGGCACTTGGGAAAGAATACATAAAAGCGAGTGTAGAATAACAACGTCAGGCGCCGGCGAAGGTCCTGCCGGCTATTGCAAAGCATTTCAAGATAGTAATATATCTCCAGGACCGATCTACCAGAAAATAAGATAGAAGACTGCACAGGAGAAAAAACATGTATGAGTACAGAGCATTAGTTAGAAAAGTATATGATGGCGACACAATCACTGTAGATATTGATTTAGGGTTTGATATGATACTCAGAAATCAAAAGATTCGATTACTTGGTATAAACACACCTGAAGTTAGAGGAAAGGAAAGAGAAGCAGGTCTGGTGTCTAGGAATGCATTGAGAGAAAGAATTGGTAACAAATGGATTACAATAAAGACGCAGCAAGACAAGAAAGGAAAGTATGGAAGATGGCTAGGTATTTTATTTCTTCATGAAGAAAATATTAATAATTGGTTAGTTAACGAAGGGTTAGCTGAGGTGTACAAGAAATGAAAATAACTAGAAACGAGCTTAGAAAATTAATAGGTAGGATTAAATGAAGATAGCACGTCGCCAACTCCAATCGCTAATAAAAGAATCATTACTCTTAGAATCCGAATACAATCAATTACTAACAAAAATACCGGGCCTTTCCTTAACTATTACAGAAGACGGACGAACCGTTGCTTTAGACTTGCAACACGAAGGTAACTTAGTTGCGTCTGCTACGTTAAAATATTTACCTCCCACTATGTGTATCCCTAAGACATTTTCAATTGTCACTATTCATACTAGCGCAGCATATCAAAAATTAAAAGTTAGTAAGCTTTTATTCGACTTAATATTTTATTATGCAGAAACACAGGATCCACGTGGTCATAAAGGTATCACAACAGATTTTGATGGTGGCAACACACCAATTATCAACTACATAATTCAAAAAACACTTCAAGACCCAGCATATTACAAACAGCGTACTGATGCTGGCAATGCCAAGATGGACTTTTTTGAAAAGACTAGTGACCCTGATGATGACTGTTACTCTGAACTTCTTGACGACGCCGGCGTGTACGAGTTTATTGGCAACGGCATGTCTGAAGAAGAAGCTTATGAAGCAGCATTCGGAGAAGCTGGAATGACAGGCGAAGCTTTCCCTATAGGTACGACGAATTCTTGGAGAAAAAAAGGTATTGAGTCTATGAAGCCTATCTACGATATGCTTGTTAACCGTCAGAATGCTGATGTACTATACAATAGAGGTCGACAATTTCAAGATGCTTATGATAATACGCCTACGCCAGAAGAAATAAGCGACTTTCAAAGAGATAAAAAAATAACAGAGTCAGACCTTAGATACCTTGTTAGAGAAGTAATGTCGCAAGATTATGCTAAAGATCGTAAGAAATCGTCCAAGAAAAAAACAAAAAGAATACGGAAGAAAAAATGAAAATAACTAGAAACGAGCTTAGAAAATTAATAATCGAAGCGATAGAGCCTAAAGATGTCAAAGATTCTGAAATTAAAAAAGCTGTCATTTTATGTCTTAAAAAAGAAGGTGGCGCCGCCGGTATAGATTTGTTAATTAAAGCAGTAAAAGGGCTCGAAACAAAAAGAAAAAAATTGCCAAAAAATCTTAAAAATAAAAAATCAATTGCTCGCTATATTTTAAAAATGAACGATATCTTAAAACACAGAAATGGTGATATCATATTAACTATAGGATTACCCAAGAAATGAAAATTACAAGAAGGCAGTTAGGTAAAATCATTAAAGAGGCACTCAATCTTGTAGTTGAGACTGTTAAAGATTTTGCATGTCCACCTGCAACACAAGATCTAGAACTTAACACAAAGAATAGAAACTCTGCAATTAAAGCAGATTACATTCAATACGGACCTTTAAATCTAACTGACGAAGATTACTGGAAAAGAGCAGCAGAACACTGGAATACTGAGCCTGAAGTTGCCAAAGAGTCTAAATGTTATAACTGTGTTGCTTTTGACGTATCACCGCGTATGCAAGATTGCATGCCAGGTTTGATCATGGGTCAAGAAGAGATAGAAGCTGCCATGGAAAACGAAGAGCCATGGGAAACTTTAGGTTATTGCTGGATGCATGGTTTTAAATGTCACAGTGCTAGAACATGCTATACATGGGCAGCTGGTGGACCAATAACTGAAGATAAAGTTTCACATGACTGGCAAGAAAGACAAGATTCAAAATCTGCATAAAATAATAATATTAACGCAGGTGTCTAGATATTTATATGCATGATATTAGTTAGGAGAGTTTTATATGAATGCTGTGACAAAAGATGATCTATGGAAAGTATTCTCATTAATGATGTCAGTACTAGTAATACCACTGGCAGGCTGGGTATGGAATACAAATATAAAAGTTGCTGAGTTGCAAAACGACTTAGGCGATGCAGAACAGGTAATTAGTGTGCTTGAAAAAAAGATCTCAAGCTCGGACGACAACGCAAGAAATATCATAGGGATCGAGAAGGATATCGAGTATATGAAAGGAAGTCTAGGTCGAATCGAGTCATTGGTTACAAGGAAGAAAGAGAGATGATGTCAACTGGAATGTTTATGCTATTGTTTAATAGCCCGTTTAAAAAAGAAAGCACAGTGCCTGAATGTGATGAACTTAAGCGTGACATGATAGCGTTAGAATTATTTTTGCAAGACAAATCAGACAAAAAAGAATTCTGCCCCAAGCTTGATTGGGAACAGCCTGATATTAGTGTCTATAAAGAAGAATTAAAATCTCAATTACCCGAAGGGTGTAAGAAATAAAATTAACAAAAAGACAGTTAGGTAATATTATCGCTGAAGCATTGTTTGGTTTTAGCGCTTAAGATTTACATGCTAGACTTTTTGTATAATGATATTATAAATTATTGATTAAAAGCAAAGTTACTTAAAACATGCCAGCCTCAAATAAGATATATAGAAAGTTTCCGGTTGGAAGCTTGATTGCATACCGAAGTGAAATTTTTTGGTGGGAAGACCAAACATCAGATCCTTACAATACTTTTGGAATAATAATTCATTCTGATCAAACGTATCTATATATTCTTATCGATGCATCAATAATAGAACTTGATAAGAAGTCTTTAAATAAAATAAAAGTAATGCAGAGACCATATTCAAAATACGTGTAACATTATTCCAAGCTTGTTATAATAAAACTACAAACAGGAGGCAATAATGTTATCAATAATCGGCTTAGTAATTCTTTGGTTATGCGTCAAAGCTACAAAAGAAACACTTCGAAATAATGGAAAAATAAAATAGCACAACTGGCGCAAGATAGCTTGCGCCACGTGCATACGCGCGTGCAACAAATAAATTTATTCATTATAATAAAATCATAAGGAGGAAATACATATGTCATATTCTATGTTATCAAAGAAAGCTAAAAAAAGCATCATGCTTCAGGCAAAAAGGCAAAGAGCCAAAAATACATTAGAGTTCAGAGAAGATAATTCTGTTATTCCACGTGGTATGACAATTAAAGCTTTGTATGCAGAATTAAACCATCAATTATTTGACGGCTTGCTTCCTGATATTCCTGTTGTTTATAACAACAGGCTTCGCAGATCATTAGGCAAAGCGTACTATAGGATTGATCATGGCGGTATTTTTGTACCCACTTCAATAGAGTTAAGCACAAATCATAGATGGACTCCTCGATTCAAAAGAAAAGTTTTAACACATGAAATGTGTCATGTCTGGGAGTATCATTTTCATAATCATGCCGGTCATGGAAAAAGATTTTGGAGTCAAATGACAAAAGTAGGCTATCCTAAGTTTCATAACTGGGATGATGCCAAACAATGGGAAAGAGACGTATATTGCTAATGTAAAAAATGTAACTGTTGTTTACAAATAGGTCAATAAAAATAAAGTTATAAAAAGGAGTATCACGGTGAGTAAAGATAGAAAATGGTCAGACTATGTCATACCCGTTCCGCTGAGTGCGTACGTAGACACAATGGAAGATTGGGAATTAGTTGAATATGCTAGCAGGTATGAAGCAACGAACGTGTATTATAGGAATGGTGCAACAGAGGCGAAAATTAAAGAAGTTAAGCGTGTTTGGTACGAAAGATATCCTGGTGAAGAAATCATGATTTTAGAATGTGTGTCACCGTTAGAGTACTCATGTTACACCAATATTGATGAAATTATAAGTTCTGACTGTGAAGATGATGACTAGTCAAAAAAAATACTATGTTTATATAGTTGAATGTGCAGATGGAACTTTATATACAGGCTTCACAACAGACGTTGCAAGAAGACTTAATGAACATAATTACAGCATAAAGAAAGGTGCAAAATATACTAGATCTAGGCGCCCGGTCAAAGTTGTGCATATTGAAACTTTTGACACGATGTCGCTAGCGCTTAAAAGGGAATACAGGATTAAGCAATTGTCTCGAAAACAAAAGAAATTGTTATTGATTAATCCCGTGTAATAGAATCAAAAATTGTTTATAATAAATACATACCGCTAAAAAAGGAGTTTAGTATGGTAATCGATGTTACAAACCAATCTTTCTTTTATCAAGAAACAGCGAGGCCAATTGTTAATGCAATCATTCGTTTAATGAAAGAAGGCATAAAAGAATATGAATCGTATTCAGCGTGGGAGTATGATACACCAATATCAGATGAGAATGAAGACTTTGAACATTTTAATTGGAATATGGAGATAGCTAGAAACCCAAGTAAAGATTTTGAATACAGTCTTTTTGGACTAGCCGGCAGAGATTGTTGCGACGAACCGTCAATAACTATTACAATTGTGTTGCCAAAAGGAAAGCATCAAAAGTCTGTTACTCTAAATTATGCAGAATTGTACGATGTCGTATCACACGAAATACATCACCTCGCACAGAACATAGATAACAATACTTACAGTATGACTCAAAATTATAAAGAAAAAAAGCTGAAGTATTTGTTAGATCCGTTCGAGATAGAGTCTTTCCATATAGGCATAAGAGCACATTCTGCAATATCGGGCAAGACTTTCTATGATATATCAAGAAATTATATTATTTCAACGTGGCCCGAAGGTTCAGAAAAACAAATTGAGCAAGTGATAGATGCCTGGCAGCATACAGACTTTCCTGTTTTTAGAAACAACAATTAGAAAATTAAAATATAATCGTATAAAAAACTTTATACAATCAGTATGACGGAGTAAATAAATGGCAGTAGGCATAAACAGCATAATAGCAATAGCGGGTTACTCGTGTTGGAGAGTATGGCTAATTAAAGATAGATCTACTAGATTTAATATTGCAGAAACACGAGTAACAACAATATCAGAAGTACTTTATACTTTTATTATGATGTACTTACTCTTAATGACTAGTCATATTTTCTTAGTTGTGGCTTTATTCTCTTTGCTTGCACATATTTTGTTTGGCTTATACGTTGAACTATTCAAACCAGAACAAAAAATTAAAGAAGCACAATACGAGCAATTGTTATCTAGATTTTGGTCTTTTGTTTTGGTTGATACAGCCATTACATTGGGATGCTTTCTTTTAATGATTAACTTTGGACAGTAGGAAAAGTAATGGCTGAGATAATAGACATCACGAAATATATAAAAAAGAAAGAAGAAGAAAATTTAAATGACATGTCGCAAAGATTAGCAGACATAATATCAGGTTTAGACATGTCAGAACAATACAAAATGTATATGGAAGAAAGCGATAACTACGTATACGGCATGCCATATTTGTTTACAATGTTTCCGACCCAACCTGCTGATGAAGTAAAAAGTCTATCTGACGTGACCGATGTTCTTACAACTTTAACAATTACACTTGATGGGATGGGCCATTCGAAATGGGCTGATCAAATAAGTAGTATAGTTGGAGACATGTTTCAATCAGGCTCATTTACGGCAGGTCAATGAATTCCAGAGTAGGTGATCTTTGCGTTGTTCAGTGGCCTTTTTGTGTAGACAGGATTAATCATGAAGGTGCAACAGAGTCATATGAGGTTCAAGAAGGTGAAACTTTTATTCTGCTAAGCTCATCAGAGGTGAACGCAAACAATACAATTGAATTTATTATTTTATATAAAAATATGAAGATGTGGTTTAACATTCATTCAAACGATTGTATGATGCTTAATGTGAGAAGGGCCGTGTCATATGACATACCCTTCATGACATTACAAGAAGCTGAGCTAGGATCAAACACTTTAACTTCTTGAGATGATCTTTTTCCCCACCCCCCTAAAAGATCTGACCAGGCACTTCTCACATCTTTTTTTATTCTTAAATAAATGTGCAAAGATTCTAAAGATGACATTTGAAAATATTAAAAATATATTCGAAAAAAATAAAATAAAAAAAGACAACACGTACCTTGTTCCGACTGTCAGCTTTGATTGCTTTATTAGAGACGAACTAATGCATGTCAGAAAATCTAGTGATGATTTGTGCACAGTATGGAGAGCAATGGACGGTAACATATATTATCTTTCTGTAGAGCAAATAAAAAAGTTTAAATGTGTAGGAAGTTGCAGCTGTTAAATTCATGCAACAGGTACAAAATCTCATTATAATATAAACATACCTACCAACAAAAGGAAGTTTATATTATGTGGGAATTAGAACAAAAAGTCGAAGAGCTTACTAAAGAATATATGAATACATCCGGAGCGGTAAGGGTCAGTGCTAAAGATGTCGGCCTAGACCCACGTTGTGGTTTTGTATGGGTCTCAACTGATGAGGAATGGATCGCAGTGGAAGGAAGCACAAGACTTATTAATTACTACGGTGGCTTCGAATACATCGAAGAATACACAGTAATCGGAAGTTACACCTTCTATGAGAACGAATTCGATCGGGTCGAATCATGTTTAGAGTTTTATATCAATAATTTCGGAACCGAAAAAGACCAGCAACAAGGAGAATTAGTATGAGAAGAAGAATAGTAGTAAAAAATAAGTCTGAGCGCAAGACATCTCGCGCCACGCGTACGCGCGCGCACGGGGCAACAAAAGCACAGAAAAAACTGGCTAAACTAGGCAGAGTAGGAATGTTTGATTTTACTTTTACACTAATCAAAGACAAAAAAAATACTTGTGAAGCTTCGAAAATCATAAAAGAAGCGATGATAAAGACAGATAGTTACGATGATGCAGTTCTTTATGCACATCATAACACACCTGAAGGACATCAAGGACTAATTGATGGGCAGTCTGTAACATGCAAGTAGTTAAATCAAATAATTATCGATCTAGATTTGATCCTCAAAGCCCAAGAGCAATTCGAGGCTTAGCCTTTCAAAGTTCAGTTGAATCTAGTCTATCACCATTGTTCCAAAGAACTTGGAATTCAAGAGACTGGCTGCTTTTGCATGATAAATGTTTAAGCGACATTCAACTAAATTTGCTCGAGCAAACTTGGGGTGATATTGTCATCATAGACTCAAATCTGCCATATCCTGTTTTTGTTGAATGCATAAGCATCGGACAAGATCAGTCTATATTTCCAGAGCATAAAGTTAAAAAGTTTAACGGAGCTAACAAATACTATTGTTTTGGTTGGGACGATGAACAAAGATTCGTTCACTCAAAGGTATGGAATAGTTATGCAAAAAAACTTCCAATGGCAATGAAAAACTATCGATCATTCACAAGAAAAAACATCGCGGGATTAAGAAATCAATTCAAAGGTGTTGATAGCTTTTGTGAAGAAATGTTTAAAATTAAAAACGTGTAATGTACATTCCCACCTGTTATAATAAACGCATAACCCAAACCAATAAGGATAAAAAATGGCATCAGGCGAATCAGCACAACTAATTTATACACTACTTGAAGAACTTGAAGACTCTAAAGGTTTAGTTTTGAAAGAATTAATTAAATACATGCAGGGAGACGATATCAAAGACTTTGTTGAATACTTTCGAAGAAACCATGACATGGACAACGACACAACAGAGGATTTCGAAACAAATGAGTTTACCCTTTGTATGGAGTGTCAAGACACTCATCACGAAGATGAGGTTCATGAATGTACACAACCTCCGCAAGGATCGAATAAGTTTTTTAGTTCTTTGATTCCTGAATGTTAGAATAGGAGCGGGAATGCGACACAAAGGAATCTCAATAAAAGACGCGCTTTTGATGACGACATCACTGATTGCTACAACAGTAATTGTCGGACTAATTTTCTATTATTGGCCCATGCCAGTTCATCAATCTGTTTTCATACCTAACAAGTAGCAGGATTAAATGAATCACGACCAGAGCATAGACACAATCTAAAACATCATTTGCTTAACAGCAGGTTTTCACATTGAGCCTTGACACTTTTCATGTAATGTAAATCAAAACCAATTATAATATAAACATAACCAATCAACCAAGGAATAACATTATGCCAAAAACATATAAAACAGAGATAATCGGATACACATTTTCAGAGCTAAGCGAAGAAGTCAAGCAGAAAATCTACGAAAATGATGATTACTTTTCAGAATCAGTAGATCTTTCACCGATAGAAGACGACTTCCGAGAAACACTTATGTCGGAATACGGTGCAGGTCTCGACTCACTTGAAGTATACTATGACGTTTCATATTCACAAGGATCCGGTGCATGTTGTGTTGCTGAATTAGATGTAAAAACGGTGCTAGAAAAACGCACCGGATCATACTTTGCTGAGCTTCTTGACATGATCGAATCAGGCAAGGTCGAGATAGATACAATCAACATTGTTCGATGCGGTCCAGCAAACTTCTATAATCACGAGAATACATGCCAAGTTGAGATGCAATACAGTCACAACCCAACTAAATTTGCCGACATCATCTCTACAACAGTAGAACTTGAACAGATGCTCACAAACGGTATTCGAGAAGAACTGTGTGACTTTCATAGCAAACTTCAAGATCACTACGAAGAGTCAACGTCATTTGAAGCATATTGTGAGTACATGTGTAGCAGCGATGTCGTATTCACAGAAGACGGCAATGTCGTAGATCCTACTTTTATTAAGAACTCGTTTATTATCGATGGCTATCAGCTGTCTCTAGGTTTTGATGATTATACTGAGCATAGCTTTACATAAAGAATAACTCCGTGGTTGGTGTTATAAGT
>TARA_R110001592_G_scaffold104699_2_pt1 | contig 12157 bp, 18 predicted proteins | sample TARA_R110001592 | Tara Oceans TARA_R110001592 (sample SAMEA4398387) | marine metagenome | biome: Polar Biome; feature: [SRF] surface water layer (ENVO:00010504); material: water (ENVO:00002006), including particulate matter (ENVO:01000060) such as... | depth 5 m
AGAGCGCTTTGTGCTCGTTGCCAGTGGTATTTAGTGCAAGCTAAAATGATCGCTTTCGTGCTTAGAAACCTGCACTGGCTTAAAGAGCAAAGCGTTATTTTTGAATTAGATAAATACAGTAAGCACTTGTTCAAAAGATAACGCTTTAGGGCTTCCTGCTTTATAGACATGGCTTCGTCGACTTGTTCCAACTCGCCATCAGCATAGCGGTATTAGAGTCTGACCCTAATACCTTTTTCCAGTGGGATAAATGAAACTGGATCGATTAGCCCCCGAGAGGAATGTTGCCAGAGAATTAAGGTTTCAACACCTTCCCAAGCTCTGCGCTGAACATCCCACAGTGGCTGATAATAAGGAACCAGCTCACCCGCTAATAACGCAGCGGTTAGTTGTTCAACTGATGGCGTAAAACTACCTTTGCTCGCGGATGAATGTCCCATAACTTACTCCTTAGCCAGCACAACATGATAATTCTTTTACGTCCTTGCTAAACGTTTGCGCACAGAGTTTTAAGCCTTCGACCATCGTTAAATAGGGGAATAATTGGCCTGCAAGATCATCCACCGTCATTTTGTTATGAATAGCCAGTGCAGCACTTTGAATTATTTCCCCACCTTCGTGAGCCAGTATTTGTGCGCCTAAAATTTTACCTATTTGTTTGTCAGCGACGAGTTTAATAAAGCCGTCAGTTTCAAAGTTAGCTAATGCTCTAGGCACATTTTCCATATCTAACACGCGACTAATGATATCAAATCCAGCGCTTATCGCTTGCTCTTCAGTTAATCCTACAGTGGCAACCTGAGGGTCCGTAAAGATAACTGCTGGCATGGCCGACAAATCTAGCCTAACATCGCCTCCGGTCATATTAATTCCAGCACGGCTACCCGCTGCAGCTGCAACATAAACAAATTGCGGCATATTTGAACAATCGCCTGCGGCATAAATATTAGAAACGGAAGTTTCCATTTTATCATTTACAATAATGGCACCGTTGCGATCCGTTTTAACATCAATTGACTCAAGATTAAGTCTCGCTGTATTAGCCTGACGACCGGTACAAATTAGTAGTTCATCACTTTGAATCGAGCCTTTATTTGTCGTTAAAGTAAATTGCTGACCGTCATGGGACACTTCATTTGCTTGGGTGTTGGTTAGTACACGAAGTCCTTCTTTCTCGAAACATTGATGCAATCGTTCTCCCAATAATGGGTCTTCTGAATACAACAAAGTGTGACGTGCCAGCATCGTAACCTCTGACCCTAATCGACGATAGGCTTGCGCTATTTCCAAAGCGATAACAGAAGAGCCTATCACCACAAGATGTTTGGGCAATTCCTTGGAAAATAGTGCTTCCGTTGATGTCCAATAAGGCGTGTCTACGAGACCTTTAATCGGTGGAATCATCGGTGCTGAACCTGTAGCTATCAAGATTTTGTCAGCTTGGATTTCAAATTCAGTGCCATCAGACTGACGTACAATTAAGGTGTTCGCATCTTTAAATCGGGCATACCCTTTAACCAAACCCAGTGCAGGGTTCGTATCAAGAATATTCTGATATTTAGCTGCGCGTAATTCTTCAACGCGTGCGGTTTGCTGTTCAGCCAACAATGATCGACTCAGCTTAGTCTCATGGTTCTCAATGCCAGTAAAGGGATTTTGTCTTTGTTGCTGTGCTAATTGAGCGGCCCGGATTAGAATTTTTGAGGGAACACATCCAACATTAACACAGCAGCCACCAATGACGTCTGCTCCTTCGATCATTGTAACTTTGGCACCACCTTCTGCTGCCTTGATAGCACAGGCAAACGCACCGGAACCGGTACCAATTACGATTACATGCTGTTTATCGTTGGGATTAGCCGAGCCATTAATATCTAAAGTATCTGGAGATTTATTCACAATGATTTTCCTTAGCGGTATAACCCAAATTTTTGTTAGTCATGTCTTGAATAGTTAGTAATATCATCGACTTTCCTCACTCTGCTTTCCTCATTTTGTTGGGAATCACAACATTCTTGCTTACTTGTTGATTTCTGTTTTCGAATAAATGCATAGGCTGTAATACCGATAAGTAAAGCCAATGCAGGCAATAAAACATAATCTAAGTACCCAGTTGCGGCTGACAACCCCACAACGCCCAAGAGGACTACCAGAACTGGCGTGAAACAGCATAAGGCAACGATCACGGTACCTGTTACACCGGTAAAAAAAAGCTTGTTATAGTTCATCTTTTTCTCCGCAACACAAATGAAAATTCATAACTTCATAATTATGCAAATATCATAATCCAATAGTTACTGGTCACTATCGCAAGCGCTGTAATAGCTGTTAACCAAAAGATTATTTGGCGACGTCTTTGCACCTGTGGAGTTGAACAGGCAGTACCAGGTTCGCAACTATCAACAGGACGATAGACTTTCCACCCGGCAAAGCTAAATAAAGCTATAACTGCCAGTATAAAAATGGGTCTATAAGGTTCCAACAAAGTAAGGTTCCCAATCCAAGAGCCGCTTATGCCCAGCATTAATAAAACTATAGGGCCTAAACAACATATACCGGCACCTATAGCAGCAATGTCGCCGCCAATAATAGGCAAATTAGATACTTTCTCTGACATAAAATGTTCCTCTATTGCCCCCTGTGTCAGGTTAGTTGATAGAGGAAGTATGAATTACGTACCATAGTACGAAGTCAAGTCAACTTATTCAGTTAATGTTGTAATGAGCCAATAATGGGACACTGGCTGTCATCATCATTGATGCGACATTGTGTTAGCAGTTCATTAAGTGCTTTTTCAAGGCGATGTAAATCTGCCATTTTTTTCTTAACGGCATCTAATTTTTGTTCAGCCAACTCTAATACCTGACCGCAAGGGCGATCATTTAGACTCAGAAGACTATCTATTTCATTCAATGTGAAGCCTAGATCCTGAGCGCGTTTTATAAAACGTATTCGATTCACAGTCTTCATAGGATATTGTCGATATCCAATGTCAGGTTTAGGGGGTTGGGAAATTAAGCCTCTACGCTCATAGAAACGCACGGTTTCCACATTGATACCAAGGGTATTAGCCACTTTGCTAATTGTGAGGGCCATATTATTATTCCTGTGGTTCTTTTTAAGGTTAACTATAGAACACTCTATGATGGAAATGTTGTATTACCCAACAACATAAGCTTGATGACTGTATAGAGAAGGACGATCGATTCGATTTTATGAAGAGATATTAGCAATAAAAAACTGAAAAAAGAGGTTAATGCCGCCGCTCTATAAGCTGAAAAAACGTATAGCATTAGGATTTAGCATAAACCTCAAACTTTGATAAAGTATTCTTTATTATCAGTAGCTATTTTTTAATGCTAGATGGATAACCTGCATTGGTAGTCGCTTCAATCAAACGGGCTGCAGATACTTTTTCGTCATCAAAAGTGACAACTGCTGACTTTGTATCAAGACTTGCATCGGCATCAATCACACCTTCGACATTTTTTAAAGCCCGTTTGACAGTGAAAGGACAGGTCGCACAATTCATTGTTGGCACGTCTAGTGTAATAGTTTGTGGCTTAGCGAAAGCAGTTAGGCTTGTAAGCATTATTAAGATCAAAAAAGTAATTTGTTTCATCATCATTTTCTCCATTTATTAAGTGATTAAGCGAACAATATAATCCAATAGTTACTGGTTACTAAGGCAAGCGCTGTGAGTGCTGTTGTCCAGAAAATCATTTGGCGCCTTTTGCGAACTTTAGGAATTGCACACACTGTACCGGGCTCGCATGCTTCCATCGGGCGATAAACTTTCCAACCGGCCCAAACGAATAAAACTACAACAGCAATAATGAAAAAAGGCCGATATGGTTCAAAAAATGTTAAATTTCCGATCCAAGAGCCACTCACACCTAATAACAACAACACGAAGGGCCCTGCACAACAAAGCCCTGCACCTACAGCTGCAATCAAGCCTCCAATGATTGGAAAGTTAAGTTCTTTTTTTGACAAAATTCATCCCTCGTAATCAATTGTAAAAACATACAAATATGACTGTGGTTATATATAAAAGTTGCAGATTATTCTGCGCCAAGTTGTTGTCGTTGGTGAAAGTATCATTCACACAACGCTACAGTTTTTGGGAAATTTACCAAGCAACACCGCCCCGATGGATTTCTTATGTCACATGCACAATTTTTTGCTTTTGTTTGAGCAGTTACAAACTCCTTACTAACACTACGCCCCGTAGCCGTTAATTCATCAATAACCTGGTTTGCCGTCACACCAAAACAATAGCAAACTGTTCTCATTAAATTTGTTGTTTTTTGCCCAACAGACTCTCTGAGTTGATCCTGTGTAAAAACAAGTTCATTATTGGAAAAGTAAATGACGGGGCATTCAGAGCTGTCACAGAAATAGAACGCTTGATCCTTAAGGTTTTGGTTGTCTGGGTGAACAACATGATGTAAAACTGTTTGGTATGACACTAAATGTTGACTATTCCCGCACTGAGGGCAGTTTGTCTTTTTTGTTATTTCAGACTTGGACATTGAACTACAACAAGAACTCATTATTTACCGCCTATCTATTTATTCATATGATATTTATGGTCTCAATCATAAGGTACGTACCATGGTACGCAGTCAAGTAAATAACAAAATATTCTCCAGAATTTTATAATCTATCACTGAAAAAGATCATTGCCTGCCTTGATAAATAGAGCCTAGTGCTCAGAGTATCGTCGCTATTGGGTATCTGCCTTTCTACAAAAACCCCACAAAAGTGACGCTGTGATATATACACCGCCATAGGACGCGTAGGCACGACCAGCGTAGGAGGCTTCCGCTTGAGCCAAAATCTAGCCGAAAGTCACCAGAGGAATTACGCTAGGAGCAATTCATACGATACTTTTATCCAGCTTCCACCAGATCTAAAGGAATAATAACCATCATCACTCACTATCCATCTTATCAAGGATGGGACAGCCATCCGGATTAGCACCACAAAGATTGGTCAACAGTTGCAGCTCATCCCTCAAGGTACTGAGTTCAGACAGGCGCTCATCGATCACTGTCAATTTCTGGTGCGCCAACTCCCGTACCTTTGGTTTGGCCTTTTGCGGGTTCTCGCGGAACCCAAGCAGTTGACCAATTTCATTCAGAGTGAAGCTCATCTTTTGTGCCCGCTTAATAAAGCGCAGGCGCGAAAGATCTTTATCACTATATAAACGAACTCCAGCAGCGTTCCGTTGCACTCTGGGCAGTAGTTTAATTTTTTCGTAGTATCGTAGCGTGTCGGCACTAAGATCCAACATCGCTACGACTTCGCCAATTTTTATCATCATTCAAAACCAAAAATTGTATTCATAAAAATATTCACTCCAAGCGCTCAAGAATAGCCTTTCGTAGTTTTAGTGCGGAAGGCAGGAATGGAAATACAAGTTCGCCATTTAGTGCAATGGCAGGAGCAGATAAAAGACCCAGCCCTACCGCGTAGTCAATTTCCTCAACTACATTGATCTCTCGGTACTCAAGCCGATTATCGTCCAGCTCAGCGATAACCTCCTTGGCCAATGCCTTGGCTCGTTGGCACCGGCTGCAGCCAGAGGCAGTTAATACTTCAACTGTCACAGCTATGGTCATGTTTGTGCATTTTTCATCAATGGCCTTTATCATTCGTGTCTCTTCGCGCTTGGCTGCCACTTTTGAATCCGGTGATTACCGTAATCCACCACAAACAGCGTATTATCAGAGGCGATAGCCATTGCCATGGCATAGTTAAACTGCCCAGCTGCGCTACCTTCTTCACCGAAACTCGTTAAAAATATGCCGTCTGAAGTGAATTTCTGAATTCGGTGATTGTAAAAATCAGCGACAAACAAGTTTCCTTTCGGTCCATGCTCCACCGAAGTGACGGTCGCGAACCAGCCGTTAAAGGGACCAAAAATATTGAGTGCAAAGGGGCCTCCCCACTTGTATTGGAATTCGCCGGTATCCGAAAACACCTGAACTCGGTCATTATAACCATCGGCTACATAAAAGGAGCCATCACGCGCCAGTGTCACATCGGTCGGGTAGTTAAATTCCCCGGCCCAAAACCCCACTGCACCGGTAGTTCCCCACTGTTCAATAAATTGCCCGTCGGCCTTGAGATGTTGAACGCGCTGGTTATAGAAATCCGCCACGTAGAGATCGCCGTTAGGGGCGATCGCCACCCCACCGGGGGAGTTGAATTCACCAGGGCCGTTGCCACTTTTACCCATCATCCGAAGTGGTGTGCCATCGAGGGCAAACACGTGGATGCGATCATTGAAATAATCGGCCACATATAACTCGTCGCCATCAAGAGTCAGATTCATCGGGCGACCCAATTGGCCAAAGGCATCACCTTTGCGACCGAACTGGCGCTTGAAGCGGCCTTGGTAATCGAACACCTGAATGCGAGCGTTACGAGCGTCACTGACAAACACCTCGGTCTCGTTTACGGCAATCCCCGTGGGGTCATGAAACTGCCCGGGTTCCGAGCCTAATTCACCCCAGGCACTGATAAACTGGTAGTCGGGTTCTTGGGCGGATGGGAACCAGGAACAGCTGGAAGACGCCATAACCAACAGGATTACTATTCCGAAGCCTAGTTTCTTTTTGCGAGTATTTTGACGAGAATAACGCTGAGCATTGTTAAGCCAATTAGTCTTCATGGAGAGTTAACCTCACTAAAAATTCCAACGAAACCCTGTGCGGAGTATATAGTCCGTTTCTAAGGCTGTACCGTTCAGGTCTTGTGACGCAGGTAATTGAACGGCCGCTTCTAAAATCACTCGTTTTGTCACGTATTGCAGCCCTGGTGTTAAAAAGAGCGTGGTGCCACCTGAATTGGGGTCATCTTGCCCCTGTACCTCGTTGTGATCCTGGTAGATGAGATTGGTTTCCAGTACGCCATATAAAAAGCCCGGTAAATCTGCACTTAATGTGCGTGGCCACAAACGGTATTGCAACGAGGCATCCAGCCGTGCCTCGTCACCTGCATCGAAAGAATTGGCGGAACCGTTGACGCGATAAGCCAGCTGTCCATCCAATTGGTAATCTAGGGTTTGATAAGTGGCTACGATTCCTCCGAAACCATCCCAGGCTCCGGTGCTGGGTTGTACGGGTATGGGTAAACGTCCCAGACTATCGGATTTCTCATCACTGCCAATCGGCGCTTTTAACCCGCCAAAACCAGCTATTCTGAAGGTTTGACCGGGTGCATCCTGCTGCCAAAACGTATAGCGGCCAAAGGTGGTTAAATCGCCAAAGTCATTATTGCTACGCTCTACTCGCGAGCCATTCATAGAAACGCTCAGCTCCTTATCGGCATAGGGAAGCGCGACGAAAGCCGCTAGTTTTCCTGAGATACCATAACCGAGTACAGAGACTAATGAGTTTACCCGCATATCCCGACCCGAACCGCTAGGGTCATCGCCCGAGCGCATAAGAACCACCTGTTCACGATTAATAAATTCACCTTTTGCTACCGGCAGTGCCGTGTTGAATGTGATAGGTGCAGCTGAAACCGACTGTGCCGCAAGAGTGAAAAACAACAGGGGCAAGCCGTTTACCAGTGAGTTATTACGAAATTTCATTGCTTGCCTCTCTCGGCCTGCGTCTTAAACGAACGCAAGGTAAAGCCTGCATCTTTAACCGCCTGGCGGGCCTGATCCTCATTCAGGGTTTGGCCATCAACCATATCAACATCGACCCGGCCATTAGCCACATCAGTTTCGACCTGTTCTACACCATCTAACTGGCTGAGCTTCTTCTCGATGCCATAGGCACAGAAGGGGCAGGCTAACCCATCTACTTCCAGTTGATAGCGCACGCCTCCGGCGAATGATGCACTACTCAAAAGTAGGGTTAGGAATAAGCATACGTGGCTAATTTTCATTGAATGATCTCCTGTCTATGCGTTTGTATAGTGTCACTCTACTCCTTGGAGTTAACTCCAAGTAAAGAAAAGATTGCTACGTCCTGATATTTTAAAATAAAAGAGCTCAATTGAGCAGAACCACCAAGGTCAACTGGCGATATATAAAGGGTGATTAGGTACAGCTTATGGATTGTAATAAACGCCGAAAGAATTTTGTCATTGACTCTCAAGTTTTAAATGGGAAGTTCATCGCCTCTAACTACTTGCGTGCTTATAAAATGTTACTTTATCATTTGTATTGAAACTTAAATGGAGCCATTTTAGGGTGATATTTTATTACTTAAAATGCTTCTGACCAAAAACCAGCCACTTGTACTTCAACGTTTGAATCACACAGTCAACACTTAGTGAGCTATGCTGCCGTAAGCTCACTATAGAGTGAGTGAACAAGTAGTTGCGACGGATAGTATAGAAGACCCAAGTTAGAAGCCTCCTTTTTGCGCCTGCTTCATTTGATAGTTATGAAAATCTGCTTTTAACTTGACCTACAGGAATTTAATAAGCAGTAATGTCAACACAATAGCAGCACATAAAGCCATATTGCTCAGAAACTGACTCAGAAGTCTCGTAAGCTCACCGCTTACCGGATTAACAGGAAACACCTCGGAGCGTTTGACCTTTTTCCATATGTCGGCTAGCTCAATAACCCCTTGCGGGGAAGGGGCGAGCGCAAAATGGGCGGTATTTAACGCGCCGACGGATGAACCTATCAAGAAATCCGGGTAAATGTCTTCCTGTACCAGAGCGCGCAGCATGCCGACTTGGACTGCGCCCAAGCTGCCGCCTCCCGAGAAGATGAATTCGGTGGCGCCTCTTGAGTCAGTGTGTAGCTTCTGCAGGTTTGAGATTGTCGATTTCATTTTCATGTGGCCTCCGCTAAGGATACGGGGTTGCCTTTATTCCGGTGCCTGTCCCGAATTTCGGCACAAAAAAGATCCAATGACTAAACGTTTTGCGATGCATATTCTTAGTGGGAAAAGAGATACAGGAGCAGATTTACTTGCCCAGGAAAAAGATACTTACATAGAGTCAAGACTGACGGGAATTAGCGTTGAAATGCTGGAAAATAGCGATCCGGACAAGATTACCGTGATCATCACAGCAGGCCACAAAAACCAACGAGTACCCCTGCTTGAGGAATTAAGGCTTTTGCTTCAAAGCTAGCGGTTTTACCTTACACGAAATCGGATCGCTTAAAGAGCAAAGCGAACACTTTTCCAAAGCCCATTTAAAGATTCAAAAAAAATCGAAAGCAATACCTTACTAATTCAGATTCAATGATTGAAAAGAGGTATTAGCAGTGTTTATAAAATCGCCTAGAAAACTGTGAGTAAATTTCTAAAGCGGTATCTTTTCGATACTGCTTGCTAACAATACAAAGCGGATATGCTTGTTGAATGATTCTCATTTGTCACCGACCCCATTTCACTTCCCATTTCACTTTTCACTTCGGTACGAGGCGCTACTTGTTAGAATTTTCTTGACTCTGCCACTGCATCTAAAATGTCTTGTGTCGTTGCTTTTGTGCTTATGCCAGGGACATCAAAAGGTGATGCGACTTCACTTGGTTTAAAACTTACAGTAAAAGTTTTGCCATCGCGACGCTGGATAACGATCTCCTCGCTCTCTGCTAAAGACAAAAGTTCGGATAAATTTTGACGTGCCTCTGAATACGTATAGACTCTCATTATTTACTCCAGTACAACAATGTTTAGTTGCTTTGCCATTTCTTTCATTTTTTTGTCTAAAGTTAGCAATGGACAATTTAAAGACAACGCACACTGCAAAAAGTAAGCATCATATGCGTAGATATTAAACCTTAAAGCTATCGCTAAAGAATTTTTTATATCAGGTTGGATCAACCTCACTGGAATTGCTTCAGCTAATTCAATAGCCTGCATTGCTTGCTCTATAGTTAACTGCTTTCTTTTAACTATTGCGCTCAAAGCATTACCAATTTCATAAGGTAAAATCTCTGGTGAAAGCAATTTGCAATTACTAGTTTGCTCAATAATTCGCTCTTTTTCAGGCTCATTAAGAACTACAGCCAAAAATATATTTGTATCAGTGATTATATTCATAATGACAATTGTACATGTCGGCTAGATATTTGCAATCTCTCAATTCTAACGCCTGTAGTTGCGGCTTGGGTGAACTGGCGGCTTTTTTGCTGCGCAGCGCGAAAACGAAGAGAAAGGATGTCCGATCTATTTAAAGTAGAAAGTTCCGAAAATATCAGTTTTCTAAGCAACGGCTGTTCAATTTAATAGCGCTTTTTTAGCTGATATCGTCAAATCAATAAGGAACGCTTTGTGCTCGTTGTCAGCGCTTTTCAATGGTGAAAAACGACTGTTTTGTCCTGAAATTACTTAGCATCCAAGTGTCTTAAATGCGGACATGCGACCAAAATTTGGCCAAAACGGACAATCTTGCGTCCCAATAGCAGTTTATCTAGTTCGTTTTGGTCTTTTGATATCAATTAACTTGCTTTGTAGGTGATCTCTTACAAGCCTTTAAGTCATTACCACCTGTTAAAAATTCTTAGCTTGAATACAATAGCGTCACTTAGACAAGTAATGCTTCAAACGGATTTGATTGCTAGGAAGCAGCAGAGGAAAGGATCCTCCAGCCGATCTAAGAATGGATAACATGGATGTAGTATGGATAAATAACTTATCACGGAGTTGATAAGCTAAGGATCAGAAACTGCTCATGGATCTAGAGCAAAGGATGCAAGACAGGATGTTCGATTACCAAAAGGACTGGTAAAGGAAGCGCTTATTTATAAAAAGCACAGCAGTTAAACGCTGTGCTTTTTGCATTTTTAAGATCATTATTCTAAATGGCTACACACTATTATTAGTCATGTATTAGTCATGTATTAGTCATGTATTAGTCATGGTGTTGCTATTTGCTTACCCAAACAGTTCTTAAGCTTGAATCCAAAAGTCGGCGTCTTGTGCTTGCAAAAATGCCTCGGCATGTTTGCCTTGGAGCATGGCCATCGTCGAAAGTATGCCCGCTTGCATACAGCTTGGCGCAGCGACAGACGCTGAATGGGGGGCATCTGAAATAGCTTGGCCAGTTTTCGGGTTTAAAATATGACTATAACGTATTCCATCTTTCAATAAAAAACGTCTTGAGTCGCCACTGGTGGCAATCGCTCCTTGGCTGAGCTTTACATTGAGCACTGAGTGTTGCTCATAGCGATAACTTTCTACTGCAACTTCCCAGGGGGTTCCGTTTAATCTTGGCCCAGAACATGCCAAGTCTCCGCCAAAGTTGACTAAGATGCTGGCATTATGAGTTTGAGCTGCTTTGTGCTGTAAAACTAAGCAGACTTTATCAACAGCATACTCTTTTCCGATACCGCCTAAATCAAGTTCCATGTGTTCAGGAAGTTGTATCAGTGGCGCTTGCCACTTTACTTTATGCCAACCAATAAGCGGTAAAATATCACTAATCTGTTTATGGGATGGAAGCTTATCTGAACCATCAAACTTCCAGATTTTTCTAAGAATGCCGGCTGTTATATCGAATAAACCATCACTCAGTTGATAGCATTGATCAGCAAAATTGAATAATGCAGCAGTTTCCTCATCAACAGCTATCGCTTGATAATAAGCATGGTTTATTTTATCCATGACATTACCGGTTTTATAACGGCTGAACTTATGCTCTATGCGCCAGGTTTCTATGGCGGCTAAGCTAAGCAATTCCTCTGCTTGTTGTTGATTCACGCCTTCAAGCAATATCTGGCAATCGCTGGCCATGGCTTGAAACTGGCCACTCCAAAGCTGATCTTTTAAGCAAAGTTCAGGTGCGGGATGTTGGCCAGGGTTGTCTTGTGTAGGAATTACGATAGAGAAGGTCTGAGGTTTGCTCATGAGTGAAGCTATCTCATCGAAGAATAATGTCGGAATATGAATATGCCCTCTTTTAGGTAAATCAAGAAAGAGGGCATAAACGCTAAACTAGTTAGAAAGAACTAATTAGAAAGAATAGCCTACTTGCAGGATAATCGCATCAATATCTGGGTAAAGGTCTTGGCTAGTTAACTTGCCAAAACCATTATCACCGCTATGGCTTTGCATATAATATTCAGCGCGGAAATTGATTTCCTTATCTTTGCTGATTTTATAGCCATATTTTAAGCCAATTGTGATAGCGTCCATTTCACTTAAGCGTTCATCAGAACTTGCTTCTG
>TARA_R110001592_G_scaffold6045_8_pt1 | contig 12155 bp, 12 predicted proteins | sample TARA_R110001592 | Tara Oceans TARA_R110001592 (sample SAMEA4398387) | marine metagenome | biome: Polar Biome; feature: [SRF] surface water layer (ENVO:00010504); material: water (ENVO:00002006), including particulate matter (ENVO:01000060) such as... | depth 5 m
CTATAGCGATAGTGCGAAATATCTGTTTCATAATTCTCTCCTGATATTCAATTAATATGTCTCAATTACAATTAGAAACTAGCTTGTATAGACAGGTAAAAACCATGCTGATCAGGAGTCAGTGTGATGTTACCTAACATCGCATATGCCGCCGTGATAGAAAGGTTTTTACTTGGAAAATAAGCAACAAACGCATCGTACCAGTCACTTTCTTCCTGTGTTAAAGTTCCCGACAAAGCGCCTAGACCTAAAGTCTCAAGAGTGCCCTGCAATTGGGTCAAATCTAAACCAGCTGCTGTTACACCTTGGCCGTCTAAATTGTCACCATGCTTCGCCCACTCAACACCAATAACGGTATCCTTGCGCAGCAAATATGCTAGAGACACTTCCGGACGAATTTCTTTATCACTGCCATCCGGACCACCAAAACCAACCAAACCAGTTTGGTTAGCCGCGGTATATCGAGCCGTGATATTAACCAGCGTGTTGATCGGGAAGAATATCTTAGTTGCAGATATATACGCCTCCCAATCCTTGGTCTTATCAGCGCCCAGGGTTCTCAACAAGTCGTCGTTCTTGTTGTCTTTATAAAAACCACCAACTGCGATCTGAGGCATAAGGCTATCGGAGTCATAAATTGCTTCACCCCATACCCGAACCTTAGCGCCAATGATGTCCATTTCAATGGTCGTATTGAATGGCTCAATACCGGTATTAATAGGCGTTCCAGCCAATGCACCAGTTAGACCGCCAACGGTGTCAAAAACCAGACCAACCGTGTCAAACGTTGATCCTGTCGTTAATGTACTTTTGGTATAAGACAATTCAAAGCGATCCCAAAAACCTGCGGCCACACCGATAGAGTGAAGGGTATAGTTAGCCAGCGGCGCGTAGGTATAGTGAATATTACCGTTAACGCCCTGATCAGTTCCGTAACCTGTGATCGTTGCCCAAGGCGTAATACCACCGCCGCCAGCACCATCAATAATGCTTACGCCACCTGTTGCCAAGACCTTACCGTCGTCGTACCAGCTTCCGTAAGAAATACTGCTCGCGAACATCGCCAGGGCTAATGCCGCTCCTTTACCTACAGGAAACTTATTTCTCTTTGCTTCTTCCATTTTGATGCTCCTAATCAATAGACAAACCACAATGCATAAATAAATGCCCCGCGTTCTCGCGAAAATTCTGTGCCCTGAAAATTTGTAATGAAATTTTGTTATCGACTAATAAGAATCGAAACGTGAAAACCTCATCAAAACTCAAAACACGAAATCCGTCTTTTTAAGGGTGCACAAAACAACTTGCAACGGGTGTGCCATATATAAACGGGCTGAACAAGGAAGGGAGATCGAGAAAAATGGTGTGCAAACTTGGTGCGGACAATAGCCGCTGAAAATTCGAGTATTGCCTTATTCTGGGGCGATATTTGCATCAAAATTAATGGCTGGTCATATTATGGAACCAATATTTTTTGACGGTGTAAAATTTCAGTGCGGAAATTTTATTTTTCCGACGCTATAAAATTTACCAATTAATCTCTACTGCACACTTATGCAGCTAAAAATTACCATTACAAAAACACTCCGTCGCACCAAGACTGAGCACAAAAAAAATTCCGACACCAAAAACATCAAAACATCAAAACATCAAAACCGGCAGTACACATTAACGCCTGGCAATCTTTGACAGAAAATATCGGACATAATTCCGGCACAACATTTTCCGCGCACCAAATATTACCAGTGCATTATTATAAATAGCCATTATGGTGCCAATAAGTAGATATGGCACCATAATAATACCTCGCCTCTCAGCACTATTTTAATATCCGCGCACAAAGCAGAAGCACAACATAATATTTATGCACCAACTGCAAACTAACAACTAGATTATTGCGCGAAAATAAATCAATGGCCCTATTCTCTTGAAAAAAAACGCCCTCAATTTGACACACATCTATTTGGCATTTTAATTGCTTCTAACAAAGGGTAGTAAAAACCATCACCCCACAAAACTATTGACCCAGGAGTTACAATGAAGACTTTAAACGTAATATTACTCAGTGCCGCGCTAGCTGCAGCTGGCCATGCACACTCGCAAACTCAGCTCACCGGTTTACTTGCCGTTCTTCCACTTGACGGATTAGGTGGTGGAGGATCTGGTCTTACTGCAATTATTCCACTAGACGGACTGGGTGGTCTGTCATCACTATCAGGTGGAGGCGGACTTACATCACTTACCTCTGTAGTCGGCGAAGTGCTTCCTCAGGTACTAGGTCTTGTTGATCAGACAGTACTACCGCTAGTCAACGGCTTGCTTGGCGATAATCAACTACTTGGCGGCTTAACTACTGTAACTAGTGATCTACTAGGTCCAGTGGTAAGCTCTGTACTCCCGACGGCAATACAAGTAGTAGATCAAGTCGTTCCTGTACTTGATGGTTTAACCGCATCGGCCAGCGTCTCTTCGCTACCGACTGGCGACTTACTCGGCGGCATTCTCCCAGTAGTACTTGACCTTACTAACAGCACAATTATTCCACTCCTTGATGGCGTGTTAGCAGGAGGCATTATCTAGTTCTCGCTATTCGCGGAGTTAGCTATCAACGGTTGCCTTTTACTTTGAAGAGGCAAAACGCTAGCTTCGCTTTTTACCCTTAGACACTTCTTCTTTAAGCCTCGTTATTTTCATCCCCAGCTGACCACCATCCTTTAAACCAGTAAGCGCAGTTAAGCCTCAAGACACTCGAGCCTCACTCATTAGGTAGATTCTAAAAATTGATTTTATATAATTAGAAAAACTAGCCACTTAGAATCCTTTAGTTAATTACTTGTCAAGGACGGAAGATACCTTGAAAGTAATTACCTAGGAACATAGCTGATCGGATAATTATCATAGACAAAAACGGGAACGGACCTGCTTTCAAATTTTATCTGTTTAACACGCTGTAGAAGTTTAGATTTGAGCTCAGGGTTAAAAAAGCTTGATGAAACTACTGAAGCGTCACTAACACTGCCATCGGGCTGTATGGTCAAGGAAACAACAACAGTACCCGCACCGATAGTAGAGTCTTTTCGCGCCGCACGATTAAATATCGCATAAAATGCGCTTTTACTTCTATCAAATGCGAGCTGGACTTCTTCTAAGCTTCGTAATTGCGGCACTCCGGCGGCAGCACTACTCGCGCTCGATGAGAGATTTTGCATAGCACCATTGGCAACAGCGATTTTTTGCGTACTATGACTGCCGATATCTATCTTGCTCCCCTTATCGCTTACATTCTCGCCACTAACGATATCTGCATTTGTCCCACGGGTATTAGTACTCAACACATTAGCCGCGGTAGATGGTAGCTCATCCATGACGCGCCCTCTGTCACGCAGCGGTTTGCCGGATACCAATGTTTGATTCTCGGTGTCGCGCAACATGGCCAGTTGCTCACTAAAAGCCATTACGCCGCTAGCGGCAGCCACTTTCTTAGCGGCGGCAATATTTCTCTCCTGATCTACACGCTCCGGTATAACATCGGCCACTGGGCTAATTGTCGGTGCTATTTCCTTCACCACCTCTATCGGTTTTTTGGATGCTGCTGGCGGCTTAACGGCCACTTTGGGTTTTACCACTGCCGCAGGGACAGGCGCTGGCGGTATAATTTCGAGATAGTACTCCTCAGGCTGTATTTTTTCGATATCACTAAGCGGATCGACCACCCAAAATGGCAGGCCAATAAACAATAAACAGGTAAACCCCAAAACATTTAGCAGAATCTTTCGAAACCGCCTCTCTGCGTCGGAATGGATCCCCCAATAGTCGAAACCCAATACTGGCTGTTTTTCTACAATATTCATTGAGCAGCACCTCGCTCTAGCGCCCTCACAGCCAAGGACACCTTCCCAAACTTGGCCTCCACACAGGTCGCCAGCACCTTCTTTAATAAGTGATACGGCGTTTTGTGATCGGCAACAATATTGACATCCAACATTGGCGCCTCACTCTGACTAAAATCTCTATCAGTTTCACTCATCCGGGAATTAAGCATTGTCGCCAATGATGCGAGGGTTCGGGTATCTTCAGACAAGGCGGCCTCAACACTCATAACAATAATATCATCGACTAATATACTTCTATCACTGATAGCAACCGCCACTGTCCGCTTAGCTTTTTCTTGCGATATGGAATCTGGCAATTTTAAGTTCTGATACTCCGGGATAACCTCTACAACTAGCGCATTAACAAGAAGGTAACAAACCAGAATCGCAAATATATCTATCAGCGACACGACATTAATTGATACCTGTCGCTTAGCCTGTTTAAGCTTACGCAGGGTACGTCTATCGCTAGCGGTAGTACTCATTTTTCACCCCTACCGTCATTATCAAAATTTTGGGCGGCAATATCGCCCATGGAAATAGCGGGAAAAAGGCGAGCTTCGGTCTCGGCAACTCCCACCGACGGATACATTCTTATACTATCCATCACACGTATTATCTGCTCGTACGGCACGGCGTCTTCCACTAGCAAAGTCACACGTTCTTCCGTCGGATAGCTGGCCTTAATTGAAACTAACAGCTCAGTCAACGACGCCGCATCCACTTGTCCATCCACATGAGAAAAACGGCTTTGAGTTTCTCCTTGAGCGATCAGCACCTGGTCTTCAAACAAACTCACCGTCAGCTGAAAGTTATCGGTCGCGGCGACCGGAGTATTAGTGCCTAGCGGGATTGTCAAATTTAAGGTGCTAAGTTTAGTGGCTGAAATTGATGAGCCCACTAGTAGAAAAAACACTAGCACCGCAAATATATCGATCATTGAGACGATATTAAGGTCGCTGTGAGCAGATGCTTTCAATTTTCTTTTCATCCGACGGGACCGATGTGAGCGCCGATTATCGAGCTCTTCAAAATCCGCTTCAGCTTGAAATAATGACGTCACAGCAAGCTCCTTAACATATACCTAAAAACCAAGTTAACTAAACTACTTAAAATTTACCGCGTCGCCACTACTAAGCAGTGACACAAATCTTGCGCACGCTGATTCCAAGGTATTTACCACCTCCTCAGCCTGAGTCTGTAAATACGCATGAGCAAACAAACTGGGGATAGCGACTATTAGACCAAAAGCCGTAGAACTCATCGCCTCAGAAATGCCCGCCGAAAGTAAGTTTGCCTTTTCAACGGGATCCACATTTCCCAAGGCACCGAAGGCACCAATCAAACCCAATACCGTGCCAAGCAATCCTAACAAGGTGGCAACATTTGAAAATGTAGCCAAATAATGCGTTCTGCGTTCAATAGCCGGTAATATTGACATGAGGCTATCTTCGGTTGCTATTTCTAAGTCGCTGCGTCGCCTAGCTGTGCTTACTCGCTCCAAGCCTTCGCTTAAAATCCGAGCAACAGCAATTTTCGATCCACTAACCACTAGCTTAGCTTCAGCCAAATCGCTACTGGCAAGCAAGGGAGACACCCTGGCCCACAAACGGCGATTTTCTCTAAGTGATTTACCTAGAAAAATAAAGCGCTCAATGCTAATCGCTATAGACAAGGCGAGCACCAGAGCAATGGGATACATGAAGGGTCCGCCATCATTAAAAAACATAACAAAACTACTTATGGCATCCATATACATTCCTCATAGATAATCACAATAATACATTCATTCATTTACAAGCCCTTACCAGTTATTTCTTTGCAAGCGCCATATTTTGTAGTCCCGCCGTGCTTGGTGCCATTCTGACTTAAGCTTGAATTTCACCGGATCCACAGCTTCAAAATTTTCGCTTAAGAGTCGCGGCGGGCGATCAATATCGCTCGCTTGCTCATTGCTCCATGGCATAAGGTATAAACCTACCGCTGCCGCAGCATCACCATGAACCGTCATACCCATCACGACATCTTTAGTAATGGTATGGCTGTCATCATTAGCGACCGCTGCAGACGAGATGAGCATTAAAGCGGTGACAAGCAAAGCATCTCTCATCTATCGACCTCACTATTTGAAGCGACATAATTAATACTTTCTTCAAGATTACGGATCCAGGCACTCACCAAGGTATTTTCTGCATTTGTTTGCGACTGGTAAATTCGATAATGTTCGAGCGCCTCTTTAGGTCGACGCATACTTGACTCATACAGCATCGCGAGATTCAAATGCGCGTCTGAGTATGCGGGATCGATTTCGATTGCCCGCAAATACCACGCAGAAGCGGACTTATAGTCTTTTTTCACGGAACTCAGATATCCCATCCAGTTCATTGCGATGGTATTTTTGGGGCGGCGCTTTAGCGCCTCACTAAAGTAGCGTTCGGCCGCCACATAATTGCGCTGTCCAGCATAGATAATACCGAGATTGGTCCAAGGCCCAGTGTAATTTGGGGCGCTTTCGGTAATGGACTCTAGCGCTGTTTTTGCCGCTTCAAAGTCACCGGCCTGCATCGCGGCTATCGCACGCTTGAACTCTGCCGAATACCGTGGTTTCGACTGATCGTGCCCCAGCCGCGACTCGGTACTTGCGCAAGCAAGCAGTAAAGTAGATAGGCATACAATGCCTAATATTTTAAAATAGGGAATCATAAACTTTCTCAAGCTGAGGCTGTTTGCCATATTTTGCGGGCGCCAATTCTGCTAATGCCATTAAGCTATTACGCACGCCTGAGGTCCACACACCCTGCTTCACCAGCGCCATATTTGACTCGTATTCCGCGATGGCTTTTTCTTCAAAGGGATAAGCCTGCTCTTCCAATAAAATCATGTATTGCTCAAGTACATCACCGTCCAATTTTTTAGGCACTTCAGACTCAAGTAAAGCGCTTGCAAAATGGCGGTACAATTCTCCCAGCTCATAATTAGCCGATGTTGTAATGTCTGAAAAACCGAAAGACGCAGATTTCGCCAGCGAGCCAATCGCTTTTTCCATTGCCGCCCGTCTGCGCGGCAAGCTTTTATCAATAGGCAGTGACAAAGAAATACTGTTCGCTGTACGCACATCAGCCATCGCCAATTTAAAACTGGCATCTGCAGCCATCAACTGCGAACTCTCGTTGTCTCCGCCGGCCACCTCGTCAGCGACGATAAGGGCGCGTAACCATATAAACTGGCTTTCCGAATTTAATGGATATAACTCGGCGAGAAGTAAGCGCGTCTTTTGGGCATCCTCCAGCGGCAGCGGATAACTATGTAAATAGACCTTTAGGACTCTTTCTCCATCACGACGCAGGCCCGCCGAGATATATAGATTGCCAGCTGTTAGCTGCGCCGTTCTGCGCAGATCTGCAGATGCTGCAGTCCGCCCTGCGAGTCGCTCATATACTTTTGCCGCGCGCCCTGGCCTTGCCGATTTTTGATAAGCCGTTGCCAACATTTTATCGGCGTCAATAATCATACTGTGTTTAATAAACTCAGTAGTGAAACGCTCTAAAACTAGCGCGCTTTGAGCCCAGTCACTGACTTCAAATAATTGCCCTGCAGCATTGTAAGTCGCCTCAGCCACTAAGCTCCTATCTGCTGACAAGCTTGCTGATCGCTGAAATAAAACAGCCGCGAGCCTAGCCTTGCCCTCTGTTCTCGCAAGCTCTGCTTGGCGATATACGGATATTGCCAGGCGACTCTGAGCGACGGTTTTCAATTCCCTGTCTTCGTCGCCTAGGCGAGGCACCAAAGCGGTGTAGAATGTTTCGGAATTCGAAAAGTCATTACTCAAGAAATAGCTGTCCGCTAGCAGACCAAGCGCCTTTGTATGCAACTCTTCATCAGTCCATTTACCATCATCAAAGAGCGGCAGACAAATCTCGATCACCGCGTCAAAACGTCTTAGTTCATAGTAATCTTCAGCGGCAGCAAGCAGCACAAACGAGCGCTGGGGGTGATCTGGAAAACGGCTGGCAAGCAAGGATATTGCCTCAAACACCTGAGCATGGGCCTCGCTGATGCTCTGCTCGGATGCGCCCTCCCTCTTCAAACTTTCATACCACTGACGATACGACTTTACTTGCGCCAAAGCAGAATCACCGGCACTTAGCGAGTCTTTATACTGATAAGCCAATTTTCCATATTGAAGAGCAGCCTCATTAAATCGCTCTGCCTCGTACAGTGAATCAGCATAGTGACCAAGTAGACTCTGGATCTCTTGATCCTCGGGGAAGGCCGTAATAATCGCCAGATAGCGATCAGCAACCTTTGAAAAATGCTGCTTAGCGCCGGCTGCGCCGTCTTCTGCGAATTTTTGGGCTTGGGCATGCCGGAAGGTCGCGATGTCATTCATATAACTGCGTATTCGCAGCCGATGACTATCAGGGGTAGTTTCGTCCTGCCAAACCGGAGTCTCCGGGCCATAGCTAAGTAGATATTGCTCTTGGCCGGCAACCGCTAAATCCTTAAACCCACCATCGAGATAAGAATCTATTGCCAATTCACTGAAGGACTGCGCTAAGGCGTGCGCAGGATGCAGGCTAGCAAATGATTCATAAACACTGGCCGCGTCGGTGTAACGTTTTTCACCTGCAAATATGGCGGCGAGTGTGCGATATATCACAGGGTAGTAGTATTGATATTGTTCGCTATCGTCGGCGTGAGCAAAATAGTTATTAATGCCGTCTATCGCCGCATACTTTGAAAAGGCCTTGCTCATGCCCCGAACCGCATCGCGGACTAGCTCAGCTTTGTTCTCAGGTGCAAAAACCAGCATTTCATCAAGACTGCTAATCTCTGTATCGATATTCAACTCATCTAGAATTTTAGAAAAGGTCGTCACTGAGTCACTATATTCATCTAACTGGTAATAAGTCCACGCCAGTTTATACTGCGCTAACCACCAATATTCCTTAGCTGAGTCACCTTCGGTAATACGTCTATACTCCACCACCGCCTCACCGTAGCGATTACGCAGATACAGCATTTCAGCGGCCCTAAAGGAGGACTCCCTAAGCCGCTTTGACTGCGGATATTCAAGGGCCAAACGCCTTAGGGAATCGATAGCAAGATCATCGTGGTCACTTAAATCATAGGCTCTTGCTAGCTGGTACAACACCAAGTCGGCCGCTCTATAATCTGGGTACTCTTTAAGTAGTCGGGAATATAACTGGCTTGCGGCCTGCAATTCTCGCCTAAGCTCATTCTCCTTGCTGACGACATCGTCAGATTCTGCAAGTTGCGCATCTACAAATTCAACTCTAAGATCCGCGGCGCGTCGCATAGCTTCGGCTTTTATCGCCGGAGCGGCGTTGATGCTAATGACTCGCTCATAGTGTTCAATAGCAGCCAGTCTCGCCTCATCAATGGTTTGTTCTATATCTGAAATTTCTTGCTTCGGCGCTGCACTTAAAATCAGCCGATCCGGGTTTTGCGCATTCCTATCCAAAAGCTCGCCAATGGTTTGCCTGTCACCATCGACCGAGGCCTGCGCCTGCCACGAAACACAAAAAATCAGCAGCAATAGTATTTTCATCGAATAGAGCGGTGAGTTCTCGAGGAGTTTATTGAAGCGATTATCAAATATCATGATTCGTTTTCACTCCACACAACATCCAGCAACTGGCTACGAAGGCGCTCATAACTTCTAGCTAGGGCAAATTCGGCTTCTGCCGAATAGGCCTCAGTCCGGCGTCGATACTCACCGATTCGCAGTAACGCCAGATTCTCAAGTGCTTCTGAGCGATGCGAGCGATGCTTATCTATCTCCGCCAAAAGAGTTCTAGCTAGCGCGCGCGCATCATCCAGCTGGGCGCTGCGAAGTGAGCTGTTAGCGTCCAATACCGTATCGTCAATCGCGGATTTTAAGCGAGCATGAATCAGGTCTAGCTGGCGAAGTTCCGCAAGCGCTTGGTGAAAACCCGGAGCATCGAGTAATAGCTTCAAATAACCCGTCGTTCTACTTGCTGTTAAATCACTAAGCCAGATATCCCAGCCATTGTTCTCCTGTGCTCCGACCCCAAGAATATTTTTTACTAGACCGCCACTACGGATATCTTTTTCGATAAATGCCAACTCAGCGTCGGCGTGCTTTAGACGGTCGATAGCAGAAATATAATATTGCTCCGACCTCGCCACTTGGCCATCCCAGTGGAGCATTACATAAGGAATGATTAACATGACTTCCTGCACAGCGGGATCTAGGGTGTCGCGGCTTAACAGTTCCATCCACGGTACCATCGCTGCAAGAAGATCTTCCTCCTTCTCGCCCTTCGCGATGGCCCCAGCTCGACGAAACGGCGACTCTCTGCGCGACCATGCAATATCATCATCGGATCCCGACCAGAGATAATCACCAGCCAAAGTATCGTAGACATTAGTACTTTCTGACGCGCTTTTCTCCAGAGTGGTATTCGGGCTGAGCATGGCCCAACCCAACCCTACTAAGGCCCTGTTGGCGTAGATACTTAAACGTCTAACTTGACGAAAATGATCAATTGCACCGAACTGATCACCAGTTTCTGCAAGGTAGTATCCCAATATTAAATTGGTCTTATCCTTTAAAAAAATATGATCTATTTCGATATATTCGCCAGCGGTAATCTCTCGCAATACTTCCACCCCAGCCAAGGGTGTATTCGATTTGAGGAGTGACACACCAAGATTATAATTGTCGTAGATGGCGTCATTGACCATCTGGCCGCTATCATGTTTTATCAGCGACACCAACGGCGTAGCAAGATCCGTTAAATCTACGTTTAATTCAGAGACTGCAGCTTGTAGCGCTACTTTTAACTCTGACGAAATCGCCAATTTACCGCTCTGCTTCTGCGCTTCGGCAAATGCAGCAAGGGCATCAAAGGGTTTATGAGTCCGCGCATTGAAATACGCCGCCCGCAGTCGAGGGTCCTCACTTATTCCAGATGAATCGTTTTGAGCCAACACTGACGAACTTGCAGACAACAGTATTAGGGTAAGTAAGATAACTGATTTCATAAGCTGGGCCGCCAATCGCTCACGACCAACTCGGCGCCACCTAACATTTTCTTTAAGCCGTCACTAAGCAAGCTTAGTTCTATATGAATTTCATCATCAACTTTGACATATTGATCTATACTGGGGAAAATTCGTTTAGTACTGGGTCCAGCGTTACTCGCCAGGGCAACAATCTCCGCCCGGATTCTATGATCACCCGCGGGCAAATTAAATCTACCGATTTCATGCAGCCCCCCCTCTAATAGAACATGCGACTCCATTTCACTATAAACGTATCGAACTGGAGCATTGTCGTCGATTTGGATTTTTGCAGCCTGCACAACAAAGGCATCGGTCTGACTACCCACATAAATATGAATAGGCTTAAGTACGGTTTCGGCATCACGCTTTAAATGCTGAATACTGGCATACAGGTTTAGGGCATCAATCTTTACACGCGCCGTATCAAAATCATCAGAAAATAACGATACCGACTTAAAAGCCAATATAATCACCATCAGAAATTGTATTTTGCTTAAAGAAAAACACACCATAACTACGCCGCCAGAATTTACTGATACTCGCCTTAAAAGAGAACTACGGCTTAGTGTTAGCAAGAGGCGCGCCAAGGATTTTTAGTCGCGAAATATTTACTGACTGAGCGTGATTTCTGATTACTTGATCACGATAAATGTGGGCTAAGACACAAAACACCGGCAGCCGAGGGAGAGTCTAAGACAGATACAGCGTGGCACTCTGCCCGAATAACTCGCAAACGCACCAAACTGGAACGCAAATCCAGTCGAGAAAAATTCATCTGCCGCACCACAACTGCACAGCGCATAAAGTCTGCTATCAGGTCTTTCTTAAATGCGCTATCCAGCCATTCAAGCCGAAAGCCAGCTAACGAAGCAGACTCCACAACAGACACAGCAGCAAAAATAGCGAGATCCCTTGCCAGGTGCGCAGGGGATTTCGGGTCAGCAGCGGCTGAAAGGTGTCTTTCATAAATTCCGGATTGGGATTCGCCAAGTCGTATACAAACTCAGACACGTCGCTGTAACGCAGCTCCGGACTGATACTTAAGGCGCGCGCCAATGAGGCGTCCAGCCACAGCGGTACGTGGGCGTTGTAAGCGCATGCGGAGACATACTCCATGCGCGAAAACGCAATCGTCGTCGCGCAGTTTTGCAGTCGACCCTGATACGGCAGCTGTCCAGTAAGCATTTCAAAAACAATCGCAGCCAATGAGAACTGATCGGCTCGACCGCT
>TARA_R110001592_G_scaffold12620_3_pt1 | contig 12147 bp, 23 predicted proteins | sample TARA_R110001592 | Tara Oceans TARA_R110001592 (sample SAMEA4398387) | marine metagenome | biome: Polar Biome; feature: [SRF] surface water layer (ENVO:00010504); material: water (ENVO:00002006), including particulate matter (ENVO:01000060) such as... | depth 5 m
ATCACCTTGGCCAGCATTTGCTAGAGCAAGTTTTGAATCCATCCTAGATTGTTGTGCTGTTGTTGGCGCACTGCTTCCGTATACAGGAGTAGGTGGTGTCGTTGTTTCAAAACTGTACCAAGCTCCTGGTACTGGATAAGCAACATTGCCACTTGCATCCTCGGTGTATAAAAATAAGTAGTCGTTGCCATTACCACCAACACCACTAACATATAATACATTTCCTACTGTACAGTTTCCTGATGTGCAAGTAGCAGTCCATCCAATAATTGAATTACCTAATGCCGATAAGTCTGCATAGGTTGTTGTATCATTTCCTTCGTATACAAAGATATAATCACTGCCACTTCCACTAACATTCATTACTGGAGTATCAGTATCAGCTATTGCACTTGTAGCAAGACATAGTATTAAAATACTAGTTAGACTGCGTAATATTGATGATAACATCAGTACCTCCATCATTAATCATGAGAGGCGCCATAATACCATCTTGTTCTATATTTACATATCCATACACATATCTTTCAAGTCTAACCTGTGCGATGTGTGGTGGACGTTCAGCAAATAAGAATATGCCTTCTTCGTTATAGCTGTATTGAATATATGATTTAAACTGATGAATGTTTGGTAATACAGGATCTATCTGAAGTTCATCATCTGCCAACATATTAGTTAAATCGAGAATATTATCAAGAAACTCAAAGTCAAGAAAATCAATATCAAGTTCACCATATGATAGTTCATCTTCCTCAAGATATTCTTGAACTAATTCATCAAACATAAATGCATCTTCCTCAAGATAACTACTGGCTTCAGCTTGGTCAATATAAGCCATACCACCAGGGAGTTCTTTAGGTGGACTAATAATCAACATGTTATCAATATAATTTACATTAATACTAATAACTTTTGGTTCAGTTGGTAGACTATCTGCACTTGATACAACAGTGGCTTGAAATGCTTGGTTTAATATGACCATACCAGCATCTGTACTTACTTCAATAACTCCAGTCCAGCAATTCTCTGGTTGATCTGGATTAGGACAAGTAGGTAATAAGATAACAAGGCTCCGTCCCATTTCATCCACAGTCATAGTAAAGTCTGTACCACGCACGGCAATAGTTGCAGTAGGTGTTCTTAATCTAACATTGTTTCTATTATTTCTAGCAATAGCGCCTGAGGCATATCGAACAGTACCCATAGCAACATTCATTGCAAGTTTACCACTTCCAGGAGATGCTGGATCATATATAAAGTCATCTATAATAAGACGGCTCTGTTGTGTAACAGAAACTTTTGTATCATCATCAAAGGTCAATAGAAGCTTCGATTTAGAAGTTGTTATTGAATCATTCATATTAACACCAGTTCCCTCACCCACTATAATGGTATCACTGTCTCGTGATATTTTGGCATCTTGGCCAATTTGTTTTGTCACAGTACCGATATTAGCGAGTGAGGGCATTGGACCAAGTGCTAGCACAAGGAACAATATTAGTATTTTAGTTTTGTGTGATATTAATCGCATTAGAGTCACCATCAACATTTAAAGTAACTACTGGCGTATCAGTTCCGGTTTGCTCTAAGTTGACAACATTTAAGTTACTGCTAGTGGTTCCACCTATTGTAATATTATTTACTGCAGTTGCTGCATCAGCACCAATAGCAACTTTATTACTATCTCCAGTAATACCAACAACGGTTGTTGTAGTATTCACTTGTACTCCATTAGTACATGTAGCACTTGCTACAGAAGAAGCCTGTGTGGTCAAACTACCACATAGAGTAACTTCATTGCTGTCACCTGCAATAGTAGTGGTTAGAGATGTATCTGATGCACCATCAATTTGAACATCAAGTTTGTTTGTACCACCTGCTGCGGTATAGTTAAGAATGGTTCCACTAGTACCAACACTAGTAGAAACGTCAGCACTATTACTAGCACCTGTCTGTGTAATATCAATATCTGACCCGTCACCAATTATTGTGCTGGCAGTGCTTGAACTACCAACAGTGTTACCATCACCCGTTTGGGTAATATCTATAGTTGTGGTTGACCCTGCTTGATCAATGTAAACATCGCTAGCATAAGCCCCTGTGTGAATCGTAGCTATAAGCGATATAGCAAATAGCCTCTTAATATTAGACATGTGTCTTATTCCTTTATAGGTAGTTAGTTAATATCCTCTTTCATAATTATCAAGGTTTAAATCATTTAAAGCGCCAAAGTTTCTTCTTCTCGCCTTCTTTAATTAGTTCAACAACAGCCTGTTCAATTGCTACTCTGACTGCGTAGTTCACTGGTTCATTAATAGTATTTCCTGCCTCTGCTTCAAAGGCGTTTGTGCCTAAGTCAAAGAATTTAAATACTGTCATACTAGAGCCAGTGCTTATAATCGTTTTAGTAACTGATGTGCTGATTAGTACTTCACCTGTCTGGGTACTTGTCATCCGCATTGATACTGTTACTACATCTTGACGGTACTGTGTGCTTGGACCTACGCCCAAATATCTTGCCCCTGCACCACCAGTTATCACATTTGAATCATATCCAATGATTCCGCCTTCAATCATAACTCCTGCAAATAGCAGAGGTTTAAGTTGTCTTTCGTCTCCCACGCTCTCCCTAGCTTGACGAATAATCTGTCTTTCTTTGGCAAGGTTATCCAATCCTACTCTTTCGACTACTTGGAACCATTTACCCTTACCAACATCTTGTAGAGCTTTAATCAACCATACTTCTGCTCCTTGCGTTACAGCAGTTGATATGTTAGCCATCTTATCGCTAGGCTTTCTCTGCCCTGTCTTATCTGAAAATCCATATACAGCAGCAACTAATTTACCAGTTGCTGGTGCTCTTATTGTATGAAACTCAGTATTCAAATTCTTTACCAAAACCGGAGGCTCTGGTTCAGGCATATTAATTACTGATGCACATCCACCGAGGAAGGTTAGAAGTGCTAATGTTAATAGCCTCAAAACGCAAACTCCCCTACAGGAACATCAAACTCTGCTACAGTATCTCCATTACTATCAGTAATAACAACATAAATTCTATCATCACTACCGCGTTTCCACTTTACATTATCACCAAAAGGTGTTTCACTTTCATACCAAGTGTCATCAATTATTGTAGCACCTTCGCCAAACATATTATCTGCAATTTGTTTAGATAGTGTAGCGTAGATACGTGACTCAAGGTTATTCTTAAACTTATATGCGTTAGTGGATCTTAAATCTCTTTCTGCCTTTTCTGCAGCAGCTTGTTCATCATCTTTAATCTTTTGCTTTCTATTGGTCTCAAGTTGTTCAATTGTAAGAACATGACTACTATAACCAATGCCACTAAATGATGGGCTGTTAAACTGAAAAGTTAAGTCACTTGCATTACTCAGACTTGGTATCAATATCAGTGTTAGTATCATCTTTTTTATCATCTGTTTTACCTGTTGAATTAAATGTTTGACTCTGGCTAGTGAATTTAGCAACTTCTTCATTCATGCCTCGGTGCTCAAGTACAATACTAAGCTTACTGTTTAATCTTATCATATCATTATCAAGCATTCGGACCCTATCAACCAATTTAATTAGAGTTCCCATAGTCTGTCCTAATATAGGATCAATTTCTTCTGTTACCCATTTCCATACAAAGAATATGAAATAGCCCATGCCCATTGCTGCTATGATTGGAAAACCATAATCGCTTATTGCCTTGGCTATATCAATATCCATGTTTAATCCTTAATTACACCAACGGTGGACAACTACAAAGTTTTGAAGCTGATTCTATTTTTGTTAGCCATCCGTTTTCTTCTACTCGAAATACATCACCTGGCTTGTATAAAGGATTTTCTTTAGCATCCTTAGACTTACCATCCTTTGACAATCCCATTACTTCTCCTGGCCAATCACCCTCGATACGAAAGTGATCTCCAGCTTGATGTATATTATAGTCAACCCACAACATAATCTACTTCCTTTCTTGCATTATTAATATTGCCGATGTGTTCAAAGTATCCGTTAGGCCCTACTCTGAATTCATCACCAATTTCAAACTTCACATCATCTATAACAAAGAATTTATCTTCAACATCTCGGTTATTAAGAATACGAAATCCATTATTAAACTTCGATAGTATTAAATCTTTCCAAATCATTCTAATCTCGCCTTGCATCATCCTTGCCTTCATTAGCTGCAATACGGTCAATGTTAGGTTTGACATTTAGTGCATAACTAAGAAGCGCGTCAATTTTTACTAGATCATTGTTCATTGTCTGAACTCGATTGTCTAGCGACCCAATAATATTCTTTAGAGTACTAACCGAATCAGTCACACTCGCCAGAATAAACTTCAACGTAATAAACACAAACACCCCTGCTGCAAGCGCACCTGCAATAGGAAAGCCAACTTCCCCAACTAAAGTCAAAAAGTCCACACCGATATCCTCATATTATATGCATTTATTAATACTATTTATACAATTAGGGGTTTACAAGTGAGGCAAATTGTGTTATAATAAAGGAGTACAGCCGAGGATAGGGAGATAGATATATACTTTATCACAGGAGAAAACATACATATGTCTTTAAGTGATCATAAAGAAGAATATAGGCTATTCTGGATTGTCAAAGGACATCTTGGTACATCTCATAGCACCGTGCTGGAATCTTACAATGGTTACTTTAACCGGATGTGGGGAAATCACGAAACCTGTTATAGGGAAGAAGGATTTGAAGAAGCTTGGACACAAGCTTTAATTAGGGAGATAGTTAAAAATGAAGAAAATTGAAGCACTATTGGTTAAGATTACTACAAAGCTTTTTGGTAAGCCTAATGAGGTAAGATACTTAGCTGGTAAAAAGTAATTTACATATAAACTAAGAGAATAAGCACATGGCATATAGCGAACAGGTTCTTGACCATTATGAGAATCCACGTAATGTTGGTAAAATGGACGAAAAAGATTCACACGTAGGCACTGGTATGGTTGGTGCACCAGCGTGTGGTGATGTAATGCGTCTGCAGATTAAAGTAGAAGATGATGGAATCATTAGTGATGCCAAGTTTAAGACCTATGGTTGTGGTTCGGCTATTGCGTCAAGTTCATTAGTTACTGAATGGATGAAGGGCATGACTTTGGATCAAGCTGGAGAAATTCGTAATTCAAATATCTCTGAAGAGTTGGCTTTGCCACCAGTAAAAATTCATTGTTCTGTACTTGCTGAAGATGCTATCAAAGCCGCTATTAAAGACTATAAGAGTAAACATTAGTGATCACTATTTCTGAGGTTGGTGCCGAACGGGTAACCAACTATTTGGAGAACCGAGGCAAAGGGTTAGGGCTTAGAGTACAAATAAGAACTACTGGATGTTCAGGCTATGCATATCAATTAGAATTTGTTGATGAACTTAATGATGACGATACCATATTTGTATCTAATGATATTAAGATAGTTGTTGATAAGAAGTCATTGGTAATGATTGATGGCACAGCATTGGATTATAAGACAGAAGGTATAAATTCTGGCTTTGTCTTTAAAAATCCTTGGGAAGATGCAACTTGTGGTTGTGGTGAATCATTTACTCTTAAAAAATGATAAAACCATATTGTACTTAGTAGGGTACATAGTGAGGGTGCTATTAATGAAAATAGGTGTTTACAAATACATTGGTATGTGATATAATGTATAAATAAGATGTAAACGTTGAAGTGACGTGAAACTGAACAGGACCCGGGTGCGACTCCCGGCAGCTCCACCAAATGTACATTTGACAGAGATCCTAATGTACATTTGACGGGGCTGAAGTAGGTATCGACTGGCAGTGTAGTGAAGTGGAGTTTACCGGATGACTGCGTTATTGGTCAAAATTACTAAACGCAAACGATAACTTTGCACCTTCTGGATTCGCGCTAGCCGCGTAATCGCAGGGAGCTGGCCACTTGCTTAGCAACAGAAAAGTGGCAATTAATTTCAAAAAAGCGAAAATAACGCTTTACTTCTATAACATGGTGTGATATAATACCTTTATATAATGACGGAGATTGCTATGGAAGACTTTAAGATTTTATCACCACGTGACCATGTTCGGTTACGGACTGGGATGTACCTAGGTTCTGTAGCTTGTGAATCAGTTGATAGATTCATACTAGGATCATATCAGAAAGCACAGTATGTGCCAGCATTACTAAAGATGGTTGACGAGATCATTGATAATGCTATTGACGAATCTATTCGTACCAACTTTAAACACGCAAATCAAATCAGTGTTAATATTAAAGGCAACACTATTACCATTGAAGATAATGGTAGAGGCATACCTCAAGAAGAGGTTATCGACGCTGACGGCAATAAAGTTCTAAGGCCAGTGGCTGCATGGACCAAAACAAACGCAGGGACATCATTTAATGACGATCGTACTACTATTGGCGCAAATGGTGTTGGCAGTGCTTGCACTAATTATATGTCTGAAAAGTTTACTGGCAATACGTGGCGAGATGGCAAAAACATCAAAGTCGCATGTTCCGATGGCGCTGAAGTCATTAAGGTTACAACTTCTAATAAAGAAGGCTCGGGTACGAGTGTATCTTTCACTCCTGATTATGGCCTTCTTGGTATCAATGCCCTTGATGATGATTCAACAGCCGACTTAATTCAAGATCGTCTTACTTCATTACAAATTGCATTCCCTGAGATTAAGTTTAAGTTTAATGCTAGACGGATCACAGAATCAAATATCAAAAAATATGCTAAGTTGTTTACTACTGATGATGATCAATCTATTGTAGTATCGAGTACTGATAACTTGAGTTACTTTATAACTGGATCTGAAGATGGTTTTAGAACTACTTCTTATATTAATGGTGTCAATACCAGGATGGGTGGCACTTACGTTGATTTTATTGTTGGTGCTATCGTTGATGAACTTACGGTTCTTATCAAGCGTAAACATAAAATTGAAGTAGGTAAATCAACTATTAAAAACGGACTTACCTTTGTATCGTTTGCACGTCAGTTTATTGACCCTAAGTATGATTCTCAAACAAAAGAAAGATTGACCTCTAATATCACATCCGTTAAAGAACACTTTAATGGTACAGACTCAGATGACTTCAATAAGATTGCTAAGAAGATCATGTCGTCTGAAGATATTATCGGACCTATTGTAGAGGCACAGTTAGCTAAGAAACTAGCTGCAGACAAACGTGCCGCTACTCTTGCTCAGAAGAAACTCAAGAAGATTAAAGTCGCTAAACACATTGCTGCTTCTACACCCAACTCTACATTATTCTTATGTGAGGGTGATTCAGCTATTGGCTTCCTACTTAAAGTTCGTAATCCAAAGACAGTTGGTGGCTATCCTCTCCGTGGTGTTATTATGAATACCTGGGATATGAAGCCTGCTGATGTATTGAAGAATAAGGAACTCAGTGAACTTGTTGCCGTTCTTGGACTGGATATCAATGATCCCGATTCAGTGGACAATATGTCATACAAGACAATTGCTACACTAGCTGATGCTGACCACGATGGTAATCACATTGCGGCTTTGCTCATGGCTTTCTTCTATAAATTCTGGCCAAGACTGTATACGGAGAACCGAGTGTCTATGACTCGTACCCCTATCTTAATCTCAACTAAAGGTAAAGATGTTCAATGGTTCTACTCTTATAATGATGCTAAGGTGTTTAAAGATAAGACAACCGGATATAAGCACCGGTATATCAAAGGACTTGCTTCCTTAACCGAGGAAGAGTACCATGAGATTATCAACAATCCAGTTCTGGCTAATATCGTCATTGACAACTCTGCTTGGTTTGAAGTGATGATGGGTAGTGACTCACAGCCCAGAAAAGATTGGTTAAATGGTATTACACCAAAATTAGTTGCATAAAGACAAAATAACGCTTTACATCTGGTGTATAGTATAGTATAATGTCTTTATAGATTGAGGAGTCTAGTATGATCAATTATAACATATCCGAAATAGCTGATAACGAGATGCGTGAGTTTGCGATGTACACCATTGCTAATCGTGCCATCCCTAATATGATTGATGGACTCAAGCCAGTCCAACGATTCTACTTGTATTCATCTTTGGTCAATACTCCAAAAGACTTTAAGAAGGTCTCTGCAGTATCTGGTGTAGTCTCTGACTATGGTTATAACCACGGTGAAACTTCTGCCGCTGGTGCTGGTCAATTAATGGCTGCCACCTGGAACAACAACATTTGTTTAGTAGAAGGCAGAGGATCATTTGGTACTCGTCAAGTTCAACAAGCTGGAGCTGCACGGTATGTCTATACACGTGTACATGAAAACTTCAGTAAGTACATTAAAGATATTGAGTTGTCGCCAGAACATTATGATCCTGAGCACACTCCACCTCAATTCTATATTCCTGTAATTCCACTTGTACTCGCAAATGGAACTAAGGGAATTGCTACAGGCTTTGCTACGAATATCTTACCTCGCTCAGAGAAAGATATTTTCAAAGCTTGTAAAGAATACGTCGCTAAAGGGAAAATTAGCAGACGTTTAAGTGTATCGTTTCCAGACTTTAAGGGGTCAACAAAGTACGATGCACTATCTGATCGATATATCTGTACAGGTAAATTCGAACGTCCAACCAAAACTCAAGTTATTATTACAGAGATTCCTTATGGTTATGACCGAGAGTCATATATCAAAATCCTGGATAAGCTTGATGATGATGACGTTATCGTGTCTTATGAAGACCAGTGTTCAAATGACGGCTTCCGCTTTGAGATCAAACTCAAGATCATGGTAGCAAATAAGTTAAACACTGACGAGAAAGTCATTAAGGCTTTTAAACTTGAAAAGACTCATGCCGAAAACCTTACAGTAATTGATCCAGACTTCAAGCTACGCGAATACACTGATGAACGTGAACTGATCAAAGACTTTTGTGATTTCCGTCTTGGTGTTCTTCAGACTCGAATTGATCTCTCCATCGAGCAGAGTACTGAAGAAGTTCGTTGGCTTGGAGTTAAGGCTGGGTTCATCCAAGCAGTCCTTGAGGACAATATCGTCTTTAAAGGCAAGAACAAGAGTCAAGTGTCGAAGCAAATTCTCTCCTCAACTTCAGCACTTGATAGTGATTGTGACCGACTGCTTCGGATGAACCTCCTTACCCTTACTATGGAACAAATCAAAGAGTTGATGGTTAAGATCAAAGAGGCTAGATCCTCACTCAAATATTGGAACAGCACAGATCCTAATGAACAGTTTATGAATGATCTCGAAAAGTTATAAGCTTATTCCAAAATGATCTAACCAAGGTGTTTACTTTTCATAATAAACGTAGTATAATGGTAACATAAATTGATGAGAGAGATTATATTATGCAGTATGTACAAGAAATCACAAAATGGGACACCCCATCATTAGGTTATAATGTACCTAATCATACTTACATGCTAGACGATCGTCAGTGGTGTGTAGGATACATTAAAGAAGGTACCACTGAAGAGATTATCTTTAGCAAACCTATGAAACAGTTCTCAAAATCTTATCGTAAATTTAAAACTATTAAGTGTAACAATAATGTCACAGCCTAAAATTAATTTAAAATAAATTAAAATAACGCTTTACATTATGGTCAACTTGTGTTATTATGATAATATAAACAGAGAAAGGTTTAATAATATGAATATAAATTTTAATGAAGTAACAAATATAGAACTAGGTGGAGTTGATATAAACGACTACCCAGATTTCTGTGATGCATATGTAGAAAGTGCAGAAAAGTTAGACGGTACTCCTCTAACTGAAATTGAACTAGAAGCATTTGAAGAACTAGATGAAACAGCATCTTATGTTAATGAAAATGCATACGAAAGTTTATTTTAAAGAAAGGTTATCAATATGAAATTTGCAGTATATCAGATCCAGTTCACAGATGCTCAATACACAGCAATCAATAGTGGCGAAAATATTCCAGCTTTTGAAGCTCGTAATGCTATGATGATGGACTTTAGAGGTCATAAAATAGCAAGTCTTGCTTCTGAAGCATTTGAAGCTGGTTACTACACTCATGTTTGTAATATCGAAGCTAAAGATTATGAGGAAGTATTCCACATTGGTAACATTGGTCCAGAAGAAAGCATAGAGCGTTTGAGCCGTATGTCTTCTTTATCAGTTGGAGATGTTGTCGTAGGCGAGGATGGTACAGTAGTCGTAGTTGCTCCTGTTGGATTTGTAGCCTTTTCATATAACCCTAAGATGGTGGCATAATTATGTTTGTAGTAAAAACTCAAAGTCTTGAAAACTATGGTGCACATTGTGAGGATGGTAAATTCTCCAGTGGTAATGCTTATTGGAAAATGAAAGGCGGAAGTGACTATATTGTTCACGACCTATCTCGCCCTCAGGATGCTATGGCATATGTTGCTGCCAAGCATTCAAAAAATGATATCTATTGGAAGGAGTTTCCTATAGAAGTTATATCGTATGAGGAATGGGAAGCCGAACTGGATAAACTATCCGAGGACTATAGTGAATTTTTGTTTGATCATGCAATAAATGTATCACCTCTGGATGATTAACAAAAGTGTATCGCATATGTTACACTAAACACCAATAGTGTATCATATATGTTACATTGTACATTTAATGAAACAAAAGTTAAAATAACGCTTTACATTTGGTTCTATATGTGTTATAAGAGTTATAGAAACAAAAAATAAAGGACTTATATTATGAAAAAGAACGTATTTAACTCAATGATGGAATTCACAGCTACTAAGTTTGATGGCTTCTATAAAGCTACTAACTCTGTTATCCCTTGTTACATAGAGTATGTTCCAACTGTAGGTTGGGTTGCTTCTTATGAAGATCCTAATAACTTGGAGAATTGCGATGAAGAGCCTTTTACAGCTCCATCAGATTGCGTACGTTGGTTAGAAACTAAAGTTCCTTTCTCAATGAAATTAGAAGGAGTAGCATAATGCGTATTAAAGGTGCTACTACAATTTTGGAAAAGCAGTGTGAATTTTTAGGTATGACATGGGATCAGTTGATTGAGTTTATGGAATGTTCCCCGATGGCCCAGCCTGTTAAAGTGCTAGAAGCATATAAAGTATATAAGAAGGAAAGTTTATAATGAAAAAATGTGATGTTAAAGTTGAACTTAAAAATGAAATGGTCTATACCGAGACTTTCTTCTGTGAGGAGAAAGCCATGGCTTGGGTTAAATCATGGAACTCATTCAACTTGCTTGAATCCTGGACTATGTCCACAATTGATACAAAGTATCTTAAATCAAATGCTCCTTGGCAACAGTGAGACATTTATGTAACAACTAAGAATAAATAAAATTTAGTTGTTTACTTATATGTCAGACTATGTTAATATGGTTATATCAACTAGAAAGGATACAAAATGACACATCTACAAATAGCCCTCCAAGTCACTCAGACAATGGACAAAACATCAGACCGTTATGATCTGATTTGGGCTATCAAAGAAATCCTTTTAGTCTCCTCTCCAGTTCTTGTTACCTGTAGAGAAACCATTGATTCGATCCTTGATGAACTTTATGATATGGGTTGGAAGGGTTACTAAAAAAACTTTAAGAAAGGCGATAATAATGCTTTACATCGCCCTTCTTATATGCTATAATACTATTATAAACTTTGATGGAGAAACTATATCATGACTATGACAGCTCAACAAAAAGCAGACCGCTTGGCTCTAATCGCAACTATTGCTGAGAAGCGTAACGCGTCTGCAAAATTCAAGTCTAAAGTACAGACTAAAACATCTAAAGCACGGAAGACAAGTGCTGCTACTTTCCGTAAGGAAGAAAGAACAAGTTCATTGGATGCTTTCTATAAGAACATCGATAAGATGGATGAGAACTATAATCAATGGACTGATGCATCCAAATATGCTAATGAGTACTACGGTGAAACATATCGTGCTACAACAAAATATGATAACGACTGGGGCTAATACCCCAGTTATCACTAGGACTATTTTACTCAGCGTCCGTGCAGAGGGCTCCGGACCTGAAAACACTTTACTAGTTTCAATCTGACTAGAGCAGCAACATCAATAAGACTGTGCGGAAGAATTGGAGATACTAGGGGCGTTGAGTAAAGTAGTTTGGAGGATAAAAT
>TARA_R110001592_G_scaffold12735_2_pt1 | contig 12147 bp, 1 predicted proteins | sample TARA_R110001592 | Tara Oceans TARA_R110001592 (sample SAMEA4398387) | marine metagenome | biome: Polar Biome; feature: [SRF] surface water layer (ENVO:00010504); material: water (ENVO:00002006), including particulate matter (ENVO:01000060) such as... | depth 5 m
GATAATGCGGCGGAAATACAGATTATGGATAAAGTTTTTAATTCTACCTATGGAGGTACTACAGCAGATAGATACAGGGAACTAGGTGAAACTGACAAAAGGAAACTACATCTGATTCTAGGGGCTATGAAGGAACACATTAAGATTAAGTATAATAATCGTACCCACAACGAAGATGATGCAGGCACAATAAAGAACGGGGCTGACTATACAATTATATTTAGAGGCGAAAGGTATCCTGGCTTTAATTTAATAGAAGAAGCTAGGAAAGAAGAGGAATCTGGCGAGCGTCAGAACATTACCCAGCCTTCTCAAACAGGCGGCAATCCCACCCCATCACCCTATGGATAACCGACAAGAATCCTATACATAGGAAAGTATTAATTCTAACTCAGCCTTGGTTCCTTATCGGGGACCAAGGCTTTCTTTTATTTCTAGTATGGCTTCTCACGAACCCCAACTGAAAGGTTTACTTAATGAGTACGTTTGATAATAGTTTTATCCCACAGGGATATACACCGGATGAACTTTGGAAGCTTAATTCCATATACAACCAAGCAAATCCCCAACCAACTGTTCCTTATATTGGGGACAATGGGGACTATAAATACACCGACAAGGCTACCTTTGCTCTGATGCTTGCAGGAGATCCTGAGCGATATAGTACTCGAGATAGTGCTATTCTCCAGGCTTCTGCTAGTACTGCTCAGTCCCATTACGGAGGAGGCGAGTCTAATTCCTTTGGTGGGAAGAATAACTGGAGGCTTAATAATAGAGGCGCTAACGATCAGCTGGACAACATCCCAGGGCTATCCGACTTAGCAAAAGAGAGTATTAGGATTCTTAATGGTGTTGCGTTTAACCAAACCATATTTAATCGAGAAGCTAGAGACCTCGGAGGAATCTTCGGTCAACGACCAGGTGTTGCTATGGGATCAACAGGACAAGATGATGCTGCAGTTACCCTAGGAGATCTGGCAGCTATAACCCCTCCTGAAATCCTTAGGGATATAATTACGACCGGTAGTTCTAGGTTCTGGAATAATGCAAATCTCCAAGGCGGTAGAAACAGCATTGTTGATGGGCTAAGAGCTCAGTATGATGGTAATCAGAAACACATGGTTGAAGCCCTTATTCGTATGGGTTCTGTTAGTGAAGGTACACTAGCGCAGATTAACTCCGGAGAGATTACTCTAGATCAAGTACTTGAAGACCATGAAAATTCAGGAATTTCAGATGGCGTGAAGAGAATGTCTTCTGTCATGAAGAAACTTCCTGCATCTGTGGCTTTGCAGGTACATGAGTCTGGTCTTACAGGATGGTCTGCTGAAGCTTATGCGTACGAGTTGCTTAATGCTTCAGGTACTAAGGCTGCAGGACAGCTTTACCGAGGTGAAAACACCGAAGAAGCAATGGCTTTAATGCTTGCTTTGATTGAAGTGAATGGTCCGGATGCTTATCGTGATACTATGTCAACTGTATATGATCCCGAGTTTGATCGAAGTACGGCATGGGAATCACTGGATGAGTCATGGAAAGGTGTTCTTACTCGTGCAGGACATACCGAAGAAAACTTTCTTGCTGATGCAGGAAATGTAAATAACTATATGGCCTACGGCCTTAGGGCTAAGGAGCTTTTTGCTAATGCAGCAGGCCGTGAGATGCGGGAACACCGCTTTTCTGAGGGCCTCCATAATGGCTGGTCTAACTGGACCCGACGACTGACAGATACTTTTCGAGTTGATGTTGGTAAGGATCCATATGCCATGTACTTCTTGCAGACCGTTCCCTTTGCTGTGGGAGCCGGTCTTGCGTTTAGTGGAGGAGCTGCTGCAGCTACCGGAACAAACGTAGGACGAGTTATGGCTTTTTCTGCTATTGATGGTGTTATTGCCGGTGCAGGCGAAGGCACTCTTATGTCCATGGCTCAGCAAGGCCAGTCTTTTTATGCAGGCCGTAACGAATCACCCTTTGATCATAGTACCACCATTGGAGATGGTCTTCTATATGGAGCTATGGGTGGTATTGCTGGTGGCCTCCTTGGTGGAGGCATTGCTGGTCTTCCCAGCATGTTTAATAAAACAAGTAGAGGCATCGGGGATCTTTCCCGTTATGTTTCTAGTAAGGCTGATAATGCCCTAGTTGCTGGTGGTTTTGAGAGTGCAGGCGTTCAGCGTGCTCGTAATCGAATTGCTGTTCGTGATGCAACCTCTGATCAGATTCTAGGTATTAGACCTTTTACTAATATTGAAAACGAAGGTGTTCGGTTGCGTCTTATTGCTGGAGATATTTCAGCGGTAGATGCTATTGAAGAATCCTTGGGACAGGGATGGGTTACTGGTAAGGCTAATCAAGTCTTGGCTCAGGTGGACAGTGCTAACCTAGAACGACATGGTGTCTCAGCTCTTGAGGTTGTTGATGCAGTCTTCGGGATTCAAAAGCAGCTCGGAGGAAAAGACAAGATTAGCGCGGATAACCTAAGTGAGTTGTTGTCTTTGTATATCAAACGAGCAAATAAGAATAAGCGACTTCCTACTGTAGAGGGTAAACCTCCTAGTCGTGTTAAGCTTCTTGATGACGCTGTTGCTGCTCGATCTGCTGCTGATAACCAGCATTGGGTTGGTGGAACAGGTACTGCTGAGATGTCCGTTAAAGAACTAGCTGAATTTAAAAACGTCCTTATCCGTAAGGCTCGAGCTGGTGTGGCTATGACACAAGCAGAAACATCTAAGTTTATTCGAGGTATTTATAGCCTAAGAGATGGCCGTTCTAGAAAGGCAGCTGCCAAGCTCCTTGACTCAGTTATTATGACTACAGAAGACGGAACAGCACGTAGGCTAACATCTAAAGAACTCGGAGAGGTTAGAGGAAGGCTTGCCAAGAGCGATGCTGTTTCTAAACGAATACGTAAAGGTAAGTTGTTTAAGAAGATTAGGCGAATGGAAACTATGCTTAACATGGTTGACAATGAACGTACTATTGGCATTGCCCGTAAGTATGGTATCACGCCACAAACAGTTAAGAAGTTTATTGAAGAGTATTATCAAGCAGTTGGAAGCGAGAGTGCTCTTAAGGCTCTTCGGCAGAAGAAGAACTATGCTCCCGTATGGGATTTCCTGGCTGAAGCTAATGCCGACAATAAACTAAATATGCAAATTGATGAAGCTATTGAGGGAGCTTATAGCTGGGAGAAATTTCTGCAAAGCGACGAGATGTCAGCGGTTCGAGAAGCTAATGAGCTTCGAAAGAAGATTGCCGCTGATCAAAGAACTATCCGACGTGATCTTCTTAATAATAAAACAGAAGGATCTACTCTCGGAGAACTTACAGCCAAGCTTAAAGAAGGACTTAGTGAAGCTGCTGATAAGCTTCGTAAGATCGAACGTAAGCTAGGTGTTGGTATGTCTCGCGCAGCAGCTATGGATGCTGTCGAAGCAAGAGCTAACTCTAATATTCCTATGAATCTTCTTCATCCAGATGAAAAGTCTTCTAGGCTTAGTACTGCTTTTCAGCGTCTAAGTGATAGAGCTAACGGAGATAAGGCTGCTTCTTCTACCGACAGCAGAAATGCCGGTTGGATTAGAAGTATTCTTAAGGGTACATCCCTTGGCCGAGCTATTGAAGAAAAGCTATCTGCAATTGTTGTTTATCCCCAGGCTCAGCAGAGACTGTTCCGGCATCGCTGGACTACCGTCCGAGGTGTTGCTCAGTTTATTAGCGGACAGCATATCTCTAGCCGTGGTTTTTCAAACTCTATGGACTTTATGTCTATCGAGTCTATTGTAGAATCCGCTAAGAGAGAAGCCGTTCCTTATTTGCTCTGGAGACGAACTCTTGATCGTCGGCTGGGCCGAGACGGGTCTCGTCAGGCTGACAGCGAAATGCTACGGCTTCGGCAAACAGGAGCTTTTGTTAAGGGTGGAGATTGGATTGATCAGGTTAGTCCTGAGGTCCGTAGGCTCTACGCTGACAACGGAGGAGACAAAGCCTTGCGTGAAGACCTCCTTAGATCCAATGACCTTCTTACCGACCTGTATAGCCGAAGTTTGGCTGAGATGCAGGAAACGGGAATGGGCATGGGAGGAAATGCGCTAGATCCTCGTCGGTTTATTGTTAACCGTATTGGTGGCGGTCTTAATTCAAAAAATGTTGCTAATTTCCTTGGCTCTTTTGTTCCTTTGCGACAGAAGCAACTTCTTAAAGACGGTGCAGTAATTGATTTCGATACTCTTGTGTCAATCGGCTGGATCAGAGCACTTGATGTTGAAGACAGTGCTGATGGTAAGGTTATTAGAAACTTTGAGATTCCTGTTGACTCTCCCTTTGCGGGAAATTCTGTATCGACTATTAGAAAGATTTTATCGAATAATCTAAACCTTGATGAGCTGGATGGTACCCTTAGGGTCGCCGCTCGTGAAGGCGCAGGAATTATCGAAAAGATCAGCCGCGATGTGAATTTCCGTGACATCTATCAAGGTCAGACCGTGCTAGGTAATCTTAAAAACGCCCCTGTCCGAGAGACAGCGAACCAGAACACATCTACTCGTGCAGCGGCTGAAGCCATTGCTGGAACCGCAGAAGATTTGAATGATATGATTCGTGCTCGAAACGCACTGGCTTTGATTCCTGAAGCTTATCGAACTCCTGCTCAGCGCACTTTGGCTACTCAGCTCGATGATGCTATCTACAAGACTCAAGCTCAGAGGAACCGAATCGCTGCAGCTCAGATGCTTGGCACTGATTCCTCTGTTGTAAAACGAGCTAATATCTCGCTCGAAGAGCAGGCTATTAATGCGAATGATGATGTACTTTATCGCGGCCTGTCTGACGGGCATGATGCCCTAGTGACTAGGTTGGATAACCTGTTGGCTGAAGGGCTTATGACCGAGGATGCTAAGCGTCTGGTGATGATGGCCTTTGGTGATGTAGATCCCAGTAAGCTTATGGGAATGGCTATGTACCGATTGGATGTTACTGATGGACTAGAGTATAAGGGGTCGGCTGTAAGTAAGGATGGCCGTAGAACCTCGACCGGTCTTATCAAGCTCCGTGATGTTCTCCAGTATGGTGATAACGCCGACATGGATATTGCAGAGACCTTTATTCATGAGGTAGCTCATATTGCATTTTTGTCTGCGTCTCCTAAGATGCAGCGAACTCTTCAGGCTCTTTTCGAGCAGTCCAAGAACGGTGATAATTCGATTGTCAGCTTGTTCGAGGAAGTGGGAGTTGATGTTGCTTATGCTTTGCAGGATGTTCATGAGTTTACCGCAGCCTTGGCCGAAGTAGCCTTGCTGAGTAATCGAATCGTGAATACTACTGAAGCTACAAGTACCTTTATGGAATCGATGAAGCAGTTCTTTGTAAAACTTCTTAAGAACTTTATGATCGTACCTGAGAACAAGTCAGCTGCTATGCGTACCATGGGCAGGGATATTCCTGAGCTCCGTAACGCAATCAAGAATATCTTCGCACAGGTTGAAGATGATGCAGCAGCTACTAATGTAATTAAAAAGTACAAGCTCTCTAAGCGTATGCGATCCATGAAGGATTCAGACGTGGACGAGTATGGTCATATTGCTTTTAAAGTAGACTTAGGACCTCTAGAGCGTGAGCTTGAACAGGCTAAGACTATGAGGAATATGCTAAAGCAGGGTTTACTTTCGAATGACGAAAATAATGAACTTGTTCGTATAGAACAAAAAATGGGTTCTGGTGATCTAGAGATAACTGAGGACGAAATTAGTTCTCTAATTAGCCTTCAGGCTAAGCGTGGTGGAGATGATAATCAAAAAGCTATTATCGACGCTGAACAGAAGATTACTGAAGTCGAGGAGAAACTTGCCGAGGCAAGGAAACCACTTAAGGAAATTGTTGAAGCCGAAGAGGAACTTATTGCTTCTGCGGATCCAACTAAAAACCTCGCTAGAGATACACCTTCTCCATCTGAACAACAGATAAGACCTAATGATACTATAGGTCAAACAATACAAACTGCCGCGACAAAGATCAACGCAGCTTTAGATGATCTTAAGGAAAATGATAAATGGCTATCTCTCCCTATTGGAGAGAAATGGCATGATTTATCAAACCTGATAGCAGAGTCCTTTGCCAGATCAACAGATAATAAAAGCAGAATGGGTGCTGCTATTACTAGCGACTCATTTCGACAAAAGCAAGAAAAGCTTTTTGACCCAGAAAACACAAGTCCTGACATTGAGCGGATAACGGAGCTTGCTGTGTATCTTAGTAAGCAGATGAAGGACCTAAATAAAGTTCAACTTGACGTTGGCACGCAATCATGGGTAAGGGCGAAGAAAAAGGGCGAGCTAGTCAGTATGGCTAATAAAGACGGTTCAACTACAGACATTCCAGCAAGGAAAAGCACCGAAAGTCTTCCTACTCCTGAATCAGCACTAAATAGTCTTAATGACAGTTTTGAATGGTTAAAGGCAGCAGCTGAAGATGCAGCTACTACTGCGGATCAGCGATTGCTGGTGATTGCTCTTATTCGCCATAAAGCAATGATGAGAGCAGCACTTACCGATCCTCGGCAATTATTAACAGTGGATTCTAAAACAGGTTTGCTCTCAGCTAGAAATCTAACCAAGAACGAAAAAAATGGTTGGGACGGACCAAGAAAGAATAACAAAAAAGGAAAGTCAGTACCTTCAAATACTATGTCTCATCATGAAGACCGTCTTGTTGAAGCTCAACAGCAAGCTCTTAGCGAGGCTGGGTTCGATGCTTCTGTTGTTAAAGCAGTAAACAAAAGCAATACAACCAGAACTACGAATAAAGAAGGCAAGCCACGAGCGATGTTAACGGTTCAAGAAGCTAATGACATGGAGAAGGCGCTTGATGGTGCTCGGGTAAGATATAATAAGAAAGTTGCAGCTGAAACTGAAGCAATGAGAGTCACCGTAAGAGACGATGCTGTTTCTAATCATCCAGCTTCTGTTAATGCTAATGATGCTGTGGCTAACGGATCTAAGGGTCCTCTTCTTCATTCTGCTAAGACTGGTGATGAACTTACTTCTGATGCTGATAGTATGTCTCGTCAAGATTTTATTGATTCTACTAATCCGAAAACTGATTCGGAAAGAGATGCTGCTCGTGATTTCCACGCAGCTTTGCATCCTGATGATTATCCTTCTACGATTTTCAACGGCACTGGAGACAACGCTGGTCTTAACTTCACAGGATATACACGGTATACTACAGAAGAACTTTATCGCATCATTGATGATTTCGAGGATGGTTTAATAGCCTGGAATGCTCGGATTGCAGATGATAGCGATCCTCTAATGCAAGCGGAGCCTGGTGCTGGTGTTGCTTTTACGTCTGAGCTCCAGAAACTTTTCTTCAACCGTAAGGCAGAGACCCGCGCTGCCGCTGCTCTTGAAGCAGAGACTGCTGCGGATATTCCGGCTCGTGTGTCTGAGCCGGAAACAAGTGCAGCCCGACCCATTGCTGATGGACAGCTTCTTGATCGATATAACGAACTTCAAAAACTCCGGGAAATAGATGACGAAATGTCTAGCCTAAGGCTGACTATCGAGACTCTAATCCCTGAATCAAATACAGTCGGAGGTTCGAAGGAGGTTCAAGATCTTAGAGTCCTACTCCTTGATGCAATAGAACTTTCCCGTAAGGCAGAAGAGGAAAACTCTCAGTGGTATTCTAAGTTTAGTGAATATGATAAAGAAACAAACACATGGTCGGAAAATGAGGCTCTTGAGGCTGCCTGGATAAAGGCTGAGCGAGAAGAAAGAAAAGCAGCAAAGAACCTACTTGCACAGCAAAAGAAAGATGTAGAGCTGGTCAAATTCCTTGATGATCAGCTTGATGCCCTAAAGATTAAAAGGGATCTAGAGTCTGAAGAAGCAATGGAGCGTATTCAGGCTGAGGCAGCCATTCGTGAGACTGAAGCTGCTGAAGCTGCTGAAGCTGCTGCACTTCGTGAGACTGAAGCTGCTGAAGCTGCTGAAGCTGCTGCACTTCGTGAGGCTGAGTCTGATGAGGCTCCTGTAGCTCGTATGGATGATGCAGATGATGAGGCTCCTGAAGTTCGGGATGCCGCTACAGAACTTAACGAAGAAACTGACCGTTTGGCGGCTGCTTTGAAAGCTGAAGCTGATCAGAAAGCAGCGGATACAGCTGAGGCCGTAGCCGTTGTGAAGAAGCGGCTCGAAGAGCAGCTTGCTAGTGCAAAGGCTGCTAGAGAAGCTGAAGCTGCAAAAAAATCTCCTGGGATTACAGATTTGTCTGTTGCCCTAGATAATAATGGAGTCAGTGGGTCCTTTAGAAATAACTCAGGGGATCTAATCGAGTTCAATGGAGGTAGAAATAAGGACGGAAGCTACGGTATGTCGTTTGAGTCTGGCGATGAGGGAACTTCGGCTATTACTGGATCTGGCGATGCTAGATCGGTTATTAATCAGATCTTCGATATCGCTCTAGATGATATGACTCGGACAAGAGCAAGTAGTTTTAATTTTAATGGCAGTGGAAAGAGAGCAAGAGTATATGTAAGAATTCTTAATAATAGATTTCCCGGACTGGATTTACCAACACCTAAGGGCACAACGGTTCAGATCTCAGGAAGCAAGTTTAAGCAAATGATGGAAATGCACAACAATAAGCCCGAAGCTCCGGCTCCTAGAGTTGAAGCTCCTAGAGTTGAAGCTCCTAGAGTTGAAGCTCCTAGGGTTGAAGCTCCTACGGTTGAAGCTCCTAGAGTTGAAACTCCTAGAGTTGATGCTGGTGATGGAGCTCCTCCTATTCCGCCTAAGCCTACCGCTCGCGGTGCTGCTGGGGACGGAGAAGGTGCTGATGATTTGATTGCTATTAAAAATCGAATTAGAGAGCGTCTGGAACAGTACCGTGCTGAGCAGGGTGCTGATACGGAATATGCTAAGGCTCTCCGCGAGTCTCTTTCCCGTAAGGTTCCTGACGAAGGCGACAAGGTTGTTATTAACGCAAGCCATCGATTGGCTAGTAATGGCAATCTCAGGTCTATCTATAACGATGCCCTAAACGGTAACACTTCAATCCTGCACAAAGATTGGGTTGATAGCAACGGTGCTATTTCTGGTCTAACGCATGATGGTCGTCGTTATCTTGATAATCAGGGTGGTAACTATAGTTCTGGATCAGCTAATGATCTAGTAGGCCGAGAAATCCGTGTTCGTGAAATGAGTAGACCTAATCCTTTTGAGAATCGTCGTTTTCATGACATCGATTTTGATACGGAAGAAGGCAATGCTCTTGCTCGTCTCTTTGCTGATTCTACCGATTCTAGTACTATGGTCCGAGACTTTGCTGTAGGTGCTCTTAGTAGTATCCGAATCCAGCAGGCTGTAAACCAACTCACTGGAATGACAGGAGGAAAGTATAGCATGTCCGAGCTGTTGACAGACTTTGCTAATATCCTTGATAAGGAAGTAAAGGGAGAAGCTAGACTCGGAGGAAAGGGATACCGTACAGTAGATACTGAACAGACTAAGGAAGTTAAAGAACTTCTCATGAGTATGCAAGATCTTTATATGCGTGCTCGTGGTTATAATCCAGGTACGGCTGAAGGTAGAGGTAGGCCACTTAACCGTGGTACTCGCATTGCGAGAAACCTTACCCAGTCTATGCTTGGTGGTAAGTTTGCTTTGTCTGTTATGTTTGTGGAAGCACCACTTGGTGTTCTGCGGGCATCTGGTCTAAACCCTTTCAAGCTAGCTCAAAACACAGGTATCATTATGGCATCATTGGCTGAATCCGCAGTGGTAGGTACTACTGCTTATAAGCCAGTACAGAAATTCCTGTCAGGATTTGGTATCACCAAAAAGATTTCAGCTGAGACTTTAGATGATATGACCCATGCTATGGATAGTATGACATCATCATCTCTTAATCGAATGACTTCTGGTGGACAGGATGAGATTGCTAATGAAGCTCTGTTGTTTAGTTTCCGCGATCGAATTAAAGCCCACATTAAAAACATCAAGGGAGATCCAGACCGTCGTGGGGAATCTTCGATGGGTACAAAGATCTTTGATTGGATTGAAGGTACTACTGCAGCAGGCGCTGACATGACTGGTATGCTGTCCTTTATGCAGCCGGTTACAAAGGCCGTGCGTGACGTAGCAGAAAATCAGGGTAAGGCTGTGTTCTTAAAGCATGTGCCTGGCCTGAGAAAGGTAGCAGAAGAGTTGGCAGAACTAGGAGATGATGTTATCAATACTGAGGCCATTGTTCGTATTGCACGAAAGCATGGAGTTCCTCAGCAGGTAGCAGTACTTGCTAGTCGTACTAAACTTCTTTCAAACGGAGGAGCTTATCTCGATAGGCTCGGTACTCTAATGACCGATCTGAAGTTTGGTAAGGAAGCCTCTGCTGGTAGAGACTTTAGTCTCAATATCCTTCAGAGTAAGATTTACGATTCTGCTGACGAAGCTCGATCTACCGGTCTTGGTCTCATGTTTAATGAGGCTGCGGCTAAAACAGAAGTAATGGATCGTGAGTTGCTGGTTTCTGTTAATGATTTCCTTCAGCAATTCATTGGAGACTTTTCTCCAGAACTTAGAGGAACAATGCGCTTTGGTGGAGAGAACCCTGTTGTTGATATGTTATATCAGCTTCTTGGTTATCCCATTGCTGCGTATCAAGCCCTCGTTCAGAATGGAATTCAAACACGTGGAGTCACCATGTCCGCTGGTATTCTCGTAGCCCTTGCGGGTCTCGAGTATTCCAACCGGAACCTCCAGCGTGTTATCAATGCTAAGAATGAAGAACAGCGCCAAGCCGCTCTTGCAAAGCTGACTCGTATGTATACGCTTCAGCCTACCAAGGACGATATGGTAGAAGTGATTGCCGCTTATGGCACCACCTCCCCATTGTTTGGTGCTATTGGTCAACACCTTCGTGGTCTTGTTGGTAATCCTATTATGAGAGCTACCGGTCATGATGAACGGTTGTTCCCTCATAGTCCCTTTACAGGACCTGCCGTTGGCATGGTTCAAAAGGTATACGGAAACATTAATAAGACTTTAGGTGGTGTAGGTACCTATGCCAGGTCAGGGGATCTAAAGCCCTTGCAAGCTGGCGCAGGCGGATTGACTGAGGATCTTGTTAAAATCCTTACTCCATTTAACTCCTTCGCCATGGGCGGAGATAGACTACCTCAAGCCTTTTCATCTCTTTTAGTCGGGGCAGGAGTAGCTGAAACTTCAGCTTCCAGCACTATGGCTGGACCTAGCCATCCTCTCGTAAGGGCTAATGGATATAACTCCAAAGATCCTTATGCGTGGACTCGGGCTGATTTCTCTCCTGATGGAATTAGTGGATTCACCCCTAACCTCAAACCAGTAATAGCCCCAGAAGATCTTGAACCAATCCCTGAGCCAGCTCCACAACGAGCTAAGCCCAGGACTGAAGTTCCGGCTCAAGCTGTATCCGGGGTAGATGCTGTACTTAGGAAGGGCGGCCCACCCAAGGCCCCCGACTCACTACTTAATTAACTCCTTGGTCCGGCTCAGGGGTTCCCCTTACGGGGGGCCTCTGGGCTGGTAGTGGGGGATAGAGGTAGTATCAAATAGACATGCTGACAGGGCCGTGGATACCCCGCCACGCCCTTAGAGACACGCCTAAGTCCCAAACCCTAGTGGAGAGACCCCGAGAGAAAAGAAGCAGACTCAAAGCCCTTAGAAGGGATCTAGAGATATTGAGTACGTAATAGAATTCCTTGGATAAGGCATGTACATATCTATATTCCTTAGCTTATATCCATATATCGGATTAATGGATGAATGGAAGTACTTAAAAAGGACTATGTTAGGAGAAAGAAAAGATAGCCTAGTATAGGTTAGCCTGCCTAGCCTAGGTTAGGCGTGTTAGCCGTCCTACGAATACGTAGGTGCGTCATAGCGTGTCGATATCGTAGTAGTTACTAACTAAGCTAGACAGTCGCTGGTGTTCATCCACTTATTGGATAAAAGGATATCGACTAGGGGGTCAGGAAAACGTAAGGGGGCATATATATATTATAGAATTCTATTTCCCCCGGCACCCCTCCGTGGATTATCGGACCATCGACCCTCCGGGGATTATCGGACCAGCGACCTGGTGGGCATTGTTTCAATGGATGCGAATCTA
>TARA_R110001592_G_scaffold142455_8_pt1 | contig 12146 bp, 10 predicted proteins | sample TARA_R110001592 | Tara Oceans TARA_R110001592 (sample SAMEA4398387) | marine metagenome | biome: Polar Biome; feature: [SRF] surface water layer (ENVO:00010504); material: water (ENVO:00002006), including particulate matter (ENVO:01000060) such as... | depth 5 m
CTGGTCAAGGTTTTGAAGTAGAACGCGCGAATATGGATTTCTACTATTCCAGTTTAAGGGAAACTAATGTAATGGATGCCTATGAGCGATTACTCTTAGATGCTATGCAAGGCGATGCAACGTTATATGCAAGAGCGGATGAGGTTGAAGCGGCATGGGCATTTGTTGACCCTATTTTAGATTATTGGAAAAATGGTAAAGATGTAAAAATGTATGGTTATTCAGCGGGCGTTTGGGGTCCTGAGAATTCTAATGACCTTATTGAAGGTTTAGGTGAATGGCGTAACCCAAGTGAGAATTTATCAGATGATCCAGGGTTCTGTGTAATTTGTTAAATTTCGATTATAACCCTTCAATATAAAATAAGGTATGAAATTAAAAGTATATCAGAATAAAACTAAGGTTGCCGAGGAATTTTCAAAGTTTTTTATTGAGAAATCGTCGAATCAAAAAGCATTTCATATAGCTTTGTCAGGTGGTAGTACGCCTAAGATTGTATTTGATGTTTTAGCAGAAGAATTTTCGAAAGATGTAGATTGGAGTACGATTCATTTATATTGGGGAGACGAACGTTGTGTATCTCCAGATGATGAAGAAAGTAATTATAGAATGACTGTTGAGCACCTCATTTCTAAAGTTGACATACCACATGAAAATATTCATCGAATTAAAGGTGAAAACGACCCGAAATTTGAAGCCAATCGCTATGGTAAATTGTTAGATACGGTTTTGCCTAAAGAATTAGGTTTACCACAGTTTGATATGGTAATATTAGGCATGGGTGATGATGGACATACAGCATCCATTTTTCCTCATGAAATAAATTTATGGCTTTCACCAGATAATTGCGAAATGGCTATTCACCCAGAGTCAGGTCAACGAAGAGTTTCATTAACAGGCAGAGTTATCAACAATGCCAAAACAGTTGCTTTCTTGGTTACAGGAGATAGCAAAGCTGAAAAGGTAAGAATCATAATAGATAGAGAACAAGGGTACTTGAAATACCCTGCAAGTCATGTATCTCCTAAAACAAAAGATTTAATTTGGTTTTTAGATGCTGCTGCAGCAGAGCAAATTACTTCAAATCAATCTTAATATTTTCAGCTTCTAATTCGAGTATATAATCACTAGAAATAAAGGTTTTAGATTCAAATTTTGTATCTCGTTCTTGAGCCTCTAATTTTCTATACTTGCTACGAGCAAAACGTCGCACGCCTTGATCATCAGTTACGATTAAGCCAGGTATTGGTACATTTTTACCGTCAACACCTTTTGCGACCATGGTAAAGTAAGATGAGTTACAATGCTTTCTTTTACCAGAAGTAATATTTTCAGATTCCACACGAACCCCAACAACCATAGATGTTCGGCCAGTATAGTTAATGCTTGCTTTTAATGTTACTAACTCGCCAACTTCAATAGGATTTAGAAAGTTTACTCGGTTTACTGAGGCGGTAACACAATATTGTTGTGAATGTTTAGAAGCACAAGCAAATGCAATTTGGTCCATAAGGCTTAAGATATGTCCGCCATGAACTTTGCCTCCAAAATTAGAATGGGAGGGAAGCATTAGTTCAGTAATTGAAACTTTTGATTGTCTTGCCTCTTTAAATTTTTCCATGTGCTTGAACTTTTGACCGATTGAAAAGTAATACTGATGTTATTTAATTTCTGAAATGCGGAGATTTTTCTGCCTCTACCTCAGTAATAAAATATTTGGTGTCACCCAACCAAAAGAATGTAGCGTAACGTTCGATATAATTTACTTTGACATATTGACCTTGATATTCTTTTAGTTTTTCGATGACATCTTTGTCTTTATCCAATACTGAGAATTCAAATATTTGAGCTCCAGAAATACCTTGACTAATTTCACCTTCCCAAGTCTTGACAATTACTCCTTTATGACTCACTTTTATTAACTCCCCAGAGCGTACCCCTTCACTAAAAGAGACGAAGTAAATGAAAGCATAATATATACCTCCTATAAGTATAATGCCTAATATTAGTAACGATATAAATTTTTTCATAAGTTAGTTTTACTAGGTTTAATTGTAAATGTATTAATCAATTAAATGATGAGGTCAATATATTCACGAATATTCATTTATACTAATAAACATTTAAGATGTTATACCGTTTTTATAAAAGTATACTTTATAATTTCAATTTATGCTCTTCATCATAATCATCTTCTAAAGCACGATTCAAAATAGATTCAGGAATGGTTTTCTTGGCCTTAGCACCCATTTTTTTAAGTTTCTCAATGCTTTTGACGATGTTTCCGCGACCTTCTACTAGCTTACTCATGGCACCTCTATATTCTCCTTTAGCTTCATCCATCTTTTTGCCCACTTTCATTAAGTCGCCAACAAACCCTTCAAACTTGTCATAGAGCGCACCAGCTTGTCTTGCAATTTCAATCGCATTTCGCTGTTGCTTTTCATTATTCCACATACTATCGATAGTACGTAATGTAGCTAAAAGTGTAGAGGGAGTAACAATTATTATATTCTGCTCAAATGCCTTATTATACAAAGAACTATCTTGATTAATGGCAATGGCAAAGGCAGGTTCTATAGGAACGAACATTAATACAAAATCGGGACTCTCCATTTCATATAGGTCCTCATATTTTTTTGCAGATAGTTGATCAACGTGCCTGCGTAAAGAATTAATGTGGTCTTTTAAGTACCTCTCTCTAAGTTCTACATCCGCATTTACATAGCGCTCATAATCCGTTAAGGATACTTTAGAATCGACTATCATTTTCTTACCATCGGGCAAATTGATAATAACATCGGGTAGTACACGACTTCCATCAGCTTTAGTAAAGCTTTGTTGCACTGTATATTCACGGTCTTTCTCTAATCCAGATTTTTCCAAGACACGTTCTAAAACCAATTCGCCCCAATTCCCTTGCATTTTACTATCACCTTTTAAGGCTTTGGTTAAGTTTTCTGCTTCTTGGGTAATCTTTAAATTTTGAGACTGTAGGTTTAGGAGTTGTTCTCTTAGAGCCGAATGAATACTTATGTTTTCTTTCTGACTAGCTTCTACTTTCCTCTCAAAAAGTTGAATTTTATCGTTTAAGGGAGTAAGAATATCCTTAATGTTCTTCTCATTACGCTCGGTAAATTTTAAACTTTTTTCTTCCAGAATTTTATTGGCCAAGTTTTCAAACTCTTTAGTGAATTTTTCTTGTAGTTTTTCAACCTCTTCTTTCTGTTCACGGTTCTTATCGTGTAAATGCTCCATATCAGCTTGCGCACGAACAATTCTCTTGCCAAGCTGCTCTTTTTCAGATTGAAGTATGAGTTTGTTTTGCTCTGCCTCTTTTAACCGTTCTTGTAATAAAGATAAATTTGCTTGCATTTGTAGCTCGCGTTCCTCTAAAGCACTTTGCTTAGATTTTGTTTTTAATTGCTGTATATAATTCCCAAGAAAATATCCAATAGCGAGGCATAAGGTACCAACAATAAGGTAAATATAAATTTCATTCATGAATGCTAGAAAGTGATGTATTGTAAAGATACTGGTTTGACAATAAAATTTTAAATAGCCATATTAGCTTTACCCAATATCGATACCGTTCTATATAAATCCATTTAAGAGAACCTTACTTTTTAATTTTAAAAGAACCAGAGTTACCATCAAACAAAATCATATCCTCGGGAAATAGTGTTTCAAAATTTTTATTCTCAATCAATTTACAAGGTTCTTCAAACGGATTAGTGCGTCCATCTAAAATTAACATTTTATCACATAACTGTATAGCCAATTCTATTTCATGACTAGTAAACAGAATTATTTTTTCGGTTTGATGTGCAATAGATTGCAAGAGTTTTAAAATCTGAACTTTATGATATAGATCTAAATGCGTGGTGGGTTCATCTAAAAGAATAATACTAGTATCTTGAACTATGGCCCTAGCAATCATAACTCGCTGTAATTGTCCGTCACTTAGTTCGTAACATTTCTTATCTAGAAATGGGGTCAGTTCTAAGAGTGATACACTCTTGGCAATGAATGAAATATCTTCGTCAGATAATTTTCCTAACCAATTGGTATATGGCTGTCTGCCTAAACCCAATAACTCTTTAACTGACATATTTTTCGAGGCGATAGGTTCTGTTAGAACCACACTAACCTTTTTGGCTAAATCTATGATATCAATAGATGCTAATTCTTTACCTTCAATTTGTATGGATCCTGATAGCAATGGTTGAAATCCGCCAATGGTACGCAATAGCGTAGATTTGCCAATACCATTAATACCTACAATAGCAACAAGTTCCCCTTTCTTTAGGTCAAATGAAATATTATTGGCAATGACTTTTTTGTCATATCCAATAGATAAATCACTGATTTTCAGTGTGCTATTTAGGTTTTTGTCTTTGATAACTTTATCTAGTTTATATTAAAACATCATTTTATTTTTGCGTACTAATAACCAAATTACCACAGGTGCCCCAAAAATACTAGTTATTGCATTGATAGGAAGTACACTCATTGAGCCTGGCAGTTGTGCAATTGTATCACAAATCAACATTAAAATAGCGCCACAACAAAGTACTGCTGGTATCAAAATCTTATGATCTGTTGTGTGAAATAGTTGTCGAGTTAGGTGCGGTACAGCTAACCCTATAAAAGCTATGGGTCCTGCAAAGGCAGTAATACAGCCGGCTAAAAGACCAGTTGCTATGATAATAGTATAGCGCGAATTTTTTAAATGTATTCCTAAGCTCTTTGCGTAATTTTCACCAAGTAAAAAAGCATTAAGCGATTTGATAGATAGAATACTTAATAGAATGCCTATACATGTGCAAAAACATAGAATTGACAATTGTTTCCAAGTAAGATTACCTAGACTACCAAATTCCCAAAATATATATTGTTTTAGTTTTTCGGCTTTCGTAAAATAAGAGAGCACACTTACAATAGCACCTGTAATACTACCGAACATTAAACCAATAATAAGGAGTGCCATGGTGTCTTTTACTTTGACTGCGACCGTTAGAACTATTAAAAGCACAAGAAAACTACCCACACTTGAAGCAACAGCTAAAGCAATATCGTTAAATGCAGAAAAAGTTATAAATCCCGGAAATAGGGATGAACCCATAATCAATAGGGCAGCGCCTAAACTTGCACCAGAACTAATACCCAATACATAAGGACCTGCAAGTGGATTTCTAAACAGTGTTTGCATCAATAGACCGCTTAAGGCTAAACCACTGCCAACCAAAATAGCGGTTAAAGCCTTTGGTATACGATAATTCCAAATGATATAGGAATTTGATGAGTCACCAATATTTGAACCGAAAATAACTTTCAAGGTGTCAATAACCGTTATGCTTACAGAGCCAAAACTTATATTTAAACCTAGACAGATAAACAGTACCAGAAGTAGCGCCAAAAAATGAATAGTGTATGTAGGTTGCTTTGACAATTAATTTAAAGGTTTAAAGAAGAAAGGTTCGTGTTCAGGTAAAAGATTAGGGTGTAAAATATGAATTAAATCTTTTAATACAAGATCCGGCCGTTGAGGCGCTAATTCATAATACAGATTACCACCTGTTTCACCTTCAGTATTAGCAAAAGTGAATACTTTTTTATTTTTGAAAGCATCAAACTGTAGATAGTGCGCACTTGATGATGCCATTTCTGCATATGACTTAAACTGCGCAGGTCCAATCCAATATTCAGCATTGTTGGCTACTACCAAAACACTTTCCCAACTTAAAGAAAGACTGCCGCTTTCAGTCGATTCTTGCCATAAGTAATTGGCATTTGCATCTTTTAGGAAATTAGCAGCCCAACTTTTTCCTCCAGGTAAATACCAGACATCTTTATAAAGTGCACCGCTAAGTACTGTTGGTCTAGTGATTGCAGTCTCTGCTAATTTTTTAGCGTCATTATATGACTTTTCAATTTCAGCGAAAATGATACTTGCTTTGGTTTCTTTATTAAAGAATGGGGCGAAAAATTTAATCCATTCAGCTTTTCCTAACGGAGTCTCTTCAACCCAATCACCATTGTAAATAACAGGTATTTGTGAGCGTTGTAAAGTCTCATATGCGGTGTTGTTGCCACTAACAGCAAAACCTACTACTAAGTCTGGTTGTAATGCTAAAACAGCTTCTGTGTTTAAGCTTTCGTTGACACCAAGTTCTTTAATCTGTCCGTCATCGATTCGTTTTCTTGCAGCTTTAGACGAGACGTATTTGGTATCTGAAAAACCAACAAGTTTATCTAATTCACCCAATGCTTCAAGTGCTGGTATATGGGTGGTTGAGGTTACTACAATGTTATCAATTGGCACCGAAATGATGGCGTCATACTCATTTTTATCTAAGGTTATAAATGCTTGTTTCTCCTTGGGTATTAGTGCATAGGTAAAAGAAGCTTCTGCATTTGGCCAAGGAGCCAATATTTTAAGAATTGTGATGCCAGAGGCTTGTTTTTCAATAGAAAAGCCATTTGCATAGGTGAGTTCAACCTTTTTAGATGTTAATTCTTGTGATAGCTTTTCTTTAGATTGCTGTTTGCAACTGCATAAAAAAAGTAGGTAACTGAATAAGAGAAGTTGTTTAAGCATATATTTTTTTACATCTATTTTTCAAAAGTAGTATTATAAAACTTTACCTAGAAAGATTAAACAAAATGTTTATTTTTGCCGTGAATTTTGGTTTTCACTGCTTATGGCGGTGAAATTAAAAGGGAATCTGGTGTAAATCTAGAACTGTTCCCGCAACTGTAAGTTTATGTCAACGATATCTATTGGCAAATAGATTTCAATTGGCACTTCTATAAAGAAGATGTTATTTTCTTCAAAGTCACTTTGTCTACTGAACCAATTCAGCAACATGGGAAGGCGAAATAACATAAAACGAGTCAGGAGACCTGCCTTATTCAAACAACAATGTTAAACTTTCGGGATAAAGGTTTGCGTATGGATACAGACATACTACGCTCCCGTTTATGAATTTAAACGAATGAAAAATTATTTTTTGTGGCCTACGGTCACAGTACTACTATGCGCCAAAGTTGGGGCGCAACAAAAACAAGATTCCATTAATACATTACAGTTAGACGAGGTTGTCGTCAGTGATTCTCGGTTTCAATTAAAGCGTGAAAACTCTGGTAAGACGGTGATTTCTATTTCTCAAAAAGAATTAGAGCAAAACCAAGGTCGCACAGTAGCAGAAATTATTAATACCAAAAGCGGCATTGAAATAAACGGAACCAGAAGTTATGCTGGCCAGAACTTATCTACCTATGTAAGAGGAGGTAACAATCGCCAAGTTTTGGTCATTATTGATGGTATTCAGGTTTCTGACCCATCTGGTACAAGTGCAGAGTATGACCTACGTCTTTTAAATTCATCGCAAATAGAAAGTATTGAAATTTTAAAAGGTGCTGCGAGTACACTTTACGGCAATTCTGCAGCAACAGCAGTAATTAACATAACTACGAAAAAGGTTAAAAAGGCGGGTTTTTCTCTGGATTTAATTTCTAGTATGGGTACCAACCAATCAGAGGACAATCAGAATTATAACATTTCTGATTTTTCAAACACAGTGAACCTTAGTGCTAAACAAGGTAAGATGACATTTTTGGCTTCTGGTGGTCATCAGTTTACGGATGGATTATCAGCAGCCATCGGTACCGAATCGGATGCATTGTCACGAATAGATGGAAATGTGAAAATCGGTTATCAAATTTCAAAACGATTCGATATAACGGCGTCTGCATTTTATAATAAATTGAATAGTGATTTTGATAATGGGTTCCCAATAGAAGATGCCGATTTTTCATTTACCAGTGAACAATCAAGATTTGGATTGGCTTCTAAGTATGGTTATGAAAAGGGGAGCATACATGTAAACACAGCATTCAACCAAATAAATAGGTCTTTTATTTCAAGTTTCCCTGCAGCTTACGATTCTCGGTCTTATATTTTAGATATTTTCAATAAATACACTTTAAATGATAATATACACACCATTGTAGGTTTGAATTATATTGATAACCAGACTTTGTTTACAGAAGAGCAAAATTCAAATACGGTTGACCCCTATGTGAACATGGTATATGTTGGTGAAAACGGTATTAACTTAAATACAGGTGTGCGTTTAAATAATCATAGTAACTATGGTTCTAATTTTATTTATAACATTAATCCGTCATACAGAATTAATATTAACTCAGGGTATTTAAAGTTCATGGGTTCTTATGCTACTTCATACATAGCACCAAATTTATCGCAATTATATGGACCATTTGGAGCTAATCAAGATTTGAATCCTGAAGAGGATACTACTATCGAAGCTGGTTTAGAATACAAATTGTCAGATAAGCTTATAATAAACGCTGTTTATTTTAATAGGATAGAAGATGATAGAATAGAATACGTTACTATTGATTTAAATACATTTGAAAGTCAATATCGTAATTCAGTAAGCAAAGCTCATTTTAATGGATTAGAGCTAGGCTTTAGTTCAAAACCTGCAAATGGTTTTACGTTAGATGCGAACTATACGCTAACAAATTCTAAAGAAGGTTTGGCCTTAAGGGTACCAAAGAATAAAGCCAATGTAAGTTTAGGATATAGTATTGGGGTAAAAACCTATGTAGGACTAACATATCAATATGTGTCTGACCGAACAGATACTGATTTTGCAACCTTCTCTGAAGTTACTTTAGGTAGCTTTAGCTTGGCTAATCTGCAATTGAAACATGATTTCTCGAATAGATTTGGCGCTTTTATAGCCGTCGATAATATTATAAATGAAAAGTATACTGAGCTGGTAGATTACACTACTAAAGGAAGGAATTTACGATTAGGATTTAAAATGAGTTTATAACTAAAAAAGGACAGCTTTAAAGCTGTCCTTTTTTTTGTTTTTATTTATGATTTAAAATTCTAAATCGTAAACTGTATCATCAATCATTTTATCATTGATAGGATTGCCAACTTTAGAACTTATAAAAATATCAATAGGATTTAAAACTGTAAAATCACGTTTACCAGTTTGTCCCGTTATTGCTTCTATAGCTTTAGCCAATAGAGGTTCGTTCTGTTCCCCTAAAATACCAAGGTTGCCATAATCTTCTTTCAAAATGATATCTGGCTGTAAACCGTTTGTAAAGTCAAAAAATCCATCGGCATTTTCGTTTCTTCCAATTAATGGTTGAATGGCCCACTGATTGTTTGGGTTTATTTTATTTATTCTAGAAGGTGTATATAAGTAAGAGTTATCACGATCATCAACCAAAGTAGTAGAAAATTCATTTTTACCTCTCGTAACATCTCCAATTTGAATAACATCGATATACGGTTCTAAGCTATTGATAAGTAACTCACTAGCAGACGCAGAACTAGAAGATGTAAGTACGTATAATTTAGAAAAGCCTAATGAATTGATTGTTTTTCCATTCACCTTATCCGCAAAATATACTTCTAATTGATTAGCGTTAAATTGGTTTTGAAGTTTATCATTATATCTTTTTCTTAAAAACACTTCCGATGTATTTGTACCATAAATCATACTGGCCAATAGTCGCGTTGTATTTACAGAACCACCAGGGTTATAGCGCAAGTCCATTACCAAATTAGTTATACCTGCAGATTTTAAAGCTTCAATGGCGGCATAAAGTTCATCGTCATATTCATTAGTAAATTGGTTATACATGATATAACCAATATTTTCCCCTCCAATTTCGAAAGACTTGGAAATATAAACGGGGTTTTCGGCAAGAGCTTCCGCTTTGGTAAGTGTTACCTCTTTTTCATTGGGGACAATAGTACCGGTAACAAAATCTGCCATATTTAAGGTATATGTATCGCTACCTGTAAAAAGGAGTTCCTCGTAATTTGATAAAGTTAAAGTTTGCCCATCAACACCAGTAAATAAATCTCCTCTTAGAATATCTGCCGTAGCAGCATTTGAATTTGGTATGATATATCGAACTACACCAAATAATTCTTGACTATCCTGAAAACGAACCAGTCCGAATTCAAGACCATTACTTTTAGAGATTCCTGCTAATGAATTAGTAAGCTCGCGATAATCTTCATTATAAAAACTAAAGCGATCTTCAATATACTGCAGTTTATTTTCAAAAAAGGCAGCAGGGTTTTCTTCTGAATCTAAGAAGGCAGTATACTCAGCCCTACCTTCTTTGGTATTTACAAAACGCTCATCTCCCAAATCATCTACATTAGATTGCCAGAAGTACCAGAAATTCATGGCTTTCCACATGAAATCTTGAACTTCTACATCAGCAGAACCATCTGGGTCAATGGTTTTGGTTAAAGTCAAATCCTCATCCTTAGAACAAGAAAAGATAATCGCTATTACAAATAATACTAAAAACTTCTTCATAACTAGGGAAACTAAAATCTTTGATTTTTATTTCTTTTGAGTAAGTGAGAATTTTGAGGTAGGTACACTGTTATTTAATAATAATGTAGCATTTCTAGGATCGTGTAGTTTAGAGCTTGAAATAACACGTGCAGGAATCATGACATCAAAACTTCTTTTAGCTCCTACACCCGTAATTTCTTGAATTGCTCTTGCAAGAAGAGGTTCATTAGCATCACCAAGAACACCTAAATTGGTAATATCCTCATCAAGTACAATATCAGGTATTAATCCGTCAGCATAATCAGAAAAGCCTGCACTATTTTCCACTCTACTAATAATTGGTTGAAGACCCCATTGTACATTTGGATTTATATTATTTACTCTGGTTTCATCATAAACATTGCCGCCTTCTGGATCATCAACAAATAATACGGAACCTTGGTTTTTACCAACTGTAGTAGAACCAATATGCACAACATTGATATATGGTTCTAAACCGACCATTACCAATTCACTTGCTGAAGCCGAACTTGAAGTTGCGATGATATATACTTGACTTAGATTTAATGTATTTAAAGCAGCGTTCGAATTACCGTCGAAAGTACCTGTGGTGCTTACAAAATAATTATCTGTTGAACTACTGTCGAATTCTGCTTGTAATTTTGCATTATAAATAGTTCTAAAAAGTAAATCTGTAGTAGTAGTACCTTTTATTAAACTAGCTAAAATAGTAGCCGTTGAACCTCTACCACCTAAGTTGTATCGTAAATCTAAAACCAAATCGGTAACACCTTGCGATTTAAAATCGGCAAAAACGGCATTCATGGCATCTTCAGATCCAGATACAAATTGGTTGTACATGAAATAACCAATTTTTTTGTCTCCCGATGTAATAACATCAGTAACATAAATAGGGTCTTCTTGTAAACCTTCTTGTTTAGTTAAAGTAACCTCCTTATTAATTGGGCTAATAGTATTATTTACTATTTCAGCCATATTTAAGGTATATGTGTCGTTATCGCCAAACAGAAGATCTATGTAGTTTGTTCTATTTAAGTTTGTTCCATTCACACCAGTAAAGACTTCACCTCTTTTAATATCTTTAGTAGATGCGTCAGAACCTTTAATAATATATTCCACATAACCGAAAACATCATCAGTGTTACCTATTAATGATAATCCAAATTGCAGACCATTACTTTTAGATACACCTGCAGAGCTATTTACTAAATCTGTATAATCATCGCTATAAAAAGTAAATCTATCTTCAGAAAAAAGCAGTTTATTCTCTAAAAAAGCAACTGGTTCTGGGTTAGCGGTAAGAAATTCTTCGTAACCTGCTTGAGTATCAAAACGGTCATCTGCCAAATCTGGCACATCACCTTGCCAAAAATAATAGAGATTTAAGGTTTGCCAAAAAAAGTTTTGAACTTCAATATCAACTACAACCGGTACCTCCTCTTCAGGAATTACGATTTCTTCTTCATCAATAATAGGCGCATCATCCTTTTTATTACAAGAAATAACAACAAGGCCTAAGCAAAGGAGGGATAGGAAAATTTTTTTCATAGTTTTTTTTATTTTTATTTATAGCAATAAATGTTCCAATTTCTAGAACATTCATTTAAATGCAATAATAAACATCTATTTAAATACGGATATCTTTGCACTAAGGATGTTAAATTTAGTAACAAGAAATCTAATTAAAAATTAATTGTAACAAAATTCGTTCAACTTCGTCTTCTTTTTGTAAGCCTGTTAGCAAGCTTACAA
>TARA_R110001592_G_scaffold64941_4_pt1 | contig 12138 bp, 9 predicted proteins | sample TARA_R110001592 | Tara Oceans TARA_R110001592 (sample SAMEA4398387) | marine metagenome | biome: Polar Biome; feature: [SRF] surface water layer (ENVO:00010504); material: water (ENVO:00002006), including particulate matter (ENVO:01000060) such as... | depth 5 m
CAGTTAAAGAAGCTAAAAAATAAACTCTCTAAAATCGAATCTGAAATTGCTGATTTAGAATCTCAAATAGAACAAAGTGACTACGATTTAGCTCAAAATTACGAAGAAGTTTCTACGCGCCCTAATTTCTTTAAAAATTACGAAGCTAAAAAAGCCAAATTAGATGTTTTATTAGAAGATTGGGAACAAGTTGAAGAAAAAGTTACAGCTATTTCGTAACTTACTTCCATGTTTAGTGCAGTAATAAAATCTGAAAATCAAGAAATCCTTTTACCAGAGCTAAAAGCTAAAAATATTCAGCTCTTTATTAAGCGTGAAGATAAAATTCATCCGTTTGTTTCTGGTAATAAATTCAGAAAACTTAAATACAATATTCAAGAAGCGAAAAGTTTAAAACAAGATACGTTGTTGACTTTTGGTGGTGCTTTTTCCAACCATATTTTAGCAACAGCGGTTGCAGGTAAATTAGCCGGTTTAAAAACCATCGGTGTAATTCGTGGAGATGAACTGGCAGTTGATTTACAAAACACATTAGCAAATAATTCGACTCTACAACAAGCTCATGAAAACGGAATGCAGTTTTATTTTGTTTCAAGAGAAATGTATCGAAAAAAAACATCAGAACCTTTTCTTAAATCCTTAAAAAATAAATTTGGAGATTTTTATGTAGTTCCTGAAGGTGGAACAAACGAGTTGGCAATAAAAGGGTGCACAGAAATTTTAACAAATAAAGATGAAATTTTCGATTATATTTGTGTGGCTGTTGGCACTGGAGGAACTATTTCTGGATTGATAAAATCAGCGAAGAAGCATCAAAAAGTAGTCGGTTTTCCAGCTTTAAAAGGTGGTTTTTTACAGCAAGAAATTGAGAACTTTGTTGAGAAAAATAATAATTGGAATTTAGTACACGATTATCATTTTGGTGGTTATGCAAAATATAATTCAGAGTTTATTTCTTTTATCAATCAGTTTTATTCAGAAACAAATATTCCTTTAGATCCAATTTACACAGGAAAAATGCTTTACGGAATTGTAGATTTAATTAAAAAGAACTATTTTTCAGAAAACAGTAAAATTTTAGTAATTCATACTGGCGGTTTACAAGGAATTGAAGGAGTGAATAGCAGGTTAGCAAAGAAAAATTTAGAATTAATTACAATTTAATGAAACTCAAATCATACATAATTATAGCATTTTTAGGTTTCTTTATTGTGAGCTGTGGCTCTAATAAAAATGTAGTTAGATCCAAAAATAAAACACCAAAAGAAACCACTTCAATTAAAAAAATGCCTTCTGTAAAACAGAATGCACACATAAAAAAATTAGTCAAAGAGCACAATAACTTAAATAAACACACACTTACTTATATTAAAAAATATGCTCCGTTAGCGGTTATAAAAATGCATGAATATAAAATTCCGGCAAGTATAACTTTAGCACAAGGAATTTTAGAATCTGGGAATGGTAGAAGCATATTAGCATCAAAATCTAACAATCATTTCGGTATAAAATGTCATAAAGCTTGGGAAGGAAAAAGAGTATATCATGATGATGATAAAAAAGACGATTGTTTCCGAAAATATAAATACGTAGAAAACTCGTACAACGATCATTCTAAATTTTTAACAGGAAGAAAACGTTATGCGTTTTTATTTAATTATAGAACTAAAGATTATAAAAAATGGGCTAGAGGATTAAAAAAAGCAGGTTATGCTACTGATAGAAAATACCCATCAAAATTAATTAAGATTATTGATGATTATGAATTGTATGAATTTGATAAGATTAAAAAAAGCGATTTAAAAAAGTATAAAAAAGAAGTAAATAACAGAAAGATAAAAAATGTTTCTTTAAAAACAAGGACAAAAACAGTAAAAATATCTTCTGGAAAAACACATAAAGTTAAAAAAGGAGAAACGTTGTATTCAATTTCTAGAAAATATAATATTACCGTTCAACAATTAAAGAAAACCAATAACTTGTCTGATAACACACTTAGTATTGGTCAAGAATTAATAATTAGATGAAATTATTTTATGAAAATCATAAAAGCAGTAAAAGGAAAGTTCCCACAAATCACTGAAGATTGTTTTGTAGCAGAAAATGCAACTATTGTTGGAGATGTTTCTATGGGGAAAAATTGTAGTGTTTGGTACAATGCTGTAATTAGAGGCGATGTTCATTTTATAAAAATGGGTGATAAAGTTAACGTACAAGATGGCGCAATAATTCATGCAACCTATCAAAAATCACCAACAACAATTGGCAATAATGTTTCAATAGGTCATAATGCAATTGTGCACGGATGTACAATTCATAATAATGTATTAATTGGAATGGGAAGTATTATTATGGATGATTGTGTGATAGAAAGTAACTCAATTATTGCTGCTGGCGCAGTTGTTTCTAAAAATACTAGAGTAGAAAGCGGAACGATTTATGCAGGAATTCCGGCTAAAAAAATAAAAGATATTTCAAAAGAATTAATTTCTGGAGAAATTGATAGAATAGCCAATAATTATGTAGAATATGCAAGTTGGTTTAAAGAAGAGTAAAAGAAAAACCCGATAAATTTTTACATTACATCGGGCTTTTTGTATTAATCAATCAAACAAATACATTTATTTTTAGCGTCTTCCTTTTCCGCGTTTTTTCATTTTTTTACTTTTCATTTTGTTTTTAGAAGACATTCGTTTTTTTGCTTTAGCAAATTTACGTTTCTGTAATTTTGTAAACTTTTTATATTGCTCAGGAGATAAGATTTTTTTCATTTTAGCTTGAAACTCAATTCTGTTATCTAAAGCATTATTTGCTGTATCAAAATCAACTCTGCGTCTCATTCTTTTTATATCTTCTTTTTTTAACTCTCCAGATTTGATAGCTTTTTCTATTCTTTGTTTAAAATTAGCTTTGTCTTTACTTTCTTTTTTAATTTTTGCTAATTTTGTTCTAGATGCTAAAGCCTCTTTTTTCATTTGATCTCCTTTTACTTTTCTTTGTATTCCTATTTCTGTGTACAAAGCAGTAATCTTTTTGGTTTGATCTTTCGTTAAATCTAACTGAAGTGCCATTTTTTTTACTGCCAATATTGCACGTTGTTCAGGAGTCATTTTATCGGCTTTTGCCATTCTTTTTCTTTGTTGTGAAAACCCAGCTGAAACTGATAATATAAATGCCAATGCGAATGCTATTTTTTTCATGATTTAAAATTTTAATTGTTATTTATTATGCTTCTTTGACATTAAAAATTTCAAAAGGTTTAACTTTGTGTGTTTTTTTAACAATCGATTAACAAATAAGAAATTATTAAAAATGAAAAAATTAACATTGCTTCTTTTACTATTTTCTGCAGCTATTTCTGCACAAGATTCCATAAAAGTTAATTTAAAGAATCCTAATAGTACTATATATACACATTTGTATTTTTTGCAACCAGATTCATATCAGCCAGAAAAAGCTGCTAAAACGATTTATCCAAATACTACAAAAGATCCTAAAAAAGCGGCTATTAAATTAAAGCAGGTTTTAGACGGTAAAGGATTGTTTGTAGATTTTAAAAGCATACCAACAAGTTCAAATTATAAAGATTCTTTAATTTTTGGTAATTCAAACAAATATGTATTATTTCCAAATAGTATGCCGTTAATTTCGGTTGAAAAATTTGGGGATAATTGGTATTATTCTCAAGAAACAATTGCAAATCTTAGCGAAATTTATAACGATATTTTTCCATGGTATGTTTTAAAATTAGAAAACATATCACCAAATTTTGGACATAAAAAAGTATTTAATATTGAGATTTGGAAATATATTGGGCTGCTAATTATGCTTCTAATTGCATTTATTTTACAAGTTGTTTCTAAGCGTGTAACTTATTATATTCTTCATAAGATTCATAATTATTTTCTTCATAATGATGGTGTAGCTGTAACAAGTGTTTTAAAGAAATTGGCGCATCCAATAGGTTTATTAATTGCTTTGAGTTTTATTGATAAAGTATATCCTTCTTTACAGTTTGGATTGGCAATTAATAAATGGGTATTTGTAGGATTAAATATTACTCAAACTGTTTTTTGGATATATATATTCTTACAATTAGTAACGGTAACGATGCAAATTTATTCTGAATTTACAGAAAAAACACAAAGTAAATTGGATGATCAATTAGTTCCGATATTAAACAATTTTTTAAAAGGAATTGTAATTTTTATTGGAACATTAAAAATGTTAACTGTTTTAGGAATTGATACGACTGCTGTAATTGCTGGAGCATCAATTGGTGGTTTGGCTGTTGCTTTGGCTTCTCAAGACACCGTGAAAAACTTGATTGGAACTTTTATGATTTTCCTTGACAAGCCATTTCATATTGGAGACTGGATTGAAGCGGGAGGAGTAGAAGGTGCTGTTGAAGAAGTAGGATTTAGATCATCAAGAATAAGAGCTGCTGATACTTCTATTTTTCAAATCCCAAATAGTAAATTATCAGAAATAGTTATCAATAATAAAGGATTACGTTTGTATAGAAGATACAATACAAATATTGGTATTCGTTATGATACTCCTCCAGAATTAATTGAAGCTTTTGTAAAAGGTGTTAGAGAAATAATTATTGTACATCCAGAAACTCGTTCTGAATCTTTTAATGTGGAGTTTACTGGTTTTGGAGATTCATCTTTATTAATTTTAATAAATGTATATTTTAAGAGTTTAGCTTGGGGCGAAGAGCAATCTTCTAAACACAAATTACATATTGCTATTGTAAAATTAGCGAAAGCCTTAGGAATCGATTTTGCATTCCCTTCTTCTACAGTTATGATTGAACAATTTCCTGAGAAAAAAAGTTTAGATTTAAAATACAATATAGATCAAAAAAGAATTGATGAGGTTATTAAAAAAGAAGTAGAAAAGTTTAATGAGAAATAACTAAAAAAAACCTTGCCAATTTGGCAAGGTTTTGTAAAATAATGAAAGGTAAACTCCTATTTAGGATCTAATATTTCATCAATTCTTTTAACAATATCTTGTAAATGATATCTTGTCATTGTATTTGGAGCTGTAGTAATTGCTTTTTTAGTATCACGTTTTATTCTATTTAACTCTCCTCTTACAACTGGCTTAACATCAGAAATTTCTGCACCTTTAGACATTAAAAAACCTAATTGGCTAATATATGCTCTTTGTAGGTTTCTTCTATATGCATCAATTGATTTACGAGAGTACAATTCTGCCCAAACTCCTCTACGTAAATCAGACATCATAGATAAAACTGTATAAGCTTTAGAGCCATTTAATGTTTGATTGTCAACCATTCTAATGATTCTTTGTTCATTAAGAACCCCTCTTAAAGTTCTTGTTTGTAATGATTTTATACGATTTGTAACACCAGAAGATTCTGTTCTGTCAATAATAGCTTTGTTAATTAACCAAGACGGAGTTTTAAATAACTCATCGTTAAGGAATTTAACAGCTTTTTTCTGACGCTCTTTAGTTACATGTGTATAAATTACTCCTTTTTGATCTGAAGTTTTATTGTCTTCTATAACTCCACCAATTATGGTTGTTACATGACCATTATATCTGCTAAATTGAGAAAGAACATGACCATACATTTCTTTTAAGTTAGAATAATTTTCCCCTTTTTTATTTGTCCATCTCATTAAGTTAGGAACAATACGTTTTAAATTAGCAATACCGTAATTACTAGCTTTAATTCCATCATCACCTAAATCTTCTGTTTGAGAACTTGGATCAATTCTGTTGTTTCTTCCAAAACGATATAAAGGATCTCCAGCATGTTTTAAAATCCAACTATCTAAAATTGGTTTTTCTTGTTCAGCAGTTCTTCCTAAAATTGGTCTATATCCCCAATTAATTGCATGTTTATCATAAATCCCAATATTTGGCATTAATGCAACTCCTTTATCACCCGGCTGTGCAACATAATTGAAACGAGCATAATCCATAATTGATGGAGCAGTTCCGTATTTTTTAGTAAAGGTTGCAGAACGTAAAGAATCTACAGGATATGCAGAACTACTTCCCATATTGTGTGGTAATCCTAAAGTATGACCTAACTCGTGAGAAGAAACAAATTTGATCAATTCTCCCATAACTTCAGTTTTAAAACCAACTTTTTGTGCTTCTGGATTTATTGCTGCAGTTTGTACAAAAAACCATCCTTGTAATAAACTCATTACATTATGATACCAGTTAATATCTGATTCTAAAATTTCTCCTGAACGAGGATCACTTACGTGAGGACCGTTTGCATTTGGAATCGGAGAAGCTAAATAACGAATTACAGAATAACGTACATCTTCTGGACTATATTCTGGATCTTCTTCTTTTGTTGGAGCTCTTTTTGCAATAATTGCATTTTTAAAACCTGCAGCTTCAAAAGCAACATTCCAATCGTTTACACCTTGAATAATATATTGAACCCACTCTTCTGGAGTTGCTCTATCTACATAATAAACAATTTGTTTTTTTGGTTCAACTAATTCACCTCTATTAAATTTAGAAATATCTTCGTCTTTAACTTCTAATCTGTATCTATCTAAATATCTTACAGTTTTACTTCTTTGATCAGCTAAACCGTAATCTACTTGAGATCTTGCAAACCATCCAACCCTTTCATCAGCATAACGACGCTTCATAGGGATTTTAGGTAATAAAATCATTGAGTTACTCATCTCTAAAGAAATAGAACCAACGCTTCTGTTTGAAGGTGGAGCAGATGAAGCATATGTTTTTACATCTCTTATTTCTATGTTTTGAGGATAACTATTAATTCTATCAATAAAAGAACGACTTGCGTCTAATCTTGATACTTTTAAACTTTTTCTTCTCCAAGAAGGAAGCCCTAAAGCAGCAACATCTGTAGTGAATAATTTAGTTGCATCAATTACTGTAGCTCCTTCATCTTTGTTTAGCGCTAAAATTGGAAAAGCATATAATATTGGTGCAAAATTAGAATTTGCTACTGCCTCATGTACTGGTAAGTTTTTATCAGCAACTACATTTTGAGAAATAACTCTTAATAATATTTTTTTATCTTTACGTTCCCAACGTAACATTTGTGTGTTTGTTTTTCCACCACCAAAACCAAGACCGTTGGCAGTTTTAGCAATTCTTGTTACCATTAGCATATCTCTATTTAAAAGTGAATCTGGAATTTCAAATAAATACGCTTCATCTTTTTTATGAACTTTAAATAAACCTGCATCTGTTTTTACATCTTTTGTAACAACATCTGCATAAGGTTGAATATCTCCTTTTTTAGGTTTTGGTTTTACAGCTGGTTTTACAGTTTGTTTTGCATCTTTTTTACTTTTTTTCTTTTTCCGTTGTGCATCTGCATCTAACGTAAAACCGAAAACAAATAAAACGATAAGTAACCTAGATAGTACTTTTTGTATCATGATTTTAATTTTAAAAATTTGTTTAAATTATTTTAAGTTTTCGAATTTACTACTTATAAAAAATAAGAATCTTAAAGAAATGTTAAAGGCGTTATAAATTCAACCAATAAGAGAGTTTTAAATTGATAGACCTAAAACGAGGACTTAATGGAGAGGTTGTATTGTAATTATCATTATAGGCAATAAATAAATCAGATAAAGGAGCAAAACGCCATTGCAATCTTGAGTTTATGCTTAAACTTTGTTCTTGATTACTATATTGAATCAAGGTATTCCAAAAAACACTTTTATTAAAAGTAACATCAAATCGAGGGCCAATTAACCAAATAGAAGTAGTTGCATAAGGGCTTGGTAATTTAATGTAGTTGTAGTTTATCTGCACTTTTGTTTGAAAAAAAGGTTCTACTCTCCAATTTAAATTTCCTTCTAAAGAATATTTGTCTCCGTTATAAAACTGTCCAATTGAAGGAGTGACATCAAATGAAAATTGCTTTCTTATATCTGATCTGTATTTTGCTTCAAAACTAGTATAAGAATACCCGATATTTGAAGGCAACTTAGTTGAATTAGTACCTGTTGGATCAAAATCATAATACAAATACGTAAACCGATTAAACAATGAAAACTCTAAATTAGTGGTGTTATTATAATCTATTCTCCATCGAGAGATAATCGTGTAATCAGAATTTTCATAACCCAATTCTGGTTTCCAGATAAAAATTGGTGTTAGAGAAATAGCGTGTTTTTGAATTTTCCCTTTCTTTGGGTAAAAAGTGCGTTCAAAATTTGGATTAATTTTAAAGATATCAGTTCTTCTTATAAAGCCTAAATCAGATCTAAAATCATCTTCAATATAAACACCACTTAGTCGAATTTTAAAATCTCTTGTATTGTATTCAGTAGAAATTCCTGCAGAAATATCTTTTCTATTTACAGTTGGCGAAAAAGATTTATGAATAAAATATCTACCATTCCACGTGTTATTTGCAGATGCTAAATTGTAATCTATACCAATTACTCTGTTATATTTGTCTTCTCTTGTTAAGAAATTATAGTCTTTTGTGGCTTGTTTGTTGATGAATAAAAAACTAATATTTGATCTACTAAATAATTTTTGCTGAATAGCAACTACTGAATTATTTGTAGCCGGAATTTCATTTGCAATGTCTTCTTCTGTTTGAACACTTAAAATTCCTAAACGCAAATTATTATTTAATTTACCGCTTAATCTTGCGCCTGCAACAATTCCATTTTCAATAGATTCACCATTTTTATTTTTTGCAATTCCTATGCGTCTAGAAAAAAATGGATTTCCGTCTCTTGAGTTCCCAAAATCGCCAAATAAATCGCTATTTTCAATAAAAAACTGCCTGCGTTCGGGTAACGAAATTTCGAATCGAGTTAAATTTGTGATTTGTTGATCTACTTCTACTTGAGAAAAATCTGGATTGATAGTTACATCTAAATTCATGCTATTACCAATAGCAAACTTTGCATCACCACCAAATTTTACATCATTTACTGAACTATTATTTTCAAAATCGTTTCCTGAAAAAGTATTTATATATGGTATAATTGCAATTGGAGCTCTAGATTTTCCTAACGGTTTTTCAAAAATCATTTCCCCCATATAAGCCAAGCTAAATATATATTGGTTTTGAGGAATGTTCATCCATGTGTTTTGCTCGTTGTCTTGCGTGTCAAACTGATAACTGTTAAATCGCCATTTGGTTTCTCCTTCTCTAAATTTAAAAGCTGTTAACGGAATTGCAATTTCTGCAATATAAGCATCATCTAAAATTTGTGTTTTACAAACCCATTTGGTATCCCACGCTAAATTAAATCCTCTTAAATCTGTTCCGCCACCAGAAAGTAAGGCTTCTCTTTTAACTCCAGCAGGGTTTGTTCCAAAGAAGAAAGCATTTGAGCCATCATTAAAAGTATCAAAAAGCAGAGTAATATTATCATTTCCAGAAGCTCTAAAATCTCTTCGTAAAGATGGGATAATAAAATTATTTGATTTTGCTGGGACTTTAATTCCGACATATAAATTTTTGTCATCAAACATCATTTTTATCTCTGTTTGATTTTTTGCTTGTAAAGAATCTGTTGGAAAATATTGCCAGAAATTTGAAGTAGTTTTTGCTTTTGCCCAATCTGCTTCATTTAATAAACCATCAATGGTAATTTTAGAAACATCAGTTTTAATATACTTTACAAAAACTTGTTTGGTTTTTTGAGCAAATAAAGTTGTACAACTAATTATTAAAATTAGGAATAGATTTTTTTTCAAAACGATAATTGGTTAATGTTTCGAAAGATAAAAAAATAATGTTAAATAATTTATTGAATCTGAGAAAACAAAAAAGCTCTTATTTCTACCAAACAAGAAGTGCAGCTTAAAAAAGCATCGTGTTTTCCGTTCTGAATTGTTTTTAATTGATTTGTTAATCCAAGTGAAGTTGCATACGGATGTAAAATCCCAGAACCATCAGCAATAATTCCTGTATTGTTTACATTACCTTGTAAATAAGGCACAACAGCATCATTAGTTCCATGAATACTATACAAACTAGGTTCGGTAGAATTGATGAAATTAGAATTAAATAATGCGCCAGAAATATTAATTACACCTTTAACAGAAGAAGGAAATGCTTCATTTCCGCTCATCCCTGCTAAACCTCCTTTTGAGTTCACATAATCTACAAAAGTTGCTCCGCCAATTGTATTTAATTCGGCATCTGTATTTACATATGCAAAATGCAATGCTGTAATTGCTCCTGCAGAATAACCGCCAATAAAAATTTTAGCAGTATTAATTTTATAAATGTTGTCGGTGGCAACATCTTTTGTAAAATAACGAACAGCAGCTTTCATATCTACAACAGAATTAAGAACAACTTGTTTAAAAGCTAGTTGCGTTGGAGCAACATCTAACAATCTGTAGTTAATTGAAGCCACAACATAACCTGCTTTTGCTAAAAATGTCGCTAATTCTGTAAAGTCTTTTTTATCTCCAGAAATATAACTTCCGCCATGCGCTAAAACCACTAAAGGACGGTTAATTTCAGTATCATTTGCAGGTTGATAAATATCCATAGACAAACCAGTTGTTGCTCCACCTAATGTAACATTTGCACCATAACGTATATCTTTTGAAATGGTAATCGTTTCAAAAATCTGACTGTCGTATCGTTGCTGGTTTTTTGGCTGATTAATGTAGTTTATTTCACTTTCAGTACAAGAAAGGAAAGTCATTAAAGAAATGCTTAGAAGAAAAATTTTACGAATCATAATTTAGTAACGAATCAGCGTTGTTTTTTGTATATCAATTCAAAAATAAAACAACTAATCAAAATTAATACTGAAATTAAAATACCAAGGTAATTTGTTTTGTACTGTTGTATGATTAGTGTTGCAAGTGCAATAATACAAGAAATAAATCCAATAAGAGGAATGATTTTATTTCCATTTATGCTTTTTGAAAGTTTAAAACCGATATAGTTTACTATTGCAAAAATGAGTAAAAACCCAATACTTCCGGTTATAGAAATACTTTCTAGGTTTAATACATTTACTAAAATGATTGTTGATATGGCAGTAATTAATAACCCTATTGGTTGATTCCAAAGTTTACTTGTTAATTCGTGAGGCAATTCATCGTCTTCTGCAATTTCATAACTCACTCTGCTGCCTCCATAAAGGGATGCATTTATTGCCGAAAAAGTCGAAATTAATGCGGCTATTGTAATTGTTGTAAAACCAATTTTTCCTAAAAGTGGTTTTGCAGCTTCTGCCAAAACATATTCTTGTGCTTCAGCAATTTTAGCAAAAGGAAGCGATCCAACTGTAATTGCGGCAATAGTTATGTATAAAAAAATGACAAAAATTACAGAATAGTAATAGGCTTTTGGAATGTTTTTTATCGGATTGATAATGTCTGGAGCCGCATTCGCAATTAATTCAAAACCCTCGTAAGCAACAAAAATCACCATTCCAGCTGCCAATAAACTACTAGGAGATTTCCAATTAGAAATAGCTAACTGTTCTAAATTTAGATTGCCAAAAAGGCCATAAATACCAATAACAACAAATCCTAATAAGATGATTAATTTAATGATTACCGCATAAGATTCAATTTGGCCAACAACTTTAATGCTGTAGTAATTTATTGTAGTAGCAAAGAGAATTATAGAAGTAGCATAGAGATGAGCATCTATCGTTTTGTTGCTTGTCAATTCTAATAAATTTGGAGCATAAGAACCAAAAGCAGAAGCATAAAGGGCTAACATAATAATATAACTAATCCAAAGTAAGTTGTTGATAGTTCCGCTAAAAACCCCCATGCCAAAACCTTTGTTTATAAATTTAACGGTTCCGCCTCTATCAGGAAAAGTTTGAGAAAGTTTTACGTAACTATAAGATGTTAGCAATGCAATAATTCCCGCAATTAAAAAAGCAATAGGAGTTCCACCTTTTGCTAATGATACGGCTAAACCAAGAACAGCAAAAATTCCACCACCAACCATTCCGCCAATTCCGATAGAAATGGCTTCTTTTAATTCAATTTTTTTATTGCTCATTGTTTTTTTTAAAAATTAAAGATAAAAAAAAGGAACTACATTGTTGTAATTCCTTTTTTAAGATGTTTTTTCACTTAAACAGCTTCCACAAACAAACCTTCGTCTGTTTTAGAAACTTTTGCAACCTCTTTCTT
>TARA_R110001592_G_scaffold305863_2_pt1 | contig 12132 bp, 30 predicted proteins | sample TARA_R110001592 | Tara Oceans TARA_R110001592 (sample SAMEA4398387) | marine metagenome | biome: Polar Biome; feature: [SRF] surface water layer (ENVO:00010504); material: water (ENVO:00002006), including particulate matter (ENVO:01000060) such as... | depth 5 m
TATATGGTGTGTATACGGAGGCGACCACCGAAATTTGCCCCATTCATTCTCAGGAAACCAATCTAACCATGTCGCTATCGTTGTTGTTTTCAGTTCAGGGTTAGTATTACGTATAACAGCCCACTTTGTATAGCGTATTCCGTCTGTATGCGGTTTTTGTTCACCAGCCCTACGAAATATCTCGATACAACAACCAGCAGATTTGCCTGAACCGACAGGGCCACGAATACCACGTACAAAAGATTGGTCACGCATGAATTCACGCAGTACAGAGCCAGCAGGTTTAAATTTAAGAGAGGCCACTGTAACTTTTACTGTCGGCAACAGAGTTATCTACAGCAGCACGTAACAAATTCTGCATGGTTTCCTCACCAAAAGCCTCAATAACCTTATCCGCTTCATGATCTGTAAGAAATTCTTTTGGATACTCGCTCATATGTACACGTTTAACTACCTGACGTAGGCGACGGAGATCATCAAAGTCGAGTTGTGCAAGAAAGCTCATAAATACCCCACTATATTTACATAAAAATAATATATACGAGACTTGATTGGATTGTAAACTGAATATCGTGTGTGTATAGGTGATATAGCGTAGCTCAGACTCAGACTTTTAACCCCACCCCTAGCTTAGTGTAGTACATTGCCAAGTGTATATGGGTACCCCCCTCCTAAGATAAGTCAATGTGTACGTTTAGTTCACCTACTGTTGGGCCTTTGTCCTGCTTGCCGTGTCCAGCACGATCAAGTATGTCCTGTCCTGCTTGTAGTCTTACTAGTTCCGACTTAGCTGACGTACTCAGGGATGAGACTGCATTCAACGCTGTTAAGCTGTGTGTTTGTATACCATCTGCAACTACTGCATTGATGTACGCTATAACGTGAGGTTTCCGCAGTGTTCGTGATGCTTGTACATGTGCTGATTCAGCAGCATATCCTGCTTGTATTGCTGCTGCTTCTTGTGTTGTACCCGGTATCAGCATGTTATCAACTAACGCCTTCTGTCGGTCATTCAACTTCTCTGCACTCAGTAGAAGTTCTTCTCTTACCTTTGGTACGCCTCTTGGCACGTTTATCTTCCTTGTGTCTCTTTATTATTACCTAGTGGTTATTAGTGTACCTTGCCCTCATGGTGTCAATGCACATTTATTAATGTTTGATATTGCACACGTTTTGCAAACATGCAACTTCAACGTTCATCACAGTACACCTGCTTTGTGTCGTAGTGTTTCTTCTGTATTCGTGTCTACACAGTCCAGAAACCCACCAGTACAGAAAACCACCTTCTGCTGTATACATGTCTAAACATTGCCCATCATTGTGTGTACGTCACGTATTCCACAATCCATCATGTTCTATCCACACGCATTACTGTCATTAAACTATATTAATCTTTCTTGCCAACCTCTGACATAAAACCTTCATTAACTAAATAATACAGTCTCTATCCTGCGGCGGCACAATAAATCACCAGACACCATGAATGTCCTTCGTCCACCCTTCGGGAAACAAGGGGCAAGCCTTCGGTGGCTGCGCCACCCCTTGTTTTTCCTGTTGTCAGGAGATGTTTTTGAGCCTCCTATCCGCAGGATAGATCCTGCATCATTTAGTAAAGGAAAGTAAATTATGTCAAAAGTAGTCAGAAAAGATATTATAGTTAGAATTCCAGTAACACCTGAGTATAGCGCAGGATGGATGCTGGACGCTCTCGCTAACGGCGCACACAAAGGCCTTATGATGGCCAAAAAGGGTTTAGCCACATATACAGCAGAAGCTTTTCAAATCCTAGACGGAAAGCACCCTCAGTATGTAGACCCAAATGCAGAACAAGCACAAGCACGACTCAGCAAACTCGATGACTTTTGTGACGAACGTGAGAGTCAAATCATTGATTTTGAAACTGTTCGTGACCACGCTGCTTCTGAATATTACAACATCAAAGGCATGCCTTGGACACCTTATGAAGCCAAGTCAGCTACACTAAAAACCAATAAAAGCAAGACTGCAGTCAACGAGTCTTGGGCAAAACGTGCCAAAGCAGCAACTGCCTAGGTAAACAACTTCAGCCCCTGAGCTTCGGCTCGGGGGTTTTTTTGTACCTCCAGAACAAACCACACCTCCCACGCTCTCTACAAAGCGACGGAGTGCAACAAGTCTTTTATTGACGGGGCGGTTCCGTTGGTAAACCCCGTCATTAAAAGACAGTTAACTAGGAAACAAAATGACTAAAACACTCGAAGACTATGCAAAACAACTCAAAATGTATCCATCAGGACTTGCACAACAAATACGATCTTACATCGAAAACAAAGACGTACATACAATCTATGGTGCAGTTCCTAACGCAACACTAAAATATCCAGTAAACAATGCTCGCATTGTGTTACTTGATGCCAAAAACAAAGGAAACTATGACGATATAATGCAACAAACTGAAACAATCTTAACTTTTAACCACAAACCTATATGGAGTAAAGACGATGATGACATTAAAGACAACTAACGTAACTAACGTAATTAAAGACAAATTGTATAATGCACGATTCAGCATTGAATTGTTTATTACACAACAACGTGCAGAAATGGCAGCACGTTCAATACGTTGGCATTACAAAAAACTGCTTAAAGCTCGACAAACACTTGATTCGTGCGCTCGTCACGAAATTGACATGTTTGGTGGCTTGCCAGCAGAAGAAGAAATGGACGATTACTTAGCAGAACGTAAAAACTTTATACGTATCTTAGAAGAAACAACAAGATGATTGGTATTGTAATTGGAGGTGTAGTATCAGCAGCAGCGATACTATTCCTCATATTCAAGTTTGGTAAAATACGTAGAGTGCTTGCATTTGATATAGCAATTGATGTCGTTTCTACATTAGCACTCACATTTTTACTTGCTGGAACATTTACAGGCATGATGACTGCTATATTTGGCGGTGCAATCATATCTATTGTTTTATTCACAATGAAGAAAATTATTGGTTGTGAAACATTAACAGCAAAAGGGTGGAAACAATCTGAACCACAATGGATAAATTATGTACGCAATCAGCAATAGTATACACAGATTATTGTCATTTTTATATGCAATAATACCATCTGTTGAATGGTGGCCTTATGCTGCCAGCAGAATCGGCACATTTATAATGAGTTATTTTGCTATTATTAGTGCAACAATAATAGGTTTAACTCTATTCGGCGTTACAGCAACAATTGGTTTATTGTTGGGCATTATACCATTTGCTGTCCTACTTGCTGTACGCATATCAGGTGCTTTAACCCGTAATATGAAATACAAAAAGGAGAATACTAATGCAACTACCATTAACTGATATTGACTTATCCCCACTTGATTTTAACGTTTTGCGTCAACCTGTGTATAAAAAACGAGAGATTAATGCACCATTTGGCGGTAGCGGAGGTCACGATTATTCAGTAATAGACAACAAATTTGAATATTACAGAGAAGATACAGGTCAAACCTTGGGTGTACACAGCAGTACATACAAACACGATGGATACAAACCACACATTACTGCTGTTGTAGACGCAATTAACGAACTTAAAGACAACGATCTGGATTGCACAGACGCTACATATAAAATCAATCTACCTGAAAATGGTAAAAAACTGCAATTTGAAGCCATATTCCCTAAACACACGATAGAACCTGCAGTCGGCGACATAACACAATTAAGACTACGTGACTCAGATTCTTATGATGGAACATGGGGTCGCAGACTTACTATAGATGGTATGCGTTTAGCTTGCCTAAATGGACAAGTAAATGCTGCTTTTGGATTTCATTTTTACAGTAAACACACCAAAAACATATCAAGTGACGAAAAAACAAGTCGTTTAATAAAAAACATGAAAAACTTAATCATTAATTTTCAAGAAAATGAAACTGTTTTTAAAGAATATTTAATGATTCAAGTATCAGAACCTACTGTTTATGATATTTATGCAAATACATTAGCAAAAAGCACAGTGTATTATGATAATTTTAGTTCTGAACCTGATGCTTATAAACCTTTTAATTCACCAGATGGTTCTGGGCCTTCTAAAACAATAGATGTGTTAATGGATTTGTATGATTACAACCGCAGAGAAATGGGTTCAAATCTTTATGCTGTCTACAATGCAGCTACAGAATGGGCTACGCATGTTGTGAACTCCAAAGGCAAAATACATAATGTACAACGCACAAGAGAAGCTAAAGTACAACATATGTTAAAAAGCAACTATTGGAAAAACGCTACAATAGAATTAAAAAGAATAGAAAGCTTAGAAAGAACATAATCATGAAAAAAACAATTGAAATTGAACCTACAACTATGTACAGCGAAAAAATTATAGATTTTGAATACAACATAGGCCAAAATCTTGTAAGAGTAGAAGCAATTATTTTGTATTTAACAAAAGAAAAATATAATTTTTCTACTTCAACCCAAGCAATAATTAACAATGTGTATTTAATACAAACAGATTGTGATAAAAACACGCACACTTGGGGATCGTTGTATAGTGAATTTTTTATTAAAGATTTGTATGTAAGAAAATGGGCTTCAGTAGAAATGATTTCTGTTGAAGACTTGCTGCAAGAAGCAGCGTTAAACCTTTTTTATGGAGAAGAATCTCCAGTATGGGAAAATTAAAATGAAAAATATAATTATTTTTGCAGCAGAATCATTAGTATTAATTGGTTCAGTTTTATCAATAATGACCTTTATATTTTTATTAGGTTTTTATATGAATATAATATAGCCGTTCTAAGAACTCCCCAGAACTTAGAACGACTACATATAATATCAACACCCAACTGGAAGGGATACCTAATGTATTCAAAAAAGTGTAATTGTGTCAATGAAATACAACTGACATGACAGCAAAATCTTTACGTGTATACTTAGCCTACTCTAATGGACATAAAACATACTTAGGTGGCTGTAATGAAATGCAAAAAAATAATCTAATTATTACAGACACATGGAGGTTTAGAAAACTTTGTAGACAAAAACCTTCACTTGACTTTCCATTTTATGTTATTCAAAGAGATAACGGTAAACTTATACTGTTAAAATGATAATAACCTATCTTGAACAATTAAAAGAAATTGCTAAAGATACTGGATGGTTATTAGAAGACGCTTGTGATGATTTGGGCATAGCAAGAACGACAATCTACAGATGGCACAAGCAAATATCTCATCCAAACGAAAGGATAGTTATAAAACTTGCCAGATATATGCAAACATACAGAAGGTCTTAAATATGCACCTAATCAAAGGTCAGATTTTGAGACGCAATTTATTCAGCAATTAATTGAACGTAGACATCAATTAAATCTTTCCCAAAGATATGTTAATGAATCAATCGGTGTTGCAGAAGGTTTGTTAGCAAAATGGGAAACTGGTTTAAGATCACCCTCTGGATACTTATTATTTTGTTGGGCAGAAGCCTTACAATGCAGAATAAAGGTTGAACCAAATGACAAGTAAATCAAAATTGAAGGGAACAAGAATTGAAAACCTTATTGTTAAACTCCATCAAGCCTCTGGCATTAGATGTCGCCGTGTACCTCTCTCTGGCTCTCTCGGAGGTGATTTTAGTGGCGATCTTGACATCGGTAACAACTACGAGTTCAAAGGCGAAGTTAAAAGCCGCAAAACGGGTAGTGGATTCAAAACAATTACAGGATGGCTTGGAGAAAATAATTTCCTATTCTTACACGAAAATTACAAAAAACCAATGATTGTAATGACTTGGGAAATGTACGAAACTCTAATAAAAGAAGCACAAAACAAGGAAACTCCCCATGAAAAAGAATACAGACCTTTCTAATAGATTACAGCGAATAAATTCAAACTGGCAACCTTTGCCACACTTACATACAAAAATGCAAGAACGATACCCTAATCTTTCAATAGATAATGAAATTGAAAGAATGATAAACTGGGCTATTGACCAAGACAAAAAAAGTGCTGATTGGTCTAGACGATTTATGAATTGGTGTAGCAAAGCCGAAGAATTTAGAAAGAAAAATTATGACAAAAACTCCCCTGTCCACAAATCTCCGCAAGACGTACTTGCAAGAATTCAAAGAGCAAGTAAAACAACATAAAGAATCTTTAATACCTGCATCTACAGAAACTATACAAAAAATGTTAGCGACTGTAGCAATAACATTAAATATAGATATACCAAGTGATGAAGCATTAAGAGCTTATATTACACTGCTAAAAAAATACCCAGATGATTTAGTACAAAAATCTGGTGTAAAAGTAATGGAAACACACAAATGGCCACGATTTCCATTTCCTGCTGACTTTGTGCAGCACATAAAACAAGAACATAGCGACAGAGAATACTGGCACAGATGGTATAAAAACCAGCTTGCCACTTTGCGTGAGCCTGTAATTCGCCCCTTGTCGGATGCAAGGGCAAATTCAGGCCCTCGCAAAATATCAACATTAATCAATAAAATTGAAAAGAAATAATATGAAAATAACAACACTAACACAAAAACAAAAAGAAACACGCAAAAATGGCATTGGCGGTACAGATGCTAAATTAATAATGGAAGGCAACTGGAATGATTTATGGGCAGAAAAAATAGGTAAAAAAGAACCAGACGATCTGTCTAAAAACTTTAAAGTCCATTTAGGTATTAACACAGAAGAATTTAATTTAGATTGGTTAGCAGCAACTACCAACTGGAATGTTATAAAACCAAAACCAAATCAAACATTTTTTCATAAAACACACAAACATATGCTTTGTCACCCTGACGCATGGGCAACTATTGATGGTGTTAAAACAACAATAGATGCCAAACATTTATCTCCACATGCACCTTGGAACAATAGCTTAATAGTTATGAAACGTTATTACTGGCAAGCACAACACAATATGGCAGTTATGGGAACAAAACAGTTTGTGTTGTCTTGTATATGGGGAAATGAATGGCAAGAACCACTTTTTATTAAAGCTAATCAAAACGACATAGACGTTCTTACAGAACGTGAAACAGAATTTTGGTGGCATGTGCAAAATAAAAAAGAACCATACGCTATAGAACAAGCACAAGCTCCTGACATACCTATAGACGACATGAGAATAATAGATATGAAAGGAAATAATGAATGGTCAACACATGCTGCCAGTTTTTTAGAAAACATTGATTCATCTAAAAAGTTTGACCAATCAAAAAAAGAATTAAAAACAAAAATAGAAACCGATGTAAAACACGCTTTTGGCTATGGTGTTGAAGGTGTGAGAGCCAAAAATGGCAATATAACAATACGAAAAATCAAGGAGTAAAATATGTTAAAACATGACACTAAACTAAATGTTCATCAACGACTATTAACAGCAATGCAACAAGTAACTTATATTCAAAAGACACACAAAAAAGGTATGCCCTATTCTGTTTCTTCACATGATGTTGTTACAGCAAAAGTAAGACCAGCGTTACTTGCTGTCGGTGTTCACTATTATCCCTGTAAACCTTTTGAATTTACGCAAGATGGCAACAGATCACAACTTAAAATAACAGTTCGCTTTGTTAATGTTGACGATCCTACTGACTATTTTGACGTAGTATCAATAGGTAACGGAATTGACACAGGAGATAAAGGCCCCGGTAAAGCTCTTAGCTATGCAGTAAAATATGCTTTGTTAAAAGCATTGGGCTTAGAAACTGGTGAAGACGCAGATGATGAAATCATTGATTTTGACCCTAGACCACAACAAGAAGTAGAAGGAGATAAATGGGCAAAAACTACAAAAGAAAAAGTATCTGAATGTAAAACATTACAAGAATTACAAGACTTACGCAAAAACGAAGATGATAATTTCACTAAATATTGGAAAACAAATCAAGCAATTGTCCACAGTGTAGGACAACACATAGAAGAAACTACAATTAAACTTAACTCACAAGGAGAATAAAATATGTTAAACAAAGCTATATTAATTGGTAATGTTGGCCAAAAACCAGAAATACGAACAACAAAAAACGGCGAAAAAATGGCTAGTTTTAGTATTGCAACTAATAAAAAATACAAAAAACAAGATGGTACACAAGAAAAACAAACAGAATGGCACAAAATTGTATCATTTGCCACAAGTTTAAATGAAAACGTGATTGAACCTTATGTTAATAAAGGTGACAAACTTTATATAGAAGGTGAATTACAAACACGAAAGTGGGAAAAAGATGGAACTACTCGACATACTACTGAGATTGTTCTTAACAAATTTGCTGGAGTTATTGTAATGCTTGGCAGCAACGAAAACCCACAAGGATTACCTGATAATTTACATGACGATGAGCCACAAGATAACGACATACCTTATTAGGAACGCCTTTAAAAGGTGAGCGACAGCATCTATAAATTATTTGGGTGACTTCAAAGCAGTTGTTCCTAGACATAATTATATTGCTGCAAAAATAATTATCTGTCGCATTTTACAAATAGGACAGGAATATGAAATGCAAAAAGAAATCTTCACAAACAACGTTGGGTGGCATTACGATACACAACCTACAAAAAACATCCACAGAGCCGATCTTGAAACGATCAGACGTTTTAGACAATCTAATGAAGTCAAAATACAGCATAAGCAATCGAGGCACTGGCCCAATATGGACAAATACATTGAGTTTACAAGAAAGTGCCTTAGATGCCGAAAAATGTTCAAAGTTTTGTGGAGAACTAATTATATATGCAAAGATTGCACCCGAAAAAACCTAAGTAAAGATAGGAGTTTAGAATAATGACCTATATTGATATATGGATAAACAAAATAAACCAAGATATATCTACTTATACACAAGCTGTAGATTGGTTTAAAAAATATGGTATGAGTAAAACATTTTTTGAAAAACATTTGTTTAATACACATAAATTAAAATATAACACAAAAACAAAGGGAGTATTTTATGAAAAAATATAGCAAATGCCCCAGATGTAGTGGGTTATTAGAGTATTTATACACAATGAATGGCGTTGATATTAAAATGTGCGTAGATTGTGATTGGGAAAATCATGTAACACATGACAATATAACGCCAGACACAACATTAGCAGACAAATATGGCGAATAGTTTTGTTTTGTTAATGATTCTAACTATAGAGTACGGATGGGGGATTGCACCAATTAAAGGCAATCCCTTTTTTAATGAACAAAACTGTCTTGATACAATTAAAGATATTAAAAAACTAAACTCAACACGTTTCAATAATTTACATTATATAAAAATTGAATGTGTAATACGTAAAAAAAATTATTTGGAAAGAAAAAATGATGAACCATTTTTTACGAACAATACTGCTATGGACATCTTCTAAAGTTGTCCGTTTGGATAATTATTTGTGGCAAAAACTATGGGCAAGAAAACCAAAATGAAAGGAATAACCAATGACTGAAAAACGTTCACAAAATATGCAAATATTAGATTATTTGTCTAATGTTGGGCCTTTAACTGGCTTAAAAGCACTTGAATTATTTGATTGTTTTCGATTGGCAAGCAGAATTTACGATATAAAACAATTGGGCGTTACAATAATTGCCAAAAGAAAAGAATTACCAAATGGTAAATCTGTAGCTGAATACCATTTAATAAAATTAAAAGGAGAAAAATAATATGAAACGCAAAAATAAACAGCAAAAACTAAAATTAGTAACAAAATTAACACACCCAGATATTTATACATCTGAAAGTGAGTATATAACTTGGATTCACAAAACTGTATATTCTGTGATACAAGATTTAGTTCAAAATAATGGTAATATAAGAATTACTGAATTAGATACATTTGAACAAATATATGGTATTATGCACTACAATAAACGATCAAATGAAAAATAGTTTTATATTGCTTGTATGTTTTCTAGCAAGCAATTGTGCTACTGCTTTGCCAATAGCCAGTGGTATAGGCAATACAGTACGTTCTGAGATAAGAGTACGTGAATTAGAAAGTCGTGTAACAGAAAACGAAAAGATTATAGAATATCTTTTAGAATTGTTAGATCAAAACACCAACAATTAATCCTGTTGCAAAACTAATACTTATACACAACCAATGATTTTGAAAAAGTTGTTTAATTCTATCCATAAGAACGTCTTCTTTTAGTCATAGAAGCCATTTTACTTTTTGTTGGTTTCTTTTTAGTCATGGATCGAGCTTTCTTTGCAGCAGCCATTCCTGATCTTGTATATGGAAATTTCTTTTTTCCAACTGTAGGCATAATGTATCTCCTTTATTTCTTAGGTCTGAGGGCTCGGTCTCCGAACCACCATAACACACTTGAAGATGTCATGTAAATTACAGATGCTTCTATTGTAGCACGACCTCCTATGTCTGCTGAAAAGTATAAGATGCCAACTAAAACAATGAGGCCAAGAGTAAGAGTAGGACGCACCAAACGTAAAATATTAGCGACCCAGATAGAACTTGTACCAGCCATAGCGTCGTGCTGGTAGGATGCCATACGCATATTACTGTCGGCATCAGCCTGAGCAACGGCCATTTCTCTTTCGTTTTCCTCCGCACCAATTTCATTCTGTAATCGAAGCATTTCGATTGTTCTAATGTGATCTTTGTCAGCTTTCTTCTCCTCGACATAATAATCAACGAAGCCAAACAATTTCCCGATCACAGAGCCGATTACACCCGTAGCTCCCCCTGTTAAAACAGTCCCAATTAATTCAAACATGCCAAATTTTCCCCCAACGTGCCCTTTTAGGCCGTCTATCTATGTGTAAAAAAGTATTATAATAACCAAAGCCTGTAAATTTTAATTCTAGTGCCAGTTTCTCAAGTAAGAACTTGTCTTTGTTTCTGATTGAGATGTCGCAAGCGTCTCCGAAGAGGTGCCGACTACGAACTGCTCCACCCACGCACGAATTATGGTAGGGACTGCGGTAAGCAGACAATATAGTAATAGAGCTATCAAAACGAATACGAAGTAAATCAAGACTGTCAAGCAGTCTGCTAGATATTTTAAGTTGTCCCGTTCCACGACACGCCATCTCTCTTGGGGAAAAGTATTTCCATTTCCACGCTTTAAATGTACGAGGAACTTGTTTCCAGTGTTCATATTCTAACTCCACTTTTGCGACCCTCCTCGTTATAATTACTGCCCCAAAGTATAGCGCACGATATTTTATTCTTGCCCGTTAATGTTACAGTAAAACTACCACTATTGCTGGCATAAAATAACACTAACATTTTACTTGGCGTACTTTGTAAAACAGCAGATGCTGTTAATAACTCACGAAATTGTGTAAATAAAACTTTGCTCATTTCAGAAGCAGGTAAACATTTTGGAAGTAGACGTTGTTCTGTAATATTTTTTAATTTAACAGGTATATTTGGGGTAGCTGCAGTACAACTTGTAAGTAAACATAATTCAAAAATAATAAAAACGACCACAAAGGGTTTGAAGCCGTCCTGAAAGCAAAGCTTTCTCATTTTGGTACTTGTGGGTGTCTGGAGTTGTGCATCGCACTGAGAGACGAAATACGGCCCTCTGCTACTTTTATACGTGCTTGTATATCTGCTATCTCTCGATGCTCTTTTTCAAGCTGTGCAGGAGATAATATATGCCCTAATATTGTTATTTGATGTTTAAAAACGGCTGTAGAGCTTTCAGCAGCATCTAATCGTTTGTTAACAGACTCTAATTCATCATTAATTTTAGCTAAATCTTGTATTACTCGTGCTAATTGATTTTTTACAACAGCATAACCACCAGCAATGGTAGCGACTAACATCACTGCTTGCATAACGTGACCGCCAGTTAGCTCCATGTTCATCTCCTAGTAATATTGCAACAACCACATTGTAAAAATAGTAAGCGTAATTAACAATCCTAGCACTTTTGCAATTTCTAACCAAAAACGTTTTCTTTCTTTTTGTATCTCAAGTAAACGTTCCTTATGTTCTTCTTCTAATCTTTTTTGTTTTTCTAGTCTTTTTTTACGTATTTCTAATATTTTATCCCAAGTTCCAGCACCCCATTTAACGTCTAACTTAACGCCAAGTCTCCACAACTCATTCCTGAGAGCCTTTGCATCTGTAACTTCTTGTACGATTGCACCTAGCTCAGTAGATTCTCC
>TARA_R110001592_G_scaffold124046_4_pt1 | contig 12130 bp, 8 predicted proteins | sample TARA_R110001592 | Tara Oceans TARA_R110001592 (sample SAMEA4398387) | marine metagenome | biome: Polar Biome; feature: [SRF] surface water layer (ENVO:00010504); material: water (ENVO:00002006), including particulate matter (ENVO:01000060) such as... | depth 5 m
CCCGCCGGGCGGCGTGCATCTGCATTTCATGGCGTTCGATCTGGCCCGCGCCGCCGATCAACGCTGGTGGGTCTTAAGCGACCGCACCCAGGCGCCGTCGGGCGCCGGCTACGCCCTGGAAAACCGCATCGTGCTGGCGCGCACCCTGCCGGACATCTTCCGTTCCGCTCAGGTCCACCGCCTGGCCGGGTTCTTTCAGGCGTTGAGCGACAACCTGATCAACCTGTCCGGCCGGGACGATCCGCTCGCCGTGCTGCTGACGCCGGGGCCGCATAACGAAACCTATTTCGAACACGCCTATCTGGCGCGCTACCTTGGCTTTCCTCTGGTCGAGGGCGCCGACCTGACCGTGCGCGACAACCACGTATTCTTGAAGACCCTGAACGGTCTGAAGCGGGTCGACCTGATCCTGCGCCGCGTCGACAGCGATTTCTGCGACCCGTTGGAACTGCGGAACGACTCTCTTCTCGGCGTCGCCGGTCTGGTTGCCGCCGTGCGCGCCGGAAACGTGGTCGTCGCCAACTCCCTGGGCTCGGGCGTCGTCGAATGCGAAGCCTTGATGAGCTTCTATCCGGGCCTGTGCCGCGAGCTTCTGGGCGAAGATCTGAAGGTCCCGTCCCTCGCGACCTGGTGGTGCGGTCAGGAACAGGAACGGGAATACGTCAGCCGGCATCTCGACGACCTGGTGCTGCGCCCGACGTTCTCCAATTCCTCGATCCTCAACAACCGCAACGGCGCGTTGCTGCCCGGTCAGGCCTCGGGCGAGCGGCGGCAGGAGATCATCGACCTTCTCGGCCGCCGTGGGTACCAGTACTTCGGACAGGAAACCTTGACGCTCTCGACCACTCCCGGCTGGTCCCAGGCCGGCATCGAACCCCGGCCGGTCGTGCTGCGCGTCTACGTCTGCGCTGACGGCGACAGTTACCGGGTGATGCCCGGCGGGCTGACGCGGACCGCCGACAGCGTCGCCGCCCAGGCCATCACCATGCAGCAGGGCGATGCGTCGAAAGATACCTGGGTGCTGTCCGACGGCCCGGTCTCGACCTTCACCCGGCTGACCGCGCCCGACCAGGCGGTGACGCTCCGGCGGTCCGGTTCGGACCTGCCGTCGCGCGTCGCCGACAACCTGTTCTGGCTCGGCCGCTATGCGGAACGCACGGAAAGCTCGGTCCGCCTGATGCGGGCCCTGATCCTGCGGTTTGCGGGCGAAGCGGGGGCTGGGGACGATCCGCAGACCCTGACCCGCCTGACCAACATCCTGGTCGATCTCGACTATCTCAACCGCCGCACGGCGCAAAAGGCCGCGGCCGGCGGCATCCGCGCGGTCGAGCGCGAGATGGCGATGATCCTGTTCGACCGAGGACGGGCCAACGGGCTGTTGAACCTGCTGGGCAACCTGCAACGCACCGCATCCCTGGTGCGCGAGCGGCTGTCCACGGATTCATGGCGCGTGCTGAACGGCCTGCACCAGCGCGCCGTCGGTCAGGCGGCGATGATCCGGCTCGACGTGTCGGCGGCGCTGGCGCTGCTCAACCATATTCTGGAAGAGCTTTCGGCCTTCAGCGGCATGCAGATGGAAAACATGACCCGCTCGCTCGGCTGGCGCCTGCTGGACACGGGTCGGCGGGTCGACCGCACGACCCATACAGCCAAGCTGATCCGTGAACTGGTGGTCGACGGCAACCCGGCCGAGGAAGGCCGCCTGGACCTGTTGCTCGAACTGGGCGACAGCTCCATGACCTACCGCACGCGCTATCTTTCGACTGTGCAGTTGCCGGCGGTGGTCGATCTGCTGTTGGCGGACGATACCAATCCGCGCTCTCTCGCCTTCCAGGTCGCGACCCTGGGCGAACACATCCGCCATTTCCCCCATGACGAGGAAAGCGCCACCCTGCCGCGCGAGGAATACCTGATTCAGTCGATGTACAGCCAAATCCGCCTGGCTGACGTGATGGAGCTCTGTAATCAGCGCAACAAACGCGGCCAACGCAACGAACTGGCCCAGTTCCTGGATCAGATCGCCAATCAGACCCTGGAAATGTCGAACGCGATTGCCCGCAAGTATTTCAGCCACGTGCTGCCGACCCGTAGCACGTCCGCCGGGGGCATGGTCCCATGAGTGTCAGGCCGTGATCTACGACATCAGTCATCAGACGACGATCACCTACACCTGGGACGTGGCATTGTCCCAGCACCTGCTTCATTTGGCGCCCCGGCCCTGTCCTCATCAGGTCGCCCACCATCACGCCCTGATCATTGAACCGGCGCCGACCCTGTCCAAGAACGACATGGATTTCTTCGGCAATCCGACGACCTATCTGACGATCGAGGAGCCGCATAACAAACTCTCGATCGTGTCCACCTGTCAGGTTGAAATCCATGCCCTGCCGGCCCCCGATCCTGCCGCCACCCCGCCCTGGGAAGACGTCGCCGGATATCTGGTCAATCAGTCGGACCCGGTGTGCCTGGACGCCAGCCAGTATGTGTTCGAAAGTCCGTTCACCGTGTCGGCCCAGGCCGAGGCCTTCGCCCAGGCGTCCTTCCCGCCGGGCCGCCCGGTGCTGGAAGGGGCGTTGGACCTGATGGCGCGCATCTTCAATGGCTTCAAGTACGAGGGCGGCGTCACCGACATCTCGACCCCGATCGACCGGGTGTTGGCCGACAAGCGCGGCGTGTGCCAGGATTTCGCCCACCTGCAGATCGCCTGCCTGCGCACCATGGGCCTGCCGGCGCGTTATGTATCGGGGTACCTGCGCACCCATCCGCCCGAAGGCCAGGAACGCAAGGTCGGCGCCGATGCCTCCCACGCCTGGCTGGCCGTATGGGTGCCCGAATTCGGCTGGGTCGATCTGGACCCGACCAACAACATGATGCCCGGGGACGAACACATCACCGTCGCCTGGGGCCGTGATTACGGCGACGTCAGCCCGATCAACGGCATGGTGCTGGGCGGCGGCGCGCACAAGGTCGCGGTCGCCGTGGACGTCGCACCCGCGGCGGTTCCCGCCGAGGCATAGGCCCGGCCACGGGCCCCATGGCCCGGCACCGTTACACCAAAGGGAGAAACGATCCGATGACAATCGAAATGGTCCGCGCGACGGCCGCGGGTTTGGCGCTGCTCGCCATGACCGGGGCGGCGACGGCCGGGGACATCAAGGATGCCTACCGGGCCGGCGATGGGAAAGTTCAGGTTGAACGGCTGCTGTCCGGGCCGACGAAGACCATCGTCGGGGAAGCGGTCCGCTATCCCGGCGGTCTGCCCGCCGAGGTCACGGCGGCGGTCGTCACCCTGCCGCCCGGCAAGTCGACCGGCTGGCACCGCCACGGTGTGCCGCTGTTCGGCTACATCCTGTCCGGCGAACTGCTGGTCGACTACGGCGACAAGGGGGTCCGAACCTTCACCGCCGGCGCCGCCTTGATGGAAGCCATGGACCAGCGCCATCAGGGCATCAACACGGGCACGGAACCCGTGCGGATTCTCGTCGTCTACATGGGCGCCGAAGGTATGAAGAACGTCGTTCCCGACTGACCCCTCTGAAAAATTTCAGGACCAAGGCGTTTCATCGGCGACGTTGCGCCCGGCGATCCGCCCGAAGGCCAGGCATTCGCCGATGTTGCCCGTGCCCTGATAGAGATAGCTGTAGATCGAGCCCAGCTCGCCGGCGCTGTACAGCCGGGGAATGGGCGTGCCGTCGGGCCGCAGAACTTTCGCCTCCTCGTTGCGCCGGGGGCCGCCCTGGGTGTTGATCATCGAGGGCGACAGTTCCATGGCGTAGAACGGCCCCTTGGCCAGCGGCGACAACATCAGCTTGCGCCCGAAATCCGGGTCCTCGCCCGCCTCGGCGTTGGCGTTCCAGCGCGCGACCGTGGCGCCAAGCGCCGCCGGGTCGAGACCGACGGTCCGCGCCAGATCCTCGATCGTTTCGCCCTTCTTGATCCAGCCCTTTTCCAGTTCGGCCGAGTTGTCGTCGCTCCAGTCATAGCGCGTGATGATCGGCGTCCAGCCACGGTTGGGATCCTTGTTGTAGAGCGGCGCCGCCGACATCATGTCCTGATCGAACACCATGAACATGGGCGTCGGCACGTGCATCGGCGACCACACGCCGTTGACCGGCACCTTGCCGTGGCGGTGCTTGAACTTCTCGTCGTAGAACCGCCGGCCGTCCGGTCCGACGATGATCATCCCGCCGGGATATTCCTTGGCGAAATGCAGGGCCTGGATCGACATGGTGGCCGGAAATTCCGGCACCTTCAGAGCCATCGACGGGCCCGCGTAATTATTCATGTGCCAAAGATCCGCCCCCACCGCCATCGCCATGGAGATGCCGTCGCCTTCGTTGTAGGGGGTCCCGGACGGATAGCAATGGGACACGCCGGGCAGGTAGTTGCGGATCATTTCCTGGTTGTTCTCGAACCCGCCGCAGGTCAGGACCACGCCCCGCCGCGCCTTGATGAGGACGGATCTGCCGTCCTTTTCCGCGCGCACGCCGATGATTTCCCGGGTCTCGCCGTCCTGGATCAGCTCACGGCCCGGGGTTTCGTATTCGACGGCGATGTTCCGTTCGGTGACGAAGCTTTCAAAGCGGTTCCAGGTAAAGGAATAGCCGTAGGTCGGGCCGTCATGAAACTTGTGGACGCAGGTCGCCCCCGGCAGTTCCGGATATTCGATCCCTTCCGGCTGATGCTGGTGTTCCTGGGGGTCGCCGCCCAGGTCCCGGACCCAGTCGTTGTTCAGGCACATTTCCCGCGCCCAGGTGCGGATCATGTCATCCGGCACCGGGTAGGGTCCGCACAGCGCTTCCAGGTAGGTCGCCGCCTTGTCCGCGTCCGACGTGTTCAGATAGCCCTGGGCCGCGATGCGGGTGTTGCCGCCGTGAAGGCCCTCGGGCGCCTTTTCCAGGATCAGGACTTCCGCCCCCTGGTCATGCGCGGTGACCGCCGCCGCCACGCCGGCGCCGCCGAACCCCAAGACAATAACGTCCGTTTCCCTATCCCATTTATAAGGTTTCAAGTGTGGTCCTCAATTTTCCGATTGGTGGTCTCGAATGGCTCGACGGTGCGCGGGCGCGCGCCGACACGGACGTCCGTTCCCGTCCGTGTCGGCTAGGCTACAAGAGGTCGCGGCGGATTTACAGCTTGCGACAGACGTAAACCGGCGAGGTCCAGGCCCGCGTGCCGTCTTCCTGCGTCAGGCGGATATAGATCGCGTTGTCCTTGTCGTCACGCAGATCAATGCGGCGCGAGAACGACACCTTGCGGTGCGGGTTTTCCTCCGGCAGGCGGAAAACCTTGAGGAACCGGGGCAGGATGCCCGACTTGTCGAACATCTCGTCCTCCAGGCCGATTTCCTCCAACGGCACGCCGCATTGCACCAGCGGCGTTTCGATCTGCAACGTGCCGCCCCAGGCGTCCTTCACCCAGACGTCGAAACCGGCGAAGTTGCCCGTGGTCAACGACATCCATTTGAGCGCCGTGTCCGACGTCTGCTCCAGAACCTTTTCCGGATTGAAGAAATTGAAGGCCTGGGCGCGGACGATTTCGTTGTCCTGAACATGGGCCGTGCCGTCCCAGATGACCTGACGGAAGCGGCCCCGGTATTCGGCCCCTTCCCAATGGACGCGGATGCGCCCGCCCAGGTCTTCCTGGCCGTAAGGCCGCACAGTCTCGATCAGGTCGCGGCCGTTGAAGATGTCGATGCGTTCGACCGGCGAGGCGGCCAGGATGTCGACATCAAGCTTCACCCCGCCTTCGGGCAGGTGGACGATGTCGCCCATCATGGCCTCGCGGGCTTCGGCCCCCTTGGGCGGCGTCGGATAGTCGAGCGCCGGATCGTCATGATAGAGCGTGCCCGGCGCGTCGAACCGTGCCTTCACGTCGATCACCATGCGGCCGCCGTGGCCGCCGGTGGTGGCGTAGTGGCGGCGCTTGCGGATGCAGTCGAACAGGGATTCCCGCGAAAGGTCCGGCATCAGCATGCAGGTCAGCCCGCCGACGGCGCCGAACAGCGACGCCCCCGGATAGCTCGCGCCCGGGCGGCCCTTGTGGCCGTCGGAATTGGCGACGATGCCGGTGCGATAGCCCATGTCGAGGGCGTCTTCGACCAGCCATTCGAAGGTGCCCCAGGAAGAGTGGATTTCCATGGATTTCTCGAACCGGCCGTCATGGGCCAGTTTCACGTCGGCGTAGCGCCCGCCGCAATGAGCATAGGACACGGCGTCCCATTCCTTGTCGCGGGCCAGGGCGGCGTATAGCTCGCCCGCCGTGTTGCAGTCCGTGGCAAGGTCCGACTTGTCTTCGATCAGGGCATGGGAAGACCGGCGGATGACCCGGTCCTTCGACGGATAGAACATGTTGCGGTCACCGCCCAAGGCCGTATTGCCCGACCATTCATATCCCAGCGGGGTCAGGAACTTGCCCGGTTCGTCGAATTCCTCGCACAGATTGTCGAGATGCGACCAGAAGCCCTTGGTGATCTGGAAATCGTTGCCCTGGTGACCGGCGGCGTCGACGAAGGCGCGGTCGCGGGCGAATTCGAAGAAAGCCCGGGCCGAGCCGGTGCCGATGGTTTCCTCGGACTGGCCATGCAGATCGACCCAATAGGGTTTCAGGTCCAGGTCTTTCTGAATGCACAGAGGATTGGCGCGGAAGACTTCCGCGCCCGAGGCGTCCTCGAACCAGATCTGCACGGGACCGGCGCCGTCGACGCTAAGCCCCTCGACGAAAGCCGCGAAGGAACCCGGCGTCAGTGTCACGCTATCCGGCAGGCCGTTGACGGGCCGCGAGCTTTTGACCTTGAAGGTCACGTCGCACTGGTCGGACGGGTTGCCCCAGATATCCTCGCCCTTGATCTTCAGGTCGAAGGTTTCGCCGGGGCGGCGGGCCGTCGGCACCACGGCGGCGAAGGTCGCGGGCTTACCGGGCACGATGCGGATCACCGGCTGTTCCGGGAGGGCCTGATAGTTGGCCGTGGCGATGGGATCGACGAGGACGCGGAATTCGAAGGTATCCTCGCAGAAGGTCTGCAGGCGCATGCCTTGCGACCCGCCCGAGGTTTCGCCGAAAGTGATGGTGATGGTATCGCCTTCCTTCATGAAGCCCTTGACCACCTTGATATACAGCGCCCTGTCCCACGGCCGCACGTTGCCCTTGGGGTCGTAGCGGGCTTCCAACACGGCATTGTTGGAGGCGACGACCGTGGTGTAGTTGCGCCACTTGGGGTCGTCGAACTGCGGGCGGCTCTGGTCCGAGGCGAAGCGGAAACAGACGCGCATGGAGGCGCTGTCATCCATTCCGTACTTGCCGCAGGTATAAACCAGCTTGAAGGTTTGCCACGAACCGGCCTCGAACGCGCCGGACGGCGTCAGCACCGCATGGCCGAGTTCATGGGGCGCGATCGGCGCCTCGATGGTTGAACTTGAATTGAGCGCGCCCTGGCCGCCGTCATCCTGCTGGTCGAGCATTTTGTCCCCTCCTGGACCTATGTCCCATTGATTTGTCTTATTTAGCGTCGTCTAGTGAAGCGGGCTGCAACAGCGATTGCCAACCCAACCGTGAAAACTATATCGTAATTTGGCGAGGCACTATATCGGGGGAAATTTCGAAAAACTATATAGGAATATCGGATTTTTCCCGATAGTCTTAATACCTGTGATGCCAGGGACGAATAGCCAACAAGACGCTCCGCCCTTCCGCACCGCAAGTCCCAGGGGGTTGGGATGCGGGATCAGGCGCGGCAGTAAGCGTCCCTACCGATCGGACAGCGAGGTTCGTCGGGCACAACGCGGCATCGAAACCCGTTCCATGACAGACCAAACATCGTCATCAGGGAGGACGAAAATCATGACCAACAGAAGCTTTACACGTAAGGCCGCATCCGTGGCCGTTTGCGGCGCCGTCGCATTGGCCGTTACGGCCGGCAGCGCCGCCCCGGCCTGGGCCGAAGCAAGCGAAGTCCGCTTCGCGCAGCAGTTCGGCCTGCTCTATCTGCCCATGCATGTGGTCGTCGACCAGAAGCTGATCGAAACCTGCGCCAAAGACGCCGGCCTCGGCGACGTCAAGGTCACCATGCACCGCTTCTCGGGCGGCGCGGCCGTGAACCAGGCGCTCCTGTCCAACAACGTCGATTTCGCCGCCGGCGGCATCGGCCCGCTTCTCAAGCTGTGGGACAAGACCAAAGGCCGCATCAACGTCAAGGCCATGACCACCGTGTCCGCCATGCCGCTGAAGCTGAACACCAACGATCCCAACATCAAGAAGCTGGAAGATTATGTCGGTCTGACCGACCACAAGATCTCCACCCCGTCGGTGAAGGTGTCGATCCAGGCAGTGGTTCTGCAGATGGCCGCGGCCAAGAAGTGGGGCGAAAAAGAGGCCTTCAAGCTCGACGATTTGACGGTTTCCATGAAGCACCCGTCCGCTGCCGCCGCGCTGATGGCCGGCGGACAGGCGGTGAAGAGCCACTTCGCCACGCTTCCGACGTCCTACCAGGAACTGAAAAGCGGCAAGGTCCACACGGTCTTGACCTCTTATGACGTTCTGGGTGGCGAACACACCACGGTTGCCATGTACAACACCGAGAAGTGGAAGAACGACAACCCGAAGCTCTACACCTGTGTTTGGCAGTCCTATCGCAAGGCCATGGCCTGGATCAACGGCAACAAGAAGGATGCGGCGGCGCTGTTCCATCGCTTCACCAAATCCAAGCTGAAGATCGAAGACATCGAAGGCATGGTCACCGACGAGAAAGAAATTCACTATGACCTGAAGCCGAGCCGGACCATGGAGTTCGCGAAGTTCATGCACTCCATCGGCTCGATCAAGAACATGCCCACTTCCTGGAAAGACTTTTACTGGGAAAACAACCACGACCTGAGCGGTAGCTAACCATGGATCAAGGCGCCCACACCGCGGCGGGGAACTCCCCCGCCGCGGCCGCCGTTGACCCCCTTTTGGATGTCGACGGTGTCACCCTTCAGTACAAGACCAAGGATCACCTGATCACGGCGACGTATCGGGTCGGGTTCAAGGTTTATCCGGCCGATCGTTTTGTCCTGCTCGGCCCCTCGGGCTGCGGCAAGTCGACCCTTCTGAAAGGGGTCGCCGGATATCTCAAGCCGGTCGAAGGCAACATGCGGCTGAAAGGTGTCGATATCAAGGAACCGGGCCCTGACCGGGTCATGGTGTTCCAGGAATTCGATCAGCTTCTGCCCTGGAAAACAGTGAAGGAGAACATCACCTTCGCGCTGACCAACGGCGGCCGGTGCAAGACGCAGGCCGAGGCGAACGACATCGCCATGGAGTACATCAAGAAGGTGAAGCTCGACCGCTTCGAGGACACCTATCCGCACATGCTGTCCGGCGGCATGAAGCAGCGCGTGGCCATCGCCCGCGGCATGGCCATGGAACCGGACATTCTGTTGATGGACGAGCCTTTCGCGGCGCTCGACGCACTGACGCGCCTGCAGATGCAGGAAGAGTTGCTGCAGCTTTGGGAGGATACGCACTTCACGGTGCTGTTCGTCACCCACTCCATCGAGGAAGCCCTGATCGTCGGATCGCGCATTCTGGTGCTGTCGCCCCATCCGGGCCAGGTAAAGGCGGAATTGAACGCTCACCATCTGACCCACGCCAGCACGGGTGATCCGGAATTCGGGGAACTGAAGACCAAGATCCACAACATGCTGTTTGCGGACCGCATCCTGGAAGACGAACTGGCGGCGGCCGAGGCCGAACGCTGATGAGCACACTTCCTCAAACGGTCGTCCGGCCGGAATTCGATGCCGGAGACCTGTCCGCGGCCTCCCACGGCGACGTCGCCCGTAAGCTGTCGCTGTGGGAAAAGCTGGTCGATATGGATGGCGTGCGCAAGCTGACCATCCTTATCGCGCTCATGCTGGTCTGGGAGCTCTACACCCGGCTGTCGGGCGTGTCCGAATACATCCTGCCCAAGTTTTCCGACACGGCGGCTGCCCTTTATGACGCCCTGGTCAACGATCAGCTGCTGATCATGATCAAGAATTCGATGTCCGTGCTGCTGACCGGCTACGCCATCGGTCTGGTCATCGCCACGCTTCTGACGACGGCCGCCATCATGACCCGGTTCGGCAGCGACGTCTTATCGACGCTGACGGCCATGCTCAATCCGCTGCCCGCCATCGCATTATTGCCTTTGGCGTTGTTGTGGTTCGGGCTGGGATCGAACTCGGTGGTGTTCACGCTCCTGCATTCGGTCATCTGGCCGGTCGCGCTGAACGCTCATACAGGCTTCATGGGGGTCTCCGACACCCAGCGCATGGTCGGCCGCAACTATGGCCTCAAGGGTGTCTCCTACGTGGTCAAACTGCTGATCCCGGCGGCCTTCCCGTCCATCCTGATGGGTCTGAAGATCGGCTGGGCCTATGCGTGGCGGACTCTGATCGCGGCCGAATTGGTGTTCGGCGGCGCTATTGCCGACACCTCCGGCACACAGTCGGGCGGCCTCGGCTGGTTCGTCTTCGCGAACCAGATGGACATGCAGATTCCCTACGTCTTCGCGGGTCTGTTCACGGTCATTCTGGTCGGCGTGCTGGTCGAGAGCCTGATTTTCTCGACGATCGAAACACGGACCATCCGGCGTTGGGGGATGCAATCGTCATGAGCACTCAAAAAACCCTTCCCGAACCGGTCATCCGGCCCGAGTTCATCAACGAAGACATCGCCCTTGCCCATACGGGCGACGTCGCCGTTGAATTGTCTCTTTTCGAGAAAATTTGGAACATCAACGGCGTCCGCAAGGCCTTCATTCTGTTCAGTTTGGTTGCCGTATGGCAGGCGTATACGGTCATCATGAATGTCGAACCCCTGATGTTCCCGACCTTCCTTGCCGCCCTGGAACGGCTTGTCGCCGACCTGCTTCAGGGCGATCTGATCTGGAAGGTCTGGTTCTCGGTCAAGGTCCTGCTGATCGGCTACGGCACCGGCATGGCCATCGCCGCGATCCTGGTCCTGTGGGGCACGTCAAGCCGTCTCGGCGGTGACTTCATCGCCATGGCCACCGCCATGTTCAACCCGCTGCCGTCCATCGCCATGCTGCCGCTGGCCATGCTGTGGTTCGGCCTCGGCACCGGCAGCCTGGTGTTCGTCCTGGTCCACGCGGTTCTGTGGGCGGTCGCGCTCAACACCCATTCCGGGTTCAAGAACGTGTCCAGCACGCTGCGCATGATCGGTGAGAACTATGGCCTCTCGGGCGTTTCCTTCGTGGTCAAAATCCTGGTTCCGGCGGCCTTGCCGTCGATCATGACCGGGATGAAGGTCGGTTGGGCCTTTGCCTGGCGCACCCTGATCGGGGCCGAGCTTGTGTTCGGCGCCTCGTCGGGCAGCGGCGGGCTGGGCTGGTACATCTTCGAATCGTCTCAGAACATCGAGACCGAAGGCGTGTTCGCCGGCCTGTTCATGGTCATCCTCATCGGGATCACCGTGGAAAACCTGATCTTCCGCAACATCGAGCTGAAGACCGTCAGCCGCTGGGGTATGCAGCGCTAACAAGCCTCGGAGACCATCCCGTGACCATGACCATCCAAATCCCCGTGAAGCCGCTCGACAATCCATTGGCGGCGGAAGTTGTGGGCCTCGACCTCAACATGGACCTGGACGACCAAACCATCGCCGACCTGCACAAGGCATGGATGGCCTATCCGGTTCTCGTGGTCCGGGGCCAGCAGGACCTGACCATGGAGCGGCACCTGGAATATTCCCGCCGCTTCGGGGACCTGCAACGTCACACGGTGAAGGAAATCCTGCACCCCGAATTCCCCGAGATCCTGGTTCTGTCGAACCGGGGCCGGGGCGGGGCGCAGCCCATCAACAACGGCGGCGCCTATTGGCATTCGGACATCACCTACGAAGACGTCCCGCCCATGGGCTCGATCCTGCACGGCCTGATCACCCCGGCCGAGGGTGGCGACACCCTCTACGCCGACATGACGGCCGCCTATGACGCCCTGGATGACGCCACCAAGGCGAAGATCGAGGGCCTCAAGGCCGTTCATACCTATCGCACCCGCTACGAAGCGATGATGAACGCCGGCGTGCGCCCGGTGAAGACCGAGGAAGAACTGTCCCAGTGGGTGGATGTCATCCACCCGATCGCCCG
>TARA_R110001592_G_scaffold193454_1_pt1 | contig 12121 bp, 10 predicted proteins | sample TARA_R110001592 | Tara Oceans TARA_R110001592 (sample SAMEA4398387) | marine metagenome | biome: Polar Biome; feature: [SRF] surface water layer (ENVO:00010504); material: water (ENVO:00002006), including particulate matter (ENVO:01000060) such as... | depth 5 m
GCCTTGTTAGTTGCTTGTAACTGTAATTGCCCAACCAACCATTTTTACAAATATTCAATAGTTTTGCGGAAGAATCAAAAAATACCCCGCCGCAATAACACACTTGCCGTGAATTTGAGCCGTTCGCGAAAAAACTAATTAAGCGATCACGCAAACATAAATTAAATAACCGAAAGGAATTGAGCGATAAATACAAAATCCCTTTAGGCGAAAACAGTTTAGCAAAAAGCTGAAACTGATTTTATTGCACTTAACTTACCACAAAAAAGAAACGACACAAGCGCAAAATTTTTAGATAAAACATCGCAGGTAAAAATACATTTATTCTATTTTTTGCGGCAACTAACGCCGTTTTAAGCGGCTAGTAATAGCTTGCTAAAATGTGAAACGAAGTGGAACCGAGCAAGCTGTTACTAGTCCGACTTGAAAACCCTTGTTATAAGGCAATTACTCCTGAAACCTTAACCACTTAACATTACCACTAACTTCACTTAAATTTAATTCTTTGCGCAAATCATCTCGTAAACTTGTGATTAATGGATCTAATTCAAAGCTAGCACCGCTCGCGACTTCATGTGCCAGTTGTTTTGATAACTCAACTTGGTTGGATGAACCAAATAACTGAATGTCCGATAGTAAGTTTTCTAATTTTTCTCGTCGTTCGGGAGTTGGATCGCGGTGGGAAACTTCATTTGTTAGAATACGGTACGCATCTATTAGATACTGAAGACGTATTTCTCTACGTTTATTTGAAGCATCTCTCATCACAGTTAAGTAGTGAGCAACTCCCCAGCCAATAACCATTATAATTAATGTAATTGCGGCTAAAATTATTTTCCAGTCACCAACATTCGATTCTTGCACAGACTATCCTTGCCTTATAACGCCCAATTAACAGGCAAAAAATTGTTGGCTAAAATAAGTGAACGTAGTGAACAAAAAGCCAACTGTTTTTTGTCCTTGTTTAATTTCTTGTTATGTTTTTACTACCTCAGATTGCCTATACCACCAAGAAGACCACCCGTAAATTGATTTTCTTTAGCTTTAACCGTGGCATCTAATTTTCTTTGGAGTTCATTATTCTCGGCTTCCAAACGTGAAACAGCTTGGGTAAGTGTAGAATTTTTACGATTCATTAATTCAACACCAGAACGATATGTTGGGATGATGCATTTTTTAATTTTATCTGAAAGATCATATGCATCATCAAAGTAGGCAGGAGTACTTTTGTTTGTGATAATACTTTTAAAACGCTCAAATAATTTTCGCTTGTGAGCATATTGCTTTTCAGTTTTGTTATCATGATTATCAATATCAAAATAATATCTATTTTGAAAAAATGGTATTACAGGTTTGCCTAATACTAGAGCTTTTTGATATTCCCACCAAGTAACACTCCGGCTCGAGCTGTCAGTTATTGTAGGTACTATTGAGCCATACCGATCCCCAATTAAAAGAATAACAAAGTCACTTTCTTTAATACCACGAAGTATTTCGCTTTTAGATGAGTTATTTGTGGCTGGCTTTACATCTAGTGCATTTACTAACAACCCATATTCGCTCAGTGTTTCTGCGACAGATGCTCTTTCTTCTTGAAGATCAATGAAGGTAGAGCTAATAAAAGCAGACGGGTGAGATGAGTGATGATTAACTTTCATCGATATTCCTTTATTTTTATATTCACCGAATTCGGATTAAAAACATAACAGCTTATTATTTATAATTACAATTTATCTAATACAAAATCAGTATGTTGGCGTTTTATTTGTTTTTCGTGTAGACAGTATGTAGTCTAAAAAGCATGCTAAGTTTGAATAGTTAAGGGGCTCTCTCTTCAACTAGTTGATTAAATATAATAAAAGCTTCATCTAATATAGTACCTGGAGAGCTAGGGTTTAGTACTCTTGCCCATATTTCATCCGTAGTTCTTTTTACTGGTGTTTTAAATTCTAATCGAACTTCTGAATTAAAAATAGATGATAATTTTGTCGCGTCTGTATTATTGATTGTAGAAAAATCAGGAACTAAAAAATTAGACAATGTACCAACTTCAAGTTTTCTCATACCTTCTTGAGGAGTAGCAAGTAATTCGATTTGTAATTGACCAAAAACACTTAATAACCATGACGCTAATAATTTTCTAGTTAATTGATCCTTAACTTTCACTTTAATAAAGTTAGTAGACACGATCGCTTTCGGATCGTCTAAAATACTAATGCTGGCAAACTTTCTCGTGGCTCTAGGTATCAATACTTCATTAAAACCTGAAATACGCTGATCTTTTTGTAAATCTTTAATTACTTGTGAGATTGATTTAGATGCTTTGACCTGTTTACTTTTATTATTTTTTTCACTTGCTAAAACGGTTAGATAACAAGAAATGATAGCTTTCAATAAATCATTATCTGGAGTGCCATCTTCATAAGCAGCATCACTTGGGAATATGGCTATATCGGATAATGTTTTAGAATTACATATACTCGGCAAATTTTTAGAATTATTTAGCCCATTGTGCCTCCAATTCGTTGGTATTAATGACAAAACTGGTTTCATTGCATCATCAGTTTTTGAAATGGATGCTAACCTGGCATTACCACTATTACCAAGCGTACCTCTGCTGATTATTTTTGCATTGTCACCGGAATTTTCTCTAAAAGAAGGAAGGTATATAAAATTTTTGTAGTTCTTTTCTATAAAACTAGCCGCCACTATTCCTGCACCAAGTAATCTACGCCAGCCTGATTTTGACTGTTTTGTAAAAACATCACGATTTATTTGTGAAATATTCACCCCTCTAACAGGATTTTTCACAGGATCATTGAGTCCTTTTATTAATCTGTTAATGTCTACATTGGCAACACTTGATTTTATCTCAACAAGTTTGATACCGTCAGTTGATAAATTTTTTCTACCTACAACTATCACCGTTTGTTTAATTACTTCAGAAAATAAACCTTCCATCGGGTAAGTCACTATGTGTGTTAGCCCAAACCCTTTAACTAGGAATTTTCTAAAGTTTTCTACTTCTTTGCTTTGTCTTGTTAAATGTTGAATCGGGAGAATACAAGCAATAACAGTTTCGTTTTTTACTTGATTAAAAACCAATTCCAAAAAAACTGCCTCCAAAGCAATTTGACCTTCATTCAATAATGACGACTTACCTGAGAGTGATCTTATTTTTGAGGCTAATGTTTGTTTTTTATCACCACTTTCAATACCTGATAAGAAAGGGGGGTTCATTAATACGACCTTTACTTGCTCACAGTCCTTTACCTCAATCTCTGAAATATTACCTATAGATACTAATGGCTTATTAGTAGTGGAAATAGAATTAATAAAAGACATGCCTAACCTTAATGTTAAAGGTTGCTTAAATCGTTCTTTTATTTCATTTGCCCAAATTTGGTTTGGTAAAACATTTCTAAAACTTGGCTCTATTGAAGTAAGTAACCTGCCACTACCTGCACATGGATCCCATATTATTTCATCTGCTTTTAATTGGTCATTTAATGAGTCTTTGGCTACAACAGACAAAAGTCTAGCAAGTTCAGAATCTGTTTCTACAATACCTTTCTCGTGAGGTTTTAAAATTGAGTTAACAAGTTCAGCAATGTCTTCACCGAACGAACTCGCTTTACCCGCATTATATGCCTCTTCTAATACTTCTGAATTAAAACATTTAGGATCGTTAGGTGTTGGAACTGGATTGGAAAAAATTTGATTAAAATCTAAGTTAGCTCCGGCTGTAATAATTTTATTTGGAGTGGACTTGTATGTCTCTACAGTTGCAGGCCAGCCCAATTTTTTAATAGTATTTTTAAGAAATACCGAGTTTTCAGACATGCCAATTATATATTCAAAAGTTGCTGGTACGAAAAATTCATGCCAATCACTAATATTATTAACTCTATTTTCTAATTCGATTCTTATATTGGTTAGTTTATCTAGATATTCACCGTTATCGTTAATAGCTATTTCGATTACTTCAGTTAAAGCAATTATAAGTTTGTTGAAAAAAACTAAACTGGAGTCAGTTGTAAAGCTTCCAACATTTTCATTTTCCAAGAACACTTGCTGAGTATGGGTTTCTTTTCTCGAGTCGCTATCTTTAAATACTTCGAATAACTCTAAATTACTTGAACAATAGTATTTAGAAGACATTGTGCCACCTAGATTATTATAATAATCTCTGGCTTGTCTTCTTCCTGAAGAGCGAGTTGACATTGTAGTACGTTTTATTTCAAATGGAATTAGAACTTTTTTGGATAGTTTATTGATTATTACAAAATCAACTATGCCTGATGATGTTGTGAAATGATGAAGAACCTCGTATTCAGTATCAAGGCTTAAACTTTTTAATGCACACTCAGTGGCTTCATGAAAATAGGGATGAAAAACTCGAACTTCATCACTTGTTGTTTTAGGTAGAGGGTGATTAGGATTGAAACTCATTAAAATACTTCCTTATAACAAAGTTGGCTTGATTAACTACTTTCTCTTTTTCTTCCTTGTTATTCAAGAGCTTATTTGCAATTTTAGCGATAAAGCCAACTTCAGAAGGTTTTAGTTTATTCCAGTTTGGCAATTTTACGTTTTTATATTCAAATAATTGGAGTTTAATTAGACCATTTCCCTGATTTCTGCCTTTATCTAGTATTTTATTAATAAATAAATCGCTGTTTAATAGTAACCATGCAGCCTCAACTGGAAAGTTATGCTTTGGAGTTGAAGCATAAAAGTTATCAGACACATTGAAATTATCTTTGTTTATTAAATGCCTAGGGTTGTTTCTAATGTAATAATTAAAAAGAATAGGAGCATTAACGTTATTATTTGTTAGCCGACATGCTTCCTTTCCATTTATTTTAGCCCTGTTTTCAATCCATTGTATGAATTTCTCAGGCATTTGGTGACTTTTGTTAAATATATATGCACTTTTATCTGGAAGCACATGATAGCCTTTAAGTTGCCCTTGTTTTATGAAGAAAGGACTTGAAAGATAATAATAAGGATCCTCTTTTTTTGCTAAAAAGATATCTCTTTTAATAAAGCAAGTTCCACGTTTTGTATCTAAGAGTTCATCTAGATTAACGAGATTACTATTTTCATCATTATCTAGGATTATACTTTCACTAATTACATCCTTTCTTTTTTTATAAATTAGAATATTTGCATCTACTAGCACATCAACAAAAGGAGTTTTAATATGCTCAATACTAATTAACTCAGCATGTTTATTTAATAGCTTAAGTGTTTTCTTTCCGTATGCTGTTTCTTTTATTGCATCATAGACGATTGCACACATTACACCGCCAACTTTAAGGTCATTTAATGTTTTCAGAAGAAAATAACAAAATAAATTAGATCGTTTATCAATTTTTACGGCATATTTATTTTCCAAAAAAGTAACATATTTATTTTTGTTTTTTAATTCTTCATGTCGCAAATAGGGAGGGTTTAATATTGCTCCATCGAATAGGCTTGTTAACGAATCATCCAATAAATAGTCTACATTTTTTATCGAAGACTTTATTCTAAGTTCTGAATTGATTTGTGCAGTTAATTCGGAAAAACGCTGATCTATATCGAAACACGTGATAGAAAAGTTTTGACTTTTATTATTAGCTAATGCTTTTGAAAAAGTACCTGGACCACATGCAGGATCGATTATTTTGGCATCCTTGTTTAGATGTTTCAAAAGACTTCTAGACATTTGGCTTGCAAGGTCATTTGGGGTCCAAACTTGACCTAGTTTAGGTTCTCTTTTTAGATCTCGCAACATTACTTTAAGGCACCTTTCACTGCTTCAGCAACAGCTCTTGCCATTAATGGAGGTACTGCATTACCTATTTGCATATGCAATGATCTTTGACTGCGATAACAAGGTGTAAAATCATCAGGGAATGATTGTAATCGCATGGCTTCCCTGACAGTAATCAATCTTTGCTCTGAGTGATGGTAGTTAGCCCCCACATTTGGCCTATTGAAGTATGTGTTTATGGTATAAGCCGGCTTTTCAGAATGAAGCCTTCCATATGTAGTTGTTCTCCCGCCTGTTTGTTTAAACTTTAAAATCCGAGTCGTAGACACTGAATCTGGAATATTCATATAATTTCCGCCAGGCGGGATATGCTTAACGAACTCTCTATCCTTTTCGGACATAGTAGGCATAGATTGGAGACTAACTAGCTCACCAGCTTTGTTTCTCATTAAATCAGAGTAAGGAGAATGAGGAGATGATTTATATTGGATACATTCTTTACTGCCCTTCGGTGCAGGAGAAGGAAGGTCATCCAGTGCTTCTGAGACGCTTATTTCTTTAGTGAATCTTTGATCATTTAGTATTTCTGCAAAATGTTTTAGTTTAGGAATATCTACATTGAAGCTTTCGTTTCTATGGCCAATCAAAAATACTCGCTTTCTTTTCTGAGGAACAAAGTAATCCGTAGCAATTAATTTTTCTATTGTTACTTTATATCCTAGCTCTTCAAACTGCTTTTTTAGATGCTCTGGTAACCGTATACCATTGATTTTTGATGCAGTTAATCCTGCTACATTTTCCATAACAAATATTTTAGGCATAACTTTTTGTATTACTTTCAAATAGGCAAAAACTAATTGACCTCGAGGATCATCTTGAATTCTTTTGCCAACTAAAGAAAAAGACTGGCAAGGAGGCCCTCCGACAATAACATCTACGGCAGGCACTTCATCAATAATATCCCAAATATCTCTAACTACAGGTTTATGTCCTATAAGTTTCTCATAAGAAAAAGCAGCATCTTCACTCAATTCATTGGCCCATACAATATTGTAGCCAGCTTGCGAGAAACCAAAATCTAACCCGCCACACCCGGAAAAGAGTCCGGCCACAGTTATTTTCTTCATTTATTGAACCCTACCAAAAAAGCGAATTATAGACTTTTAGTTAAATAATTTCACTGTTAATTTTAACAGTTGTTATTGAAACAAATATTCGTAAATATTTCACTAATTAATTACTTAATTTTGATTAGTACAGTTATTTACAGAACTCCAAGTAAAAGCATCTTTGCCATTCTGGCAGTCGACTAACTAAAGCCTAAAAAATTTGATATTGGAGTTTTTGATTTGAGCTAAAGCCTAATTTCTAGCTAAAGCCTCTTTTGAGGTGTACTTGAATTGTTCATGTTTTCAGATTTACGTTTAAATTGGGCTAAAGCCTAGTTTTGGGCAACTTTGGGCTTTAGCCCAAGTCCTTTATGCTTTTTCTATTCTCCACTTAAAATGTCGAGTTATGATAGCTTTACCGAGGAACCATAGCCCTTTAACTTTGAGTATCAATTCACCATCGTAATAACTTTGTAGGCATTCGCCTGTATCTTCATTAATATTTAAGTCGTAATGTAATTGAATTGGTCTATTTTTTTGCTTGGTGTGTATTCCACCCATAGCTTGGGTGTAACCTTGCCAATCACTGTTATCTGCTGCAAATCTTGCTTGCTCTAATGCTTTGTCTTTTTTATCCATAAACTTAGCCCGTAACCGCCTTAGCTCACGCCATACCGAAACACTCGCACCACCAATTTGTTGAAACTGGCGAATACACCAACATGATGCCCACGCATCAATACGTTGTGCTACCAGTATCGAATCATTGCCAAACTTATCTTTTCCTAAGCCTTCACCATCAATATTTTTAACGATGTACTTTAGGATATAACCCGTTGCCGAGCCTTTAGTTGGGTCAATTTTCTTAAAGTCGCAACGGTTTTCTACTGCGCCCTTTTCATCACCGTCAATTTCTAACGCGTAATGACGAATAATGTTTTGTAGGGATTGAAGCTTTTCGCCTTCAATAAAAAACAACATATGCCAATGCGGTGTACCGTCATGTTGTGGTTCAACTACACGAAACCCATAAGGAGTAATATCTTGGCGTTTAAACTCTGCGCGAGCCTTTTGCCATTGATGATTTAAATACTCATTAGCTGCATCGGGCATTAGCTCTTGCCACTTAGGGTTAGGCGCACCCGATTTTGAAAAAGCACGATGATATTTTGAAGGACAGGTTACGGTAATAAATAACGCTTCATGACCTAACTCTTTAGCGAGGTTTTCAAAGCCTCTAGCACGACAAATAAGCTCATCTTTTCGTATCTTGGGGTTTGATACGTTTAAGTCAGATATTTCCTTTAATGAATAACGCTGACCTGCTTCATTAATGATAAAACTTGAGCTGAGTAGCTCCTCATTTCTTAATCGTTGAGCAATACGATTTTTAGTCGTTATGTTACTAGCGTAAATCTGTCTTTTACTGTTAACGAAGTTTAACTGTATTGCGGCTTTTTCGTTTGCTTGGGTAATGAGTTTACGAAACTTACGTAACCACCAGCGATTATCTGAATAACGCTTTAGACATCCTGATAGTTGAATTTTTTTATTTAGCTCAATTGGGTTTATCTTAAATGTCTCAACGTAACGAGATAAAAACTCGTATACGGTTTTTTGCTCAGTCATAGCGAATTCGCTATCCGTTTCGCTCTTTGCATAGCGAACAGGGGCGAAATTTTCGTTAACGGTTTCGCTCGTGTTCGCTTTTTCGTTAACGGGATTTTCGCTTAGTACTAGCGAATTCATTCGCTCAATTTCGCTATGTGTTCGCTCTGTATTCCCGTTAACGGAAATACCTGTTTTGAAGTTTCCGTTAACGGGTTTGCCATGATGCACATGAATAAAGCGAGTTTTTCTTGGGTCAATCACAACTTGTCGGCAGTAGTTCGCACACGCTTTTGCTTTAACGTTAATATCGTCATCAAAACAAAAGAACATATGCGCTAATTGTTTAGGTAACAAATTATAGAGTTTTGTCGAGGTATCTAAAATATGCCTGTTACGGTCATAGTCAGTCAGTTTATCAAAAGCCTCTTTTAATATGGTGCTTTTAATGATGTTAGAAAATGGCGCTAACTTTTTTGTAATGAATACAGTATCAAGCTTATCAACACGTGCTAAGTAAGGTGCTAAAACATTATCTTTATCATTAATCGCTTTAACGATTAACTTTTCCTTAAAGACATCCATTTTCTTATTTAGAGATAGCTAACAAAGATACATAAACTTGACCTGCTTGAGTCAAAAAATAGTGTTCATTTTTCACACCAAAAGGATAAAGCAGTTCACTCGTTACAAGGTTTTCGTTAACGAGTTTGTTCAGGGTGCGCATATCAAACTTGAAAGGCTCTCCATTATCGTTAACGTAACTATTAAGACCATTTACTTTTCTATAGGGATGACCAATATCGCGGCAAACCTCAAGGTGTGTATCAGTCCATGACAGCCAAATTAATAAACGAATTTGCTCTTTAGTTAACTTAGGCATGATCAACCTCACTGGTTGAATAACATAAGTTATCTTCAATGTACTTTTCAATATCTTGTAAGCGGTAGCGAATGGCTCTTGCACCAACTTTGATAAAAGGGATGCGTGCACCTGCCCAACGGTCACGTTCGAGGAATGCTTCACTGACACTTAAAATGGCAGCAGTTTCTTTGGTGTTTAATAGTTTGATTAACATGGCTCTTTACTCGTTGTTTTAAAAGACGAGTGAAGTTTTGATCATGTTTGAATGTGTTGGAATGACGCTAGGGGCTAGAAGTATACCGCTAGGGGCTAGCGGTATTTTTTATAAAAGTGGCATTTTCCATTTACCGTTTTTAAATGAACCGATCCATTTACTAAATTGATGATTCTTTTCCTCAGCTTCTGATAAAGCTAGTAGTTCATGATTTTCACTGATTAGCTCAGCTTCGATAATATCGCCAGCTTTTTTATTGGAATAATCGGTGTAATTTGTTAAAAAACGATTTATCACTTCAACTTTTAATGGTTCGATGCGCTTTGCTTTAGCCTCACCTCCTGCACTGCCTGATTTGGATAACATTTTATTTTTATCAAACAAGCACTCTGCACGAGTGATCGTATCAATAATTTCTTCACTCAAAACGTTAATACTATGGTCGATGGTTTTATCCATACCCACAGATAATTCAAAGTCGGTGAAAGTTTGAGTTTGCATGTAACTTACTTCAGCCGACAACATTAACGTTAAGGTGGCAAAAAGTTCGCTCCAGTGTACTTTACGTAAAGGAATGCTATCTAAATCAAAGTAATCACACAGTAAATATAATGACCTCCCTTTCGAAAGGGAAATAGACTTTCGATGTTCCGAATTTGAAAGTAATTTTACTGCTAATTGATGTAATAACCCATCCCCTATGCTTAGCATTAAGCTTACATGTTTAGATAGTTTGATTACGTCATCATTCGACCGCGTTGATAAAATGTCACGCGCGGTATGTGTTGGATCACAAAGAAATTCATGTGGTGTAAAACCCATAGGGTCAAGATTGAATGTCTCAAAAGCACTTTGATTATTTGTTAGCTGATTCTTTGAACTTAATGCCCCTTTAGTTTCTTGGGCTATATTATCTTGATACATAATCATCCATTTCTATTTTACAATTCTCTTTAAAGAAGTCTGTAATACGTTGCATAGGTGCACGTAAACGGTCGTGGTTAGCAATAATGTAACCTTCGGTAACGTCAGAGCCGTTCTTATGGTTAACGAGTCGTTTAATGGCATAGGCTGAGATATCTAAGGATTCAGCTACTGTAATAAACGTTCTTCGTAAATCATGAAAGGTAAATTTAATACCTGAAGTTTCTGTTAAGTATTTCAATGCGCCGTCTGGGTGGGCGAGATACTTAGTTTTTCGTGATGAAAAAACATAATCATTTTTTTTAAAACGTAATCGGTAATTGAGTATAGCAATAAGCACATCTGATAACGGCAATGTTAAAGGCTCTTTATTTTTAGTGTCAGGAATATAAATTGTGCCTTCATCTAAATCAACGTTTGCCCATGTTAACGTTGCTGCTTCATTCTTTCTAAGCCCTGTTAATAATATAAACAAAAGATAATCAGCAACAACATGGTGTGATTCTGCACCCGTATTAAATTTCATCTCTTGAAGCTCTTTATACCAAGGCTCAAATTGTTTGGGTTTTATAACTGTTTGTCGTCTTGGCTCTTTTGCCCACGCTTTTATTTGTCCTAAACGCTCCACAGGGTTATGAGGAAATAAGCTTAAGCCGCTGTTGTCTTCGTATTGGTCTTTAGCAAACCGATAGATGGCGCTTAATATACGCATTGCCGTATTTGCATAAGAAGGGCTATGGCTTTTAAGAAGCTTGCCGTGGCGAGTTGATATCATATCTTTGCTAATATCAACAAGGCGTTTATTCTTCCAGTCTTTTAATTCACCGTTCAAATACATTTCATATTGAACATAGGTTTTGTCTTTTAGATAGGACTTGATTCTTCGATAATCCTGCCACACTTGCCAAAGTGTCATTTGCTCAGCAGTTGCTTGCTGACGTTTAGCTATTGGGTCGATACCTGTAGCTATTTCACCTAAATATTTAAGGGCTTCTTTACGCGCCATTTCAACTGTGATTTCGGGGTAACGTCCAAGCGTAATTCGTTTAAGTTTTCGGTTGATACGTTTTTCAAGAACAAATGCTTTACTACCACCCGTAGTAACACGAACGGCAAAGCCTTTTAGCTCGGAATCTCGATAGAAAACTTGTCCACTTTCGGGAAGTGTAAGTTTGTCTACAAAAGACTTGGTTATTTTGCATGTAGACATAGTGTAGTCATGCTATATAAAAAAAAGGTAGGCTATTTAAAACAAGAAAAGACTATAAAGTCAATTAAAATAAGGGGTTTGTGCGTTATTGGTATTTATTAAAACAGGCTAAAACAACTACAAATAAAACAGCTTATTAGACGAGGAAAAACCTTCTTTTCTACAGGTCGATTTTCGACTAAATGATTATTTAATATTTCAACTTTACCTTTTTACTAACATATCATCAATAGGTTATAAATTTGTGATGTTGTAACTATCCGTTGAAAGGCGTGATTTTTCCCCATTTTCGGTGGAAATAGGGATTTAAAATTCAAACCTGATTTTTAAAAATTAAACATTAGAAAAAGTATTGCACTTTTGTTTATCGTTTACTTCCGCAATGCGCACAATTTTGACCACTAATGAACCTCTCCATCTGGTTCGATAT
>TARA_R110001592_G_scaffold5392_1_pt1 | contig 12115 bp, 5 predicted proteins | sample TARA_R110001592 | Tara Oceans TARA_R110001592 (sample SAMEA4398387) | marine metagenome | biome: Polar Biome; feature: [SRF] surface water layer (ENVO:00010504); material: water (ENVO:00002006), including particulate matter (ENVO:01000060) such as... | depth 5 m
GGCAAGAAAAGATACTTTAAATAGATTGTTCCCGTATAACAAATAAAAAATAAAAATGGTAGATATAGACAAGGTGTATCAAAGAGTTTTAGCTCTAGCTAACAAAGAACAAAGAGGATATATAACGCCTCAAGAGTTTAATTTATACGCCAACCAGGCTCAAGGAGAAATATATGAGCAGTACCACTATGATTTAAATAATTTTGAATTAAGAGATGCGTCTGGTAGCTTGAATAGTGACGTAACAGATCTTACTAGGCAAAAATTAGATATATTTTTATTAACAGCTGGTGTTTCAGCGGTTAGTTCTTTTAGCACTATTGGTAATGCTATTCAGTTACCTAGTTACATATATAGAGTCTCTAGAGTTGAAGTAAATGGTTTTAAAGCAGAGTATTTAGATAACAATAAATTTAAAGATGCTGTTAGCGCAGGTAGATTGGTTGGCCCTAGCTATTCTAGACCAGTATATATGCTACGCACCAATGCTTTAAGAATTAACAATGGAGCCAACATTACTTCGGGCGTTGGTTTGCATTATTATCGTCTTCCGGTTCCGGTTTCTTGGGGGTATTTTGTTGTTAGTGGTAAGGCTCTTTTTGACCCTCAACCATCAAAAACAGTAAACTTTGAGTTACACACTTCTGATGAAACAGAACTAGTTTACAAAATATTAAAACTCTCTGGTATTTCAATGGCAAAGCAAGATCTTTTGCAAGCTGGTCAAGGCATGGAGTCTATGCAGGTTCAACAAGAAAAACAATAAAACATGGGATTATTAGACGGTACTACACAAAAAGCTTACCAACAAGGCGATGATCATGGTAATTATCAATTTATCTCCTTGCAAGATGTTATATCTCAATTTATGGTTGTATACGTAGGTGAAGATAAACTAATAAGAAACGCAAGTAGAACCGACGTTGCTTTTCACGCTCAAAGAGGTTTAGCTGAGTTATCGTTTGACACGCTAAAATCTTGTAAAGCCCAAGAAGTAGTAGTGCCAGCGTCTCTGCAAATTAATTTACCCCAAGACTATGTTAATTACACTAAAATAAGCTCAGTAGATTCTGCTGGTATCAAACACGTTTTATACCCAACAAACAAAACTTCAAACCCAAAATCTTACTACCAAAATACTGATGGTGAGTATAGCATAAAAACAATAGGAACGCTAACACAAGGCTCTAACGTAGTTGTTTTAGACGCTGATTATAGCGGTATTTTGGTTCATGGAATGAGAGTTATAGGGTTAAACCTACCTGGCTCTAGTTTTATACATAACATAACAACTACAAGCGGCATAACATCTATTACTTTAAAGAACCAATTAGGCTCTAATGATAAGGATGCTTTGGAAACAACAAATGAGCAACTAGAAATAACTCGTTTTAACTACCTAGGACATGGTTTAAGAATTTCTAACTTCTCTTTAACAGAAACAACTTTAACGGCACAGGCTGCTATAGGAAGCCTCACTCTAAATGTGGCTAGCACAGCTGGCATACAAGTTGGTATGTTTATAAACTCTAGTGGCTTTATCAACAGTAGTGTTCTTGCAGAAACAGCTATTAAAGTAGTAGGTGTTGGAGCTACGACTATTCAGCTTTCACACGAAAGTACTTACGTTGTTGCTCTAGGCGACACGGTTGGGTTTGTTTCTAACGTAGCCGATTCTAGAACTTGGAAAAATTACAAGTCAGCAACTCCAAATGAAAATCAAAACGACGACTATATAGATGATACTTATTGGCCAATGGATGGTAGTAGATATGGATTAGATCCGCAATACGCTCAAGCTAACGGTTCTTTTTATATAGATTGTGTTTCAGGTAAAATTCACTTTAGCTCTAATATTGTTGGTAAAACTGTGATATTAGATTATATAAGTGATAGTCTTGGTACAGATGATGAAATGCAGGTTCACAAGTTTGCCGAAGAAGCAATGTATAAATGGATGTCACACGCTATTTTATCTGGCAAAGCCAATATTCCAGAATACCAAGTTAATAGACTTAAAAAAGAAAGATTTGCAGCAATAAGAACTGCAAAATTAAGGTTATCAAACCTTAAGTTAGAACAACTTACTCAAATTTTAAGAGGTAAATCGAAACAAATAAAACACTAGTACATGCCAGAAATTAAACATCAGTTTACCGGTGGAAAAATGAACAAAGATCTTGATGAAAGATTAGTTCCCAACGGAGAATATAGAGATGCGATGAATATACAGGTTTCAACGTCAGAAGGGTCTGGAGTTGGTACCGTGCAAAACGTCTTAGGCAACCTAGAGGTTTTAATAGGTTTTCAGTTGCTTGACACTACTTGTGTTGGTAGTATTGCTGATGAAAAATCAGATTCTTCTTACTGGTTTATAAGAGGCTCTGATGCAAGTTCACCGATTCCAGGCGCTATTGAAGCTGGGGTTTATAGTAGAGACTATATAATAAGAAATAGAAGTGAGGGTGTAGATATAATATTTACTGACACTAAACTGATAATTTCAAAAACCCTAACAGGAGTTTCTATAGATATAGCCAATAACATTATAGAGGTAGACGCTGCTTGGGCTGATGTAATTTCAGTAGGAGATGTTTTAACGGATATTATGACTGTTGATTCTCAGGGGTTAGGAATATCTCATCCTCAACAAACGGTTGTTACCTCAATTATAGCACCAGTTTCTGTTGGTGGTTCTTATAAAATTGCTGTAAATAACATTGAAAGTAGTGTTTATGCAGCAAGTGGATTAATTATTGGCACTTTACCACTTACTGGTCCTCATTTTTTGTACTTTAAATCAAACTGCTTAGATTTTCAACTTGACAGTAACATAACAGGTATAAATATTATTGATAACTTGCTTTTTTGGACAGATAACAACGGTGAGCCAAAGATGTTGAATATAGATAGGTCAAGAGAAGGTACACATCAAGACGGATTGCTTCATACTCGACTTGTAAATCCTCAATTGCCCTTACTACAAAACTTTAAAAAAGTAGAGCCACACCACATTCAAGTTATTAAAAGAAAACCAACACACGCACTGCGCACTGTTCAAAGCGAAGCCAGAAGAGCAGGCCTTACTATTGGTCAAAACATTAGTTTTCAATTTTCTGACGCTACAGCTATTACGTTTGAGGCTGGCTATGAAGGCTCTTTTACAGTTGATTCAACCGTTCCAGGAGTAAACGTTAACTACGACCAAAACGACATAATATTACTTTTAAATTCTGTTGATCAAAATGACGTAACGTCAGGAAGAAATTTACCTGAACAATTTGATGTAAAAGTTTTAATTCAAAGTATAACTCACGACGTAACCACTGGTATTACTGAAATTGATTTTCAGATAATAAGCATAGATATTAACACGCCTTTTGTTCTTACTGATTACACTTCAATAATATACGAGCCTAACTCTACGCTTTTCGACAAAGAAATGTTTAGGTTTAGTTATAGGTACAATTTTTTAGATGGACAGGTATCTGCTTACGCGCCTTTCACGCCTACAGTTTTCGCTTCAGGAGAGTTTAAGTATGATCAATTAAACGCTTACAACTATGGTATGGTTAATAATGTTACTGATTTAACGTTAAGTAACTTTGTTGATTTTCAAAATACTCTAGATGTTGTTAGTATAGATTTGTTAGTTAAAAACGACGGTGACCCTTCTGTTTACTTGATTGACACCGTACGTAGAGAAGATTATCCCTCAACCTCTTATGATTCTAGCGGAAGCCCATCTGGTGGTTCTTACAAGTTTAATCCAAAGCAAGTCCACGCAACAATACCAAGCAATCAACTGCTAAGGCCTTACGATAATGTTCCAAGAAAAGCACTAGCGCAAGAGTTGACTGGAAATAGAATAGTGTATGGAAACTACTTAGAAGCGTATAACTACCCATCTAACAATACAGATTTAAAACCAGGCGTAGCTAATAGACCTACAAGATTAGTACAGCCCAAAGATGGTTATCCTTCTATAAAAACACAAAGAAATTATCAAGTTGGAATGGTTCTTGTAGACAAAGAAGGTAGAGAAAGTCCAATTATAACAAATGAAAACGCCAACGTAGACGTACCCAAGTCACTACTTGACAATAATACTATGTTGACTGTAAGTAATAATTCAATTTTGCCTGGTTGGGTTAATAGCTATAAGTATTACGTAAAAGATAGTTCTAAACCTTCTTATAATTTAGTTATAGATTCGTTTTACAAATCCGAGTCAGGAGATTACTGGGTTTCAGTGCCATCAAGTGAAAGAAATAAAGTTAAAGAAGGAGATTTAATAGAGTTAAAAAAAGGTATAAATGATAATAGAGCTTTATTACAGCCTTTACGAACCAAGGTTATAGCTATAGAAAATGAAGCGCCTGACTTTATTAAACTTGTTTATAGAAAATTAGGAAAAGCACAAGTTGAGTGGGTAGATATAAACAGCAATTCGAATGAATTGTTTACCAGTGACGGTAGACCAAGTATAGGTCAAGATTGGTTTAAAATTGATAAAGAACAATGGATGAAAGAAAACGTTACCACTTATGGTGGTGGTGCTGATCTTAAAGATTTAGACTTGGCCTTTTCTTTTGATGCTGTTGGTCTTGTTTCTTCTGTGATTGGAGGTTTTTTTAAATCAAAACTATACATGGGTGAGTGCACTGTAAATCTAGATGATAGTTCAGCCCCACCATCAGCTACAAATTTAGCAGTTTATCACATTAGGCTTGATGAGAACATAAGACCAACAGATGATTTTATGTTTGATACCAGTTCTACATCTGGTTTAAACCCGGCTTTAAACCTAACTGTATACAAAAAAACATTTACAGCAAGCTCAGAGTATCATGGTAAATTCTTTATGAAGCTTGAGGCTAAAACAGACCTTGTAGAGTCTATAGCGCCTACTGATATAATAAATGTAACAGAATCACAACAAGCTAAGGTAGAAATAAGAAACTTTGTAGACCATGCTGTATCACCTGGTGGTCAAACAACCAACAAAAGTATTTCAGGTCAAACAATGAGTACTACGACTTACAATAGCGGAGCGGTTGCAGGTCGTATGGATACTTATGATAAATGGAAGTCATTATTAGAATACGATCTAAATACAGCCGCAGATTTTATACCGCAGTATTGGTTTGTAGATAGAATGTGGAAAGCAAGAGATCAGAATCAGTATGACTTGACTTCACCAACTTATCAAGGCGGTTCAAATGGTGGTGGTTATGGTTTGGGAGTTTTCAACTGTACTGTAGATCAAGCAACGTCAAGCCTTCCTAATGCCACCCCATCATACAATAGAGAAAATGACAGTACATCACCAGACTACGGTCTAAACAGAGGGTGGTTGCAAGCCGGTCAATGGTACATGGAAATGTCAATAGCTGGGATGATGAAAAAAATACCTATGGACACTACTTATAATACTTATAATATTGGAGTAGCAAATGCAACACCTCAAGGTGAAGACTCTGCTTGGGATATAAGGTTTCAACGTAAAGGCATAGGGTACACACAGGCTTTTTCTGCTCCTTGGACGTATGATAATGATATTCCTGATCCTACAAATCAATCAGCAATTTTATCTTCTTTTATCACGCCAGGCCAAAAGTTTAAATACGAGGGTGGTGTTACAATTTTTACTATTCTTGACTACACGTTTGAGTGGAGATGGAACCATACTACAATTGAAACCGCTGAGAGTAATGCTACCAGTGATCAGGAGGCGTTTGTAGATCCTTCAAATCGTAGACTTTGTATCATACTACAAATCGACCAAGATCCAACGTCAGACATAGCTATAGATCCAACTAACATTAATCAAGTAAACGCTTTTGATACTGCTAAAATTATATTTTTAACTCAAGACATTAACGTTGGACCTGGTGAAGCTGTACTTTCTAGTAATAATCCAGCTGTGTTTGAAGTACCAAAAGAAGATGAAGAATCTTTAGATATTTACTACGAGGCTAGTGATGAAATACCCATAACTTTAAGTTACGAAGATTTAATAAGATTAATACCAATTGGATCAACAGTTGCGTTTCCTGCAGGCCCTACGCTTTTATCCAATTCAGTAGTTACAAATATAACTATTCCAGACTTAGGGCAGCAAAGTAGAATACAGATAAATAACGCTGCTGGTGGTAACGCTTCTTACATTCAATGGCAAGCGGCTATTACAAACGGTGATAAACTTCAATTTAATACTCCAAGTGGAAATGTTATTGGTATTAGTATACAAGCTGTTCAGGGTGGAACATCTTCAACACCGTTAATTACACCTGTAAACAACACACTTAATGACAATGTTAACTATGGTTTAAGTTGGAGTAATTGCATTTCTTTTAGAAATGGAGTTGAATCAGTTTATTTAAAAGATGATTTCAACGAAATATTCCTTTCTAAAGGCGTAAAAGCTTCTTCTACACTAGAAAAAGAGTACCAAGAAAAAAGAAAATCATCAGGATTAATTTATTCTGGATTATTTAATTCTACTAGTGATTTAAACAACTTAAATCAATTTATTGCAGCAGAGCAAATAACAAAAGATTTAAACCCTACGTATGGTAGCATTCAAAAGCTTCATACCAGAGACACTGACCTTGTTACGCTCTGCGAGGATAAGGTATTGAAGGTGCTAGCAAATAAAGATGCTGTTTTCAACGCGGATGGAAACCCTCAGTTAACAGCAAACAACAACGTATTAGGCCAGACTATTCCTTTTACTGGAGAGTTTGGTATATCAAAAAATCCAGAATCTTTTGCGTCAGAATCATTTAGGGTTTATTTTACAGATAAAACTAGAGGAGCTGTAATGAGATTGTCTAAAGATGGGCTAACACCTATATCTGATCATGGTATGAAGGATTGGTTTAGAGATAATTTAAAGTTAAATGATACTTTATTAGGAAGCTACGATGATAAAAAAGACGAATACAATATAACGCTAAAGCAAACAACTGAAAACACTGGTAAATCAGTTTCTTTTAGAGAAGATGTTAGAGGTTGGGTAAGTTTTAAATCATTTGTACCACAAAACGGTATTAGTTGTGCCAATGAATACTACACGTTTAACACAGATGCTTTATGGAAGCATAACGTAGAAAAATTTAATAGCCAAGGCAATGAGGTTGGTAGAAATACTTTTTACAACAATCACGTTAACTCTACTCTTAACGTTATTTTAAACGACGTACCTAGTAGTGTCAAATCTTTTAATACTATAAACTATGAAGGTAGTCAATCAAAAATTGAAACTAATTATTTAGATAAAGAATATTACAATTTACACCAAAAAAAAGGCTGGCATGTTGATAGTATATTTACAAACAAAGAATCAGGTACAGTAAACGAGTTTATTGAAAAAGAAGGTAAGTGGTTTAACTATATAAAAGGCAAGCAAGTTCAGCTTAGTGGACAGTATTTATTACCGGGAAGCTCTACTTTTGATCAAGCTAGCTTTGCAATACAAGGGCTTGGAGTACTCTCTTCTAATCCTATTAATGTAACTATTGCTGGGTGTAATGAAGTAAACGCATTTAATTACAATCCTGATGCCACTGTAAATGATGGTAGTTGCATACCTGTTGTGTATGGTTGTCTTCTTGCGGGGGCATCAAATTGGGCTATCAGTGCAAACACAGACACTGGAGATAGTTGTGTGTGGTTAGGCTGCGTGTGTAACCCCTCTATATATCCTAATGGTTGCACTAATCCAAGTCCGTTTTCTGCAGAGGCATTTCTTTATAACGGTGGAAATAGTATTTTTGAAGATGGTTCATGTATTGCTATTGTGAATGGTTGTACAGATGTTACTGCTGCTAATTATGATGCTTTAGCAAATGTAGACGATGGTAGTTGCGCATCTGTTGTTACCGGTTGTACAGTGGCTCTTAGTGATAACTATAACCCTTTAGCAAATACAGATGATGGTACTTGTACTTGGGTTGGGTGTACGAACGTGCTAGCAACTAATTATGGTTGGTACGGATGGGGTACTGGTGGTGGTGGTGGTACTGGTTTTCCAGGTAGCGCATCAACATACGCGCAAGCTTCGCCAGCGTTTGGTATTCAAGATGATGGTAATTGTCAAGGCGCTGGTTGTACAAACCCACTTGCTCAAAATTATGATGCTGCCGCAACATACGACGATGGTAGTTGTTTAGTTTGTAATTGGGGTAATAATCAACCATACGCTAATATGATACGAGGCGTTTCAGCATCTGGTCTTTCAGATGGTCAAATTGCTCTTATTACCGGTCCACCTGCTCCATACTTACCATACATATACACGTTGGTGGCTGCTAATGGAACTGTATATGACCTCCCGTTTATAGGACAAGGAATAGATGGTATTGGAGACCCTGATGCAGTTTTGTTCAATGGACTGCCAGAAGGAGACTATATACCATTGGTGCTAGGGGTTAACGGTTGTATTTACCAAGGAGTACCTTTAAACATTGGTATTTTACCACCTGTTATATACTATGGTTGTACTGATGCAACTTCGTGTAACTTTGAGTTTTACGCGGATGCTACCCATGTAGATAACAATAGTTGTGAATTCGTTACTTGTGCAGGGTGTATGGATCCCACTGCAAGCGTTCAATCTCCTGCTGGTTATGGAAATGCAGTGACTGGCGCGTTCAACACTCAAGGAAGTGGTACAGCCACTTCAACATCACCTTGTTTAGATTTTAGTAATCCAGGGCCTTGTCTTATAGATTGCGCTGGGGTTTTTGGTGGAAATGATTATGGTTGTTGTGCTTATACTATCTATGGTTGTATGGATGCAACCGCAGTAAATTATAATTCTTCAGCTAATGTTAGTGATGGTTCATGTTATTTTTCGGGTTGTATGGATTTTACATTTGGATCGTTTTCCGATACTGAGGGTAATGACCAGAGCGGTAACCCATGCCAATATCCTTGTCAGGATGCAAATGGTATTGATTTAGGTTACAACGCAAATAATTTTAATCCAAACGCTACAGTTTCTGATCCTCAGGCTTGTACGTACACAAGCCAAGGTTGTATGGACACTGGTTATTTAAATATAGCTAATGGAGACCCTTATAACAGCCCAAACCCTGGAGTTCAAGCTTGTAATTATGATATTAACGCCCAAGCAGACAACGGAACCTGTGTGTATGGTTTTAATGGCGCTACTATTGGTGATCCAAATGCTTTTGATCAATTTGGTGGTGTTACCACTCCAATTTTTTATACTCCTACAGGGCTAAACCAACCAGTTCCTACAATCCAACATAACACCTCTACATATCCTGTTGCCCCTAACTATTTACCTATTGGGTTTGATGATGTTGGGTTAACTATATTTTCACAAAGTTCAAGCATGGCTCAATATTCTGGTAGTGGACAGATAAACTTAACGTTATATAAACAAGTAGGTAACACGTACACTTCAGTACACACACAATCAATACCTACAACAGCTCAGTTTTGGCTTAACCAAGCTGGTGGTGCGGTATATGGGTTGAGAAACGCATCGAGTCAGCCACCATATCCGTTTGGTCCAGGCCAAACCTCTCCGTTGAATTACGTGTTTGACGTTTATGTAAATCCAAACGCAGTTCCATTAGTAAAAGTACAGTACGCGCTAGAAATAACTTCTACTATTAACGGTAATGAATACGGGAAACCTTTGATATTTAATGGGGCTACACCAACATGTGGTGTATTCCAAGCTTTTGAAATAAATACTCAGTCAGTGTGTCAACATCCAGATAGTATTACCGGTTGTACTGACCCTAGCGCATGTAACTACGACCCGTTGGCTAATTGCGAAGATTTTGGTTCTTGTTATTACGGAGGAATACCAAATCCAAATGCAGTATTCTACTACAGCGCAAATCAAAGTCCATCGTGTTTTCAAGCATCACCTTGTCAAATGGGTGGTTTTGGAGCTCCACTACCACCACCACCAACCTTTGCTACATTAGCGATCTGTCAACAAGCAAATCCAGGTCCAAGCGTATAGGCTATTGCCTTCACATTTTATAAATAAATTATGATTTTACAAATACAACTAAACTTTACTAGCATTAACGTTTCTGCACAAGTTGGTGATATTGTTTTTTTTACACCTCCTGGCAACAATGGGCAGTTGTTAGGTGGCTTTGACAATGCTGACGTAGCTACTACAAGTATGTTAGGGCCTATAATAAGTGTTTCTGAAGGTTTTATAACTGTAGAATATAACAATACAATTATAACCACCCTGCCATCACAAGGAGCTTTTATTTCTTTTGTTAAAGACAAAAGGGTTAACACAAGCAGTTTACTGGGTTATTATGCTAGTGTTAATTTTGTTAATGACTCCACCGGTAAGGTAGAGTTATTTAGTGTTGGTTCAGATATCTCAGAAAGCAGTAAATAAATAAAAAACAATAATGGCAACAACATTTTATAATCCTTACGAAAGAGATCCATCTAGCACTAACACGCCTAGTGGTCCTGCAAAAATAATAAAAAAGCTAGACATTGATTTATCACCTTTACCTGCCGCCTCAACAAATAGGTATATTAAAATAAGTGGTGATAGTGGTGCTATTTTTAATTTAGAAATTAAAAATGAAGATAATTATTATTATAATTTTATAAAACACGTGTTTCAACCAACGAAGTCTGGGTTGTACAATGAAGTTATTCAAAGAGGCGCGTTTAAAAGAAGTATAACGTTTCCAACTGTTACCGACGACGATCAATATAATATATTTTTAACGGCTGATCCACTAACAACTGTACATACCGATTATTACGAGACTAGGTTTGGAGATGGTAGTCTAGATATAAACTCAAGCGTAGGTTCAAACTCTCTTTTAGTAACAAAAGTTATTTATCAATACTTAAACCAAAACTTAATTATATCAACTTATTCTCCAAGTGGGACGGTTGCCGTTGCAAGTCAAGTTAATGAAACTATATCGTTATCCAAAGGGCTTCCATCAGCAAAACAAGCTTTTAGTGTTTCTTGCTCTGTAAGCGGAGGTTCTAGTGCCACCACGTGCTATAGGATATTAAGACAACCTACGGAATATGATGTTATTGCTTATGTTGAACCAGTTGTTGGTTCGGCTCCAGTAGCCATTACAGGGGAAAACATATATCCAGCTGTAACGGGCACAGACACTGTTGATGGAGCTGTTAGTAGTGGCATTAAAGTAGTTATGGATACTAATGTTGCTACAAAAATGGAGGTTGGTGATAGAGTAACTGGTAATACCGCTTTAAATGCGGCTACAGTTACGGTTGTGGCATTGAATCCAGACGGAGATAATCCTAAAGAGTTTTCGATGTCAGAAGCTATAGGTCTAGCGGATGGGTTATCTTTAAGCTTTAGCAATCAAATGAACTACCAATGGCCAGTTAACAATTTTGTTAATATTATACAGGAGGGTATGATAATTGTTTCTGGCACTAACGCTACTGATGATTCCTCTGTAAGTAAGTACCAAGATTCTATAACAATACTACCCAATACTTATGAAGAAAAAGAGATACTAATAAAAGCTCTTCCAGCCACTAATACTTTAGCTAAAAAACCAACTATTGTTGATGGTAAAATAACAGTTCAAGAAGGCGTTGTTGTTTTTAATAGACAACAAAAGCTGGCTTTAGCGGGTGATACTTTAAAAATTGGAGGCGGTGGTTCCAGTGAGATTCTTCGTATTTTTGATTATGATTTAATTTTAACTGATCTGGCTATTACTTTAACGCCTATTACTACAACTACAACAGCGGCTTCTGCCGGTGGTTCTAGCACTAGCATGGTAGTTGCTTCTAGAACTGGTATACTAGACAATGTTAGCACGGTTAGTGGTATAGGTATAAACCCAAAATTAGCTGATCCAACGGTTAGCTCTGGAGCTGGAGCTGTTGCTGGTGCGGGTACTATAGTTTTAGACTCAGCACAATCGCTAGAAAGTGGCGCCACATTTACATTTGCTAACGCTGGTTTGACAGCAACAATAACAGGTAATATAGAAATTTTATACGCTGGTAACGCTGGTCAAACGCTAAGATTTAACGTAGACAACCTTCTATCTGTTACTTAATAGTAAAATAACAAGCAAAACTGTGA
>TARA_R110001592_G_scaffold27763_15_pt1 | contig 12097 bp, 9 predicted proteins | sample TARA_R110001592 | Tara Oceans TARA_R110001592 (sample SAMEA4398387) | marine metagenome | biome: Polar Biome; feature: [SRF] surface water layer (ENVO:00010504); material: water (ENVO:00002006), including particulate matter (ENVO:01000060) such as... | depth 5 m
AAGGCGGCACATTAAAACAACATGTCGTCGGCACGTTTGATTCGCTAAACCCCTTTATCGTTAAGGGCGTTCCGGCCAGCGGCTTCAACTATCTGCGCAGTGGTCTGTACTATGAAAGCTTGATGCAAAACTCATTTGATGAACCTTTCTCGCTTTACGGCATTGTCGCAAAAGACATCACCGTTGCAGAAGATAAATCATGGGTGAAATTCAATTTACGCGAAGAAGCCAAATGGCAAGACGGTAAACCCATCACCGCCGAAGATGTGATTTGGACATTCAAAACCCTCACCGAAAAAGGGCAGCCTTTCTTCAAAGCCTATTGGCATGATGTTGAAACCATCGAAGCCGAGGGCGATAAAACCGTGATCTTCAAATTCTCCGTCAAGGGCAATGCCGAGCTCCCGCTGATTATTGCGGAAATGCCCATTTTGCCCAAACATTACTGGACACAAGAAGGCCATAACTTCAGTGAAACAACAATGGACATCCCCTTAGGCAGCGGCCCCTATAAGGTTGGCAAAGTCATCCCCGGACGCAGCATCGAATTTATTCGTGACCCGAATTGGTGGGGTAAGGATCTCGCCTTTTTCAAGGGTATGAATAATTTTGATAAAATCGTCTTTGATTATTACCGCGATGAAAATGTCGCGCATGAAGCGTTTTTGTCACATGACTATGATGTGAAGCTCGAAAATACTTCGAAAACCTGGCATGAAAACTATCAAGTGTCCAAGGACAAAGCCCCCCACATGGTCAAGGAAGAAATCAAGAACACCAGACCGGCGGGCATGCAGGCCTTTATCTATAATATTCGCCGTCCGCTTTTTCAGGACAAAAAAGTGCGCGAAGCCCTTGCCTATGGGTTTGATTTCGAATGGTCGAACAAGCAATTTGCCTATGGCGACTACACACGCACCAACAGCTATTTCGAAAACTCTGAACTGGCCTCAAGCGGTCTGCCAAGTGAAGAAGAACTGGCGATACTAGAACCGCTGCGCGGGAAAATATCCGATGCGGTCTTCACCCAAGAATATAAAGCCCCCGTCACAAACGGCACCGGCCAAAACCGTAAAAATCTGGCTATGGGCATCAAGCTACTTGAGGAAGCGGGCTACACCGCGCTTAACCAAGACGGTATCCGCTACAAAACATTGGAAGATGGCACAACACAAACGCTCAGCTTTGAAATATTGTATTTTTCATCCACCTATGAAAAATGGGTGCTGCCCTTTATCAAAAATCTGGAACGGATGGGCGTGCGCGCAAATTTCCGCGTCGTTGATACCTCGCAATTCCAACAACGGGTCAACACCTTTGACTATGACATGTTGATTGGCGGCTTTGGACAATCGGAATCACCGGGCAATGAACAGCGCGAATTCTGGGGATCACAAAGAGCCGCCATGCAAGGCTCGCGCAATTACATCGGCATTCAAGACCCTGTCATTGATCAACTGATTGAAAACATTATACAAGCCACCTCGCGCGCCGACCTTGTGACAAAAACACGCGCGATGGATCGTATCTTGTTGTCGGATTATTACGTGATACCGATGTGGCACTTCCCCAAATGGCGCATCGCGCATTGGGATAACATTAAGCGCCCCGAACATCTGTCAGGAACAAGTCCGATGATTACACAAACATGGTGGTCTGCCGATGCGCCTGTCATTCAAAAGGCGGAACAACCCGCCAAATAACACAATAATAAAGAAAAGGTCACCTGCGTTATGAAACTCGCCATTGCTATTCCCGCACGATACGGATCAACACGTTTTCCAGGTAAACCTCTGGCGGAGATCGCAGGCAAGACGATGCTGCAACGTGTGTTGGAGGTCGCCCATAAAGCCGCCGAGGCATATCAAGACATCACCGTCTTTGTCACGACCGAGGATAAACGCATCGCCGACCATGCGCAGGCACTCGGTGCGGCCTGTATCAACACACCAACGAGCTGTGCCACCGGATCGGATCGTGTGCTCTCTGCCATACGCCAACTCAGTGAATGGCCGGACTTCGTGGTTAATCTTCAGGGCGATGCGCCCTTTACCCCTCCGGAGGTCATTCAAAAAATGATCGCCGCCTATATCGACAATCCGCGTTTAGAGGTCATCACCCCTGTTCACCGTTTAAGCTGGCACGATCTTGATCGTTTGCGCGAGGCAAAACTCAAAACCCCCTATAGCGGCACAACCGTAACAGTGAATGCGCAAGGCCGCGCCCTTTGGTTTTCCAAACACATCATTCCCGCCATTCGTCAGGAAGATGAATTACGCAAAGAAAGCCCGTTCTCCCCCGTTCATCAACATATGGGGCTTTATGGTTTCCGTAGCGACATTCTTGAAAAATTTTGCATGCTCGACCAAGGCGTCTATGAAAAACTGGAAGGGTTGGAGCAACTACGCATGCTGGAAAACGGCATCAAAATACAAGGCGTGCCTGTTGATTTCAAGGAAGGCACGATACAATCAGGCATAGACAGCCCCGAAGATATCCTGCGCGCCGAAAACCACATCTTAAACCGTGGTGAGCCGATCAAATGACCACACTCATCATTGCGCGTCACGGCAATACATTCGGCCCCGAAGATACCCCAACGCGCGTTGGCGCACGCACCGACATTCCACTGGTGGATAAAGGCATCAAACAAGCGCAAGCCATCGGGCGTTATTTAAAAGATCACAACTTACTGCCCGATGCGGTCTATAGCGCGACTTTAAAACGCACCCAACAAACGGCAGAGCACGCCTTAAAAGCTGCGGCACTGTCCCTGCCCGTTTATACGATGGATATCTTCAATGAAATTGATTACGGGATAGATGAGAACCAGACCGAAGAAACTGTGATCAAACGCATTGGCAAAGACGCCATCACGCAGTGGGATAAAAACGCGATTGTGCCTGACGGGTGGCGCGCTGATCCTGATGATATCATTCAAGGCTGGCGCGGATTTGCCCGTCAGATCAGCAAAACGCAAAGCCCTGAGACCAACCAAGCCACAGATTTGGATGAAACCATTTTGGTTGTCACATCGAACGGTATTGCCCGATTCGCCCCCCACATCACGGATGATTTTGATTCTTTCGCAAAAAAGCACACAATAAAGCTCTCTACGGGCGCGCTTGGCATTTTGACCTTTTCACAAGGGAAATGGCGGGTTGCAGACTGGAACATAGTTCCGCTTTTGGTATGAATTTGAAACAAAATTCACAAAAGCCTTAAAAACCCTTGCTTTCAACACCCCAAAAGCGGTACTATTTCTATAAGGCAAAAAGCCAAACGATAAAAAATATAATAATAATTATAAAAATTTGGGGTTAAATAGGCATGTTACCAGAAGAGATATACGCCGGCAGTGGGTCTTCATCATCCAATTTCAAATATGCACATCCGTTAAGTCATGTGCCCGTCGATGACGGTTCTATGCGTGCGCGCCTTGCCTATGATCTGATGGCCTTCATGGAGCGCAGCGATTGCAACTACTTCCTAAGCCCCGACAGCATGTCCGGCTATGATCCACAAAGCAGCGATGACGAAGTTGATATCATGATTATTGACGGCTTTTACAAAGAAGCCGAATTGCTGGTTGATCAGCGCCTTGAAAAAGATTCCGATGATGAAAAGGCTCTGTTTCAAAAAGCCTTTATCCGTCACCTCAAAGAAGAATACGAAAAATTACTTGATCGCGAAGACAGAATTTTGGCGGGTGATCCGAAAAACGTGAGTGCCTTAATTAACAAGGGATTTGCACTGGCCAACCTGAACCGCGAAGAAGAAGCCTTGAAGGTTGCCGACAAAGCCCTGTTGCTTGATCCTGATAATCTAACCGTTTTGGGTAATAAAGCCTATGTTGCCAAGCTCCTTGGTAAAGATGAATTACGCGATGTTACATTGATGAAGGCCTATAACGTTTCAGCGAAACAACGCCTCGCCAAATTGGAAGAGCAAGAATCCATTCTCCTACGTGATTTTGAATCCGTCTTTATCGAGTTGGAAGCACCATCAGCATTTGACGAATTTAATCAGCGCAGCGGTCACACAGCGTCGACAGCGGTTCACTGATAACCAATAAAACGAACTCACCATGAAAAACGGCGTAAAACTTTTTTGCGTCGTTTTTTGCACGTAGACTTATCACATCAGCCTACCTATTATGTGGCGTATGATTTCTTATATTCTCAAACGCGTGCTTCTGATGATTCCGACCCTGTTCGGAATATTACTGATCAGCTTTGTCATCATCCAGTTTGTCCCCGGCGGCCCTGTTGAGAAAATGATCGCCGACCTTCAAGGCCACGGCACATCGGCCACGGCGCGCTTTACCGGCGGCGGCAGTGATCTCGGCTCCAGCGCTGCATCATCCGCCGGAAACACCAGCACCTATAAAGGCGCGCAAGGCTTAGACCCCGAATTTATCAAAGAATTAGAGGCCATGTACGGCTTCGACAAGCCGCCGCATGTGCGCTTCATGATTATGATACAAAATTACCTCACCCTTAATCTGGGCGATAGCTACTACCGCGATGTCAGTGTTTTAAGCCTGATCAAGGAAAAGATGCCTGTGTCCATTTCCTTAGGACTATGGTCAACGCTGATTATCTATCTGATTTCCATCCCGCTTGGCATCAAAAAGGCGGTGAAGGACGGCTCACGCTTTGATATCTGGACAAGCGCCGCGGTGTTTATCGGCTATGCGATCCCCTCTTTCATGTTCGCTATTTTATTGATCGTCCTGTTTGCGGGCGGACGGTATTGGGATTTCTTTCCGCTGCGGGGGCTGACCTCCGACGGGTGGGAAGACATGACCCGATTGCAACAAATCGGTGATTATGCATGGCACATGATTTTACCCACCGCCGCCATGGTGATTAGCGGCTTTGCCTCGCTGACGATGCTGACCAAAAACTCTTTCCTTGATGAGATCGGCAAGCATTACGTCCTGACCGCCCGCGCCAAGGGGTTATCGGAAAACAAAGTGCTCTACGGGCATGTCTTTCGTAATGCCATGATCATTATCATTGCGGGCTTCCCCGCCCTGTTTGTGTCTATCTTTTTCACCGGCTCATTGCTGATCGAGGTTATCTTCTCGCTCGATGGCCTCGGGCTTTTAGGCTACGAAAGCATTATCAACCGTGATTATCCGGTGGTTCTGGGCACATTATATATCTTTGCCCTGATGAGCGTGGTGATGCACCTTATCCGTGATCTTGTCTATGTCTGGGTTGATCCGCGTATTGATTTTGAAACGCGCGATATCTAGGCCACCACCCCCTTCGATCACCCTGCCCGTAACGCACCATGAATGCGCGCGGATTATATTACTTGACGTTTTTCTAATAAAGGCATATATGCTGCGCGCAACGAACGGTTTTACTAGAGTTATAAGCAATGTCTTCATCTTCTGCATTTAAACGCCTCTTGGTGGTCTGGCCCCTTTTGCTGGGCATCGGCATCCTGACAACCAGTAATGGTCTGCAAGGGACGCTGCTCAGTTTACGGGCACATGCAGAAGGCTTCCCCGTTGAAATCACCGGTATCATCATGGCGATGTATTACGCCGGATTTTTGATCGGTTGCCGTTATATTCCAAGCCTCATCGCATCGGTTGGCCATGTGCGCGTTTTTGCCGCGCTGGCCTCTATGGCATCGACAACAGTTCTTATTCACGGCCTGTTCGTTAACCCGTTTTTGTGGATTCCTGTGCGCTTGCTCACCGGATTTTGTTTCTCCGGCCTGTTTATCATCGCCGAAAGCTGGCTGAACAAGATTGCCAATAAATCCCAGCGCGGCACGATTTTCAGTGCCTATGTGTCCATCGTCTATGGCGGGTTATTTGCAGGACAATTCCTGATTAACCTTGCCCCGCTCGACAGTATGAATTTATTCGTTCTGGTGTCCATTATGATTTCCTTTGCGCTCGCACCGATCACGCTGACCAACAAAAGAACACCAAGCTATAGCAAGCCTGAAACCATCGCCTTTCGCGATATGATGAAAATCTCCCCTCTGTCCATGACAGGCGTGTTTGTCGCGGGACTGTGCAACGGCACGATGCTCAGTCTTGGGCCGATATACGCAGATATGGCGGATGTACCACGTTCTGAAATTGCGATCTTTATGGGGATTTATATTCTGGGTAACACGCTGTTTCCTTCTATTTTAGGCCCTCTATCAGATAAAATAGACCGCCGCATGGTGATTAAATTTGCCGCACTGGCGGGCATTACATGCGCGGCGCTCATCACGGTTTATACCTATTACTACATCCTGATTTTCATTCTGGGCGGTATGTTGACATCCCTATACAGCGTGTCCATCACACATATGAACGACCAGATTAAAAAAGCGCAAATCGTATCGGCGAGCCGTTCTTTGATTCTGTTTAATTCCATGGGCTCTATGATCGGCCCGATTGTCGCTGGTATTTTGCTCTCTTATTTAGGGCAGCAAAGCTTCTTCGGCATGATGTGCTTATATCTTACCGCGCTGCTCTGCGTTGCGTTCTATCGCACAATCGTCGGTAATAAGATCATACAAAAGCGCAGCTTCATTCACTTGCCTGCGGTATCCGCGCCCTCTGTGTTCAGGCTGAAAGACAAACATACCAACCCCACACGCAAAAAATAAAATGACGGGGTTTCAACTGCGCGCGTGAGTTCCTATAGTGAGCACGCACGCAACAAGAAACACACAACCCATAGTTAAAGTAAGCCACCCACGTGAATAAAAGCACCTCCATCACAAGCAGCCTTATGAGCGTCTGGCCACTACTTTTTGGTATTTGCATGCTCACCACCAGCAACGGCCTGCAAGGGACGTTATTGGGACTGCGCGCCGAGTTTGAAGGCTTCCCTGTCACCATGATCGGGGTCATCATGTCCACCTATTACGCGGGCTATCTTGTTGCCTGTCATTATGTGCCACGTCTGGTGTCATCGGTTGGACATATTCGCGTCTTTGCCGCCCTTGCGTCCATCGCCTCGACCAGCGTGCTGCTTCACGGGATTTTCATTAACCCGATTGCGTGGATTCCAATACGCTTGCTCAGTGGTTTTTGTTTTTGCGGATTGTTCATCATCACAGAAAGCTGGCTGAACCAGACCACCAAGAAAAAACATCGCGGCACTGTGTTCAGTGCCTATATCGCGATTGTGAATATCGGCCTGTTTGCGGGGCAATTTATGATCAACCTCGCCCCTTTGGACAGTACCTATTTGTTCATTTTGGTATCGGTTCTGATTTCGATTGCGCTCGCGCCGATCACGCTCACCAATAAACCCGCACCAAAATACAAAAAAACCGAAGGGATTGCCTTCAAAGCCATGCTTTTGCAATTCCCGCTGCCTATGGCTGGCGTTTTTGTATCCGGCCTGTGTTCCAGCACCATTCTCGGCCTTGGCCCTGTTTATGCCAGCATGGTCGGGCTGGATAAACCCAACATCGCCACCTTGATGGGGATCTATATTCTGGGCACTGCGTTCGTCCCCCTTCTGCTGGGGACTTTCACCGATAAGATGGATCGCCGCCTTGTCATCGAAGCCGCCTGCATTGTTGGCATTGGCTGTTGTTTATGGATGTTTTTTTACGGCTATTTTTACGTATTGATGTTTATCTTAGGCGGTATTATCACCTCTCTTTACAGCGTATCCATCACCTTTTTAAACGACCAGATCAAACGCTCGCAAATCATTGCCGCCAGCCGCTCCTTGATTTTGTTTAACGCCATCGGCGCGACAATCGGCCCCTTAATTGGTGGTGGCTTGCTCTATTATATCGGCCCGAGCAGCTTGTTCAGCCTCTGTTTGGCGGCCTTGATCGGTATGCTTATCCTTGCGCGCTATCGCAGTATCGTCGGCAAAACCATCAAGCCAAAGAACGACTATGTGACGGTTCCGGCATATTCCGCGCCATCAGTCATGCGCCTGCAACCGGAAATGCCCGCCATCGGCGAAGCGCCGCCCGATGAAAACAAAGAGGATAAAACGCCATAACCGCTTTTTAAATCAGCGCTTTTTGCCTATAGTCATATTTATGAACTTAACACCTTTGACACAACGGCGATTATCACAGTTCCGCGCAAATAAGCGCGGCTATTGGAGCTTTTGGATATTCCTTGCCCTTTTAATCATCGCCATGAGCGCGCCGCTTGTCGCCAATGACAAACCAATCCTGCTCAGTTATCAGGGGGCTTTATACTATCCCGTCTTTGTGAATTACCCCGAAACCACCTTTGGCGGCGATTTCCAGACCGAAGCCGAATACAGGGATGATTTCGTGCAGGAATTGATTGTCGGCGAAGATGGCAAACAAGGCTGGATGATTTGGCCGCCTATCCCCTTTTCCTATGACACCATCAATTACGCCCTCTCCAGACCCGCCCCAACACCGCCCGATTCCGCCAACTGGCTGGGGACGGATGATCAGGGGCGCGATGTTGCTGCGCGGGTGATTTATGGTTTTCGTATATCGGTATTGTTTGGCCTGATCTTAACCTTGGTCAGTTCAGTGATCGGCGTGACCGCCGGCGCGTTTCAGGGCTATTACGGCGGACGCCTTGATCTGATTTTACAGCGCACAATGGAAATCTGGTCAAGCCTGCCCAGCCTTTATATTCTGATTATCTTCTCCTCCATCTTCACCCCCGGCTTCTGGAGCTTACTGCTCATCCTTTTGTTATTTTCATGGATGAAACTGGTTGATGTGGTGCGCGCGGAATTCCTGCGGGCGCGCAATTTCGATTATGTCCGCGCCGCCGGAGCGCTTGGTATCTCCAACCCCGTCATTATGTGGCGACATGTTCTGCCCAATGCTATGGTGGCCACGATCACCTTTTTGCCTTTTATCCTGACGGCCTCTATAACATCATTAACCGCGCTGGATTTCCTCGGCCTTGGTATGCCACCGGGCAGCCCGTCTTTGGGCGAGCTTCTGGCGCAAGGGAAGAATAATTTACAAGCCCCGTGGCTTGGGATTGCTGCATTTGTATCACTGGCGGTTATGCTCACCCTGCTGACATTTATCGGTGAAGCTGTCCGTGATGCCTTTGATCCCCGCAAAACAACGTTGTAAGAGATAAAACCATGAAGATCAGAAATTCCATTCAAGCAACAACAGATGAATTCGCCGCCTATCGCCGTGATTTACATCAAAATCCGCAAACAGCATTCGAAGAAGAATATGCCAGCGCGTTTATTGCACAAAAACTCACAGAATGGGGTGTTCCTTTTGTAAAGGGCGTCGGGCATACGGGCATCGTCGCAACGATCAAGGGGCAAACAACACAAAGCGGCAAAGCCATCGGCATCCGCGCAGATATTGATGCGCTGGATATTTTCGAAGAACCCAACAAAGACTGGATGTCACTCATCGAAGGGAAAATGCATGGTTGCGGGCATGACGGGCACACAACAATCCTACTCAATACTGCGAAATATTTAAATGAAAACAATAACTTTGACGGCACACTTCATCTAATCTTTCAACCTGCCGAAGAAAATGGCGAGGGCGCAAATGCCATGCTTGCCGATGGTTTTTTAGATCGTTTCCCCTGTGATGCGCTCTATGCCATGCATAACTGGCCATATGCGCCGCTTGGTTATTTTGAAATCAATGAAGGCGCGAGTATGGCCAGCGTTGATTTCTTTGAAATCACAGTTGAGGGCAAAGGCGGCCATGCCTCTAAACCCCATACATTCGTCGATCCGATCATGGTCTCCGCCGCGATTATCAGCGGACTGCAAACCATCGTCAGCCGTGAAACCGACCCGTTTGAACCGATTGTTTTAAGCGTGACCAATATCCATGGCGGCACAGGCGCATTTAACGTCAACCCCGCGAAAGTCATCTTCAGCGGTACGGTACGCACCTATTGCCAGAGCTTACGCAAGCAAACTGAAAAACGGATCAAGGAAATGTCCTCCGAAATCGCCAGCAGCTACCGTGCGCGGGCAAACTGCACCTATGAAAACAGAACAGAGCCAACCATAAACGACCCCGTTCATGCCAAAATATGTACGAAAGTCGCGCAAGATTTGGTTGGTGATTTAATGGTTATTACAGATGCCAAACCTTCCATGGGCGGCGAAGATTTTGGCGCGTTTCTTTATCACGTTCCCGGGGCTTACGTTAAAATCGGTCAGGGCGTTATTAATGACCCTGAACATCGATGCAGTAAGGGATTACACAATGCAGGATATGACTTTAATGATGATTTGATCCCGATTGCCACAGAATATTGGGCGCGCCTTGTCGAGCACACAATGCCGCTAAAATAATCAAACTTTATATATCGGAGCATCCGCATCAGGCGTTGAGGCTTGCCCCCCGTCCAGTAAGCCGATGCTCTGCCCTGATGCATGTTTTTGCGCAGCCTCACGAACCATTTCCCCGATTTGTGCTCTGGTGTCCCGATCTATACTGCCCGGTGCATTGATTTGCACAGCATTACGCGGATTTGTTGAATACACTGTCTCACTATACGATGCCGCATTTTTAGGGATTTTCATGTCGTTCAGAAAATCCCGCGAATAATGCGATGCGTTAAAAAACACCGTTTCACTGTAGATACCATTAAAAGGGTCGCGCGCCTCGCTGCGGGTTAAATGCCCCTGTGCATTTTGCACCTCTTCATTCGTATAGCCGGAAAAATTAGAGATGTGGTTTACGCCGCCGACATGCACCACCAACCTTATGTCATCATCACACGCCAGCGCAGCAACAGAGTCGCGCTGCATTTGCTCCCTTTGTTCGGGGTCCGTCTTTCGGTAATCAATACCGGGATCAGACGGGTTAATCGCTATATTATTATTCACCGCATAGACGATGGTATGCATAAACGGCAGGTGTTGCCTGTTTTGCGGCACTGTTCCGTTATGATCTTTGATTTCCGAGACCAAACGCGCCAAAGTATCAGATGGTAATTCCATGGAAAAAGCCATGTGATCGCGCCCGACCAAACGCGCTGCGGCTTCTAATGTTGCAATTTCGGTAAAGGCCGCCGCCGACGCAGGGTTTTGCATATTATCCGGTGTGTGCTTGTTGGCTTCGCGCTCTTGCTTGATATCCAGATGATGTTCACCCACCATAATCAGCACAGGCAAATCAGATTGCGCCGAACGCAAGACCGCCGCGCGCATGCTATCAGAAACCGTTTCATAGGTTTGCTCTGCGAATTCTTTATATTTTTCAGGATCTACCGCTAGCATATCCACCCTTATATTCTTTTTTTATTTCTTAGGTGAAGTATATCCGCGTTTTTCACGTTATGTCAAAAACAAAAATGCTTGACACCAAGGCAAAGAATATGGTTTTCATTGCACTATGAATTATGCAACGACACAGAACCGACGACGACTTAACCGCTAGGAAATCATCCCTTAGCGAGACGTTTTGTGCTGCCAATCCTCCGACATCATTACCGTTTTTGCCATTAGGCCAGTGATTCCCTTAAAAACCAATTGCTTACGCGCCGTGTTTACGGCATTTTATTATTAAACAAAAAACGAAAAAGATAAGATGACTGAAATTTCAATTGATAAGATTAGCTCCGTTACAAAAAATCTGGAGCTTCCCCATGTTGTAACCATTATGGACGATCCTGAAGAGGCTCTTCCTTGTGAAATGGGAACGGTTCTTGCCGCCGAAGTGCTGGAAGACAAATCCATTTATAACGAGCTTGAACTGCCGTCAGGTCGGATGTCGAAACTGAAAAAAGGTGACATCATCGCTGTGGCTTTGGGACAGCGGCGCGCGCTCAAAGGCTTCGTTGGTAATTTGCCCGAAACGCTGTTCCCCGGTGATATTATCCACTTGCTCAATCTGGGCGGCGTGGCTGGTGTGTGTACCAGTGCCAACACGAAAGAAGTTGGTAATCCCTTACGGATCAGAATTCTGGGCGGCGTCGTCAAAGATGGCAAGCAGCTTAACATCAATCAAAAAACGCTTTATTCGCCCAAGAAAACAATGAGCAGCACCATTCCGCTGATTATTGTTACAGGCACAAGCATGGATAGCGGTAAAACCACCGTTGCGATAGAGATCACAAAAACCCTGACGCGGATGGGCATGAAACTGGCCGGCGCGAAGCTCACGGGGG
>TARA_R110001592_G_scaffold113864_3_pt1 | contig 12094 bp, 14 predicted proteins | sample TARA_R110001592 | Tara Oceans TARA_R110001592 (sample SAMEA4398387) | marine metagenome | biome: Polar Biome; feature: [SRF] surface water layer (ENVO:00010504); material: water (ENVO:00002006), including particulate matter (ENVO:01000060) such as... | depth 5 m
ACCTGTACCTGTCTTTGCACCTGTTGCAATATCGAGAAGATTACCACGACTTCCAGCAGGACCACCCTGTAGTCCCATCTCTCGTTCATCGTCTTGTTTGTTGCCGTCATCTTCTGCAACAGGAGACTCTTCTCCTTTCATTCCTTGAGAAGCACGAACTTTGAGATGTTTTATTTTGTCTCTACGTTCTTTCTTTTCTTCGGCACGTAACTTTTTCTTTTCATTCCTCTCGTCTTTATCTTGAGGAGATGTAGGATTGTATTTTGTTTCACCTTCGTTAGCAGATGAATACATAGTGTCTGATTCACTACGTGGTGCATACATTCGAGTATCAGAACCTCTTCCCATCATTGGCATTATTCAACCCCCATGTTTTCTTGTAATCGAGACTTTATCTTAGCCCAAGTTTCAGGGCTTTCTTTTCCAAGTTCGACCTGTAAAATATTGAATGTTTGGTTAACTTGTTGTGTTTCACCTTGAGGACCCCATTGTTCTTGGAAGCGAAGCAAGTCCTTGACTGTTTCTCGTACTTCTTTGTGAAGCATAACAGCGTCCCGAACAAACCCGTCCTCATGTACAGTCCCTTCATCAAGAAGTTCAGTTAGTTTACCATTTAATCTTTCCGCATTTGTACGAAGTAAATCCAATTCATTACCAACGGCAAAGGATGCTATTTCAAGAGCCGCTGTTTTCTGCACCAAAGGTTGGAAATGATGCTTCATATGTTGGTAAACGAGGTTTTCACTAATTCCAACTTCTTCGGCTATAGCATCTATTTGTGAACCGTCAGAAAAATACTGTCGCTCATAATCAGCACGATTGGGAGATGTACATAGAGCACACGTTTCGTTAGCCGCAACGTGATATTCACCCATGTGATTTCTAAAATGTCGGTCTGTAGTATTGGTTCTCCAACCTTTATCTTTGTCAAGTTGCTTTGGGGAAATGTAGCCTTGTAAAAGTTGTTCTTCCAACTCTTCACGGTCCTCATCCATGCAGAATGAGCAAGACCGTTTTATTACTTGCTCACCCGCCGCCATTGTCCATGTTACGGGTATCTCTTTGAAAACAATTATGGTGAAGATAAGATTGGAATGTACTATGTGGAGAGCGAAAAGAATAGCCGGAGTTCCTATTTCTAAGGATTCATTCAGAAGCATTTCTCAAGCCGTAAAAGATTTATCAAAACGTGATTATGCAGACGATGATGAAATACTTCATAGAATTAGAATATGTAGAACATGTCCACATTATGGTACTCGATGCACCGCTTGTGGGTGTCATCTAAATACAAAATTAAAACTTAAAAATTCAACTTGTCCTCTTCACAAGTGGGAATTAACCACCACGAGTGATTCTGGAGTAGACTCCAGTGAGCATCAAAGCACTTCCAAAGAGTCCGACAAGATAGTAGGACAAGACGCTTGAAGAAAGGTCTTGACCTTTGAAAATTAGTATCATAAGCATTACAACGATTACAGAAATAAATTGCACCATAATCATGTCAATAATGACACTTCTTGGAGGGTTTAATACATTTAAAGAAGTATTTCCAAATCCTAACGGCATGTAATTTTTATCATTCATATTATCGACTTCCCGTAATAAAATTGCGAGCGAAGTTTCCTACGCCTCCACCTACTTTTCGCATCATTCCTTCATCTGCAAGAGCCGCTTGTAACGCCCCTCCCATCATAGATTGTTGCGCCATAGTGTTAAGTTGCATTTGATTTTGCTCTGCTATCTGTACATTTTGATTCGCCGCACTTTGAAGGGCTGTAAAATTAGATTGAATATTTTCACTACTCATGGTTTGAAGATGAGATGGTAAAGATGCAACATCTAATTTTAAATTTCCATCATCATCAGCAACAAATGAAGCATTCTTGAATACTTCAAGCACACTAAAGGTTACGATATTGTTAAACATCTGTACGAGTGTACCCATAGATTCACTTGCAAGGAAACGGTCTACTGGTACAATACCACGGAGAAGCATTATTTGTATTTCAAGTTCACTTGGTGGTGCAACTGGTTGTTGCATCCATTGATTTTGTTCACCTGTCATTCCTTGCATAAATGGATTTTGCGACATTCCTTGTGCTTGTTGATTAGTAAAAGGATTTTGCATTGATTGCATTGGCTGATTATTCGATACTCCGAGGTTCAATGCCCCGTTTGAATTATTATTACCGTTAAAATTAAGCATCTCACTCACCTATCCCATGCTGTTGTTCTTCAAGAGTGTTTTGATAGGGCTGTTGATTTAACATTGCTTGAAATGCAGGTGTTGGTTGGTTCATCATTGCCAATTCTTGTTGAAATATTCTAAGGTCAAAGACAATCATAGTAACGTCATTTTGTCCATTAGATGGATTTTCATAATTAAGTATAGAAATCCCTTTTGTGCGCTTGCTATCCTTTTCTAACATTGCAAAGAAATCTTCGTACTTTGCTAAAAATGAAGGTGTAGGGTCTTTTTTGGCTATAGCCGCTACAGGAATAGTTACCATAGATACACCTCGTTTTACTTTATCTCGTAGTCTACGTGGGTTTGCTTCACGAATTTTATCTTCTTCTGCTTCCCACTTTACTAAAAGATGATACAAATGTAGATGTTCAGGACAATATGTACCTTTCATTTTACGACCACTTGTAATTTTTTCACGAGCAACAAAGGCTTCTGCTTGCATAGTAACTGGGTTTTGCCAATACAATTGCCACAGGGAATAACCTGTATCTTCATCAGTAATTTTGGCATACAAATTATCATGTTGAATTAAAGTTGCACAATCACAACCATCTACAACGCATACACTTGCTTGCTTATCGTATCTGTATTTACGGCCAAAGAACCATCGAAAAGGATTATACAATGGTCTTTTTGCTGGTGAAAGTAATTTGTATGCTTGCTTAATGTCTTTCTTTCGTGCCTTTTGCGGGTCAGGATGTCTTGACGGGAAAAAATTTACCTTTGGTACTTCTAAATTTTGTTCACTTGCAATATTTTGCATTGCAGTTTGCGCTGTTGCTTGTTCCATGAGTGCGGCATGGGATAAAGACTCATTACCTTGTTGACTTAAAGCATACAAATGTGCTTCATTTGATGTAGCCAATTGATGCTTACCTGTAGTACTATCAAAAAACACTGTCATTCAACCACCTTATTTATCATAATTTTTCGCTCTCCTGTTTCTGAATCCCATTCTATATTCCACATCAATAAATCACTTTTTGAAATTTCCATCATTTCTACTATCCAATGCGGTATAACGCATCTTAGGCTTTTACTGTGTTTTCCTACTGATGTAACTGTTGTTTTTGTCATTGTATCACCTATGCTGTAAGTAAATCTACCATTGTGTTTTCTACATTCCATCCAATACGAGTCGCCATAAAAGACCTTCTTGTTGGTATACCGCCTTTTTGTAAGCGTATTAAATCATCTCGAAAGGGGTCAAATACTTTATGTTCTCCTATACGGTCTTGTTGCCAAAGCATTGCGGCTGTATCATCAAAGAATCTATCTGCCTTATTTGCAACAAGCATGATGAGTTTTGGAACGTACTTTTTTCCTTTACGTCGTGCTCTAAAATTACGATAACGATATTGTCGATAGAGTATAGCATCTACAAGATATTTGAAACCACCAATTTGTTTAATTGCATCATCTCCACCTTTGAACGCTCGTTCATCAAACATGTAGACAACTGCTTCAACTTGACGATTGACCATATCATCAATCCATAAATTCCAAAAACGTTCTTGACCTCCTACATCGGATGAGTATACTACTCGCTTATGCCCTTTCCAAGAAACTCTTTTTCGTGATGGCTTTGGCATATTGTATTTTCCAAGAAATTTATTGTGGTCTGTACGTTCAGCATCGGGAATTTCTTCCATTTCACCGGGAGTAGTCATATAACGGTCAAGAGTTGTTTTACCAACTTGTCCTGCACCGTATATACCTACACGTCGAGGTCGCCATGAGTTGTATAGAGATTGACCCCATACCATGACACCAACCAATGCGGAACCTGCGGGGTCAACCATTAGAACAACTCCAGTAACCAATTACCAAATGCTTCTATTTTTAGTACAAACCACTGTATTGTGTTATCCCAAACTGATACGTCAGTACTTTTTTCCCAAAGACTTGTTCCTAAGATAGCGATAAATGTAAATAAAAATGTACGAAACCATCCCCATCCCTTCTCATAATAATTGTCTAATGTGTTTTGAGTATGCATAGCCCGAAGTGTTGCTTCGGTACTATCGTCTGTTGGCGTTTTGAATATGCGCCCCAATTAATCACCTTCATTGATTTTTATTTTCGTCTACAGCACCAAGATGCATAGGCTTGTCAATAATGGCTTCATGCTTTGGTGGATTTTTAATTAACATATTGTCATCATATTGAGTTACCATAGATGTTGAACCTCCCTGTACTCCCCATGAAGGAGGCATCTTACCGGGATTCTGTTCCATCCATAGCAACTCACGCTCAAGTTGTGCTTCTTGCATACGCATTTCCATATCGGCTCTACGATTATCAAAGTTTAACTGTGTACTTCGATAACGTTGTTGGCGTAGTCTTTCTTGATTTTGTATGAGTACTCGTTCTTGCATGTTTTGTTCAAAGAACATCTTGAAGAAATAGTACGCAATACCTTGTACAAAGAAACCAGCCATAGCGTATGTAAATCCATTCACCATAGCGTCGTCATTGTTTAACCAAATTCCTGCGTCGTATACTCCAACTGATAGTCCAATTAACGCTGATTGCGCTAAGATTAGCCCCATCAAACGAATTTCTGCGTCCGAGTTATCATTACTTGCTTGCATGTCGCTCAATGTTGGTCACTAAAATGGTCAACATAAACATTTCGCTATGTTCACTATACCGCTTTATTCACTTTATTCATAGAAGTGGTCACTAAATTGACTATAAGTTATGGTCAATTTATTATAGTCCTACTCTCTATAATATAAGAGAGTGTAGTAGTCACTTAGATGACCATAACTTTGACCAAAGTGAACTAAGTGAATTTTTTGACTTCTTCTTTCCTGTAACAAATTCTACATTTGTTACTGCTTCGGTCTTATCTATCTTCTTTGATTCGTCATCGAACCATCCGTCTAACATAGCGCATCGTGTCATAACATCACTCTTCATGTCTTAGTGTACCCTTTTCTTTAAAATGTCTTGCTCGGTTACCGTGTTCAGACTCAAGGGTTAATTTTCCGCCTTCTGTATGCGAAACGTCCATATGGTTATGTTTTCCGTAAATTCCACGCTTCCTTCTTTCCCGATTCAGTTCTTCACGGTACTTTACACGTTCAGGGCTTGACTCGTATTTCTTGTCGTATTCTAACTTGTGTTGCTTCGCTTCGGGGCTAATGCGGTCTTTGAGTAGCACATCCATTACCAAGTCCATTGGTTCGCCTGTCATTACATCTTGCCAATAAGGGTCGTATGTCACCTTATCTGTTGCTACATTAGCAAAAATAGGTGGGCTTTCTTTTTCACGATAATCACTTTGAGTTTCAGATAGAGGGAAATAATCAGTATCTCTTTGTCTCATTTCTCGTTCTGTTGCGAGTTCATCCATTGGTATTTCATCTTCGGATGTTGCATGAGGAAAATGTGTTTTTATCTGCTTTGGTCGTGCAGAAGATTTCGGATTAAGCATACTATACAAATCAAAATTTGGTATGAGTGCATGAGGGCGAGCCTCTTTGAGCAACCGCATAGCGATGTCCATTGGTTCGCCTGTTTGTACAATAGCAGGATGCATATCTGCTAACGCTTGTGTTGCTTGTTGCCCTGTCATACCGGGATAAAAATTGGGACTTGGTGTAGGACCGACTTGCCCTGCTATTGCCCCGTATTCATCCCAATTTGTATATTGTTGAGGAGTAGGGTTGTTACCAGCATATATTGATTCACTAAATGCTTCATTCAAAGGTAATCTTTGTGCTTCATGCATAGCCTCATGCGTAGCAGTTTGTCCCATGTGGTCTATGAGTTTACGCTCTTGTGTTTCTTCGTTATCACCAAATTGACCTAAACCTAACCTTCGCCCATATTCGCTAAGGTTAATTCCCCTAAAGGGTGTTTCTTCACTTTGACCTCCCCAAGCAGATTCAGGGTTCCATTGATTTGTAGATAACATAGTACCTAACTCTTGAGAGCCTCCTGTTAAATCACGGATTCTTGCATCAGATGCTTGTGCGGCTTGTTGCATTGCTGGTTGAGATGCAAATTGATGTCCTTCTAAACTTGCTTGTCGTACTCCCTTTGGGTCTGCGTTTTCACCAGCACCAAAATACATAGATGCTTTGAGAAAAGCGTCCATTGCTAAGTCCATTGGTTCGCTGGCTACTTTTATTGGATTTATAGGCTCAATTGTACTTGCAAGTGTAGCAGGTTCACCCCAAAGTTTTCTTGTATCTACATTTGGAAACTGCTGTACTAATGCATGTTCATTAGGAAAATGTTCAGCCAATTCATCTTCTGATAAATTATAAATAGGATTTCCTATATTCATAAAATAACTAAGCAAAGACGGTACTGTTGCACCACCAAGAGGAACTTCACTATAGGCATCTTTATCAAAAGAACCATATTTAATTCCTTCTCCAGCACCACCTCTATCAGCACCTTGTCTAATACCTCTCCACCAATCAGGTTGTTGATTTATTGCCATTAACGTACCGGGAGTATCTCTATTAAAGGTAACATCAGGTCGTAGACCTTTTTGTGAAGCAGGTGTAACCCAAGTTAAAGGCATATCAACATTAGTAGGTTCATCGGCTGGTGCATCTCCTTCATATACTCCGGGTATATTTCTTAATTCTTCATCAGGATGTGGTGTGTTGCGAAGTGCATCTAAAATTCTTTGTCGTTTATCTGCTTCCCATTGTATAGAACTTCCTCTTTTCATTGGTGTTCCACGTTCCCATCCATAACCAATTGGTATGGCTTGATTAAATGAACTTCTATGTTTTTTTGGAATAAACCGCAAAGCAACTTGGTCCTCAATATCCCTGCCTCTTTCTCGCAAAGTCGGAAGATATGCTTTAGCAATTAAATTATCTATTACGTAGTCGAGTGGAGACTTGAACATTTTATTCATTGTAGCCCTTTCTTTATTCACTTTTTCTAAGTGGCGGAATATATCATAATCAAATCCATTACCCAAACCATATTCAAATAGCGAACCTGTAAAAACATCATCATCATCATAATGTCTGTTAAATGCCGTCATTGTATCTTTAAGATGGTTTACATCTTGATGATTACTTTGACTAAATTTATTGTATAATAATTTTTCAAATGAAATAGTAGGTTGCCTAATTTCATCTTTTAACGTTAATGAAAGATATTTATCCTTTAATTGTTCATGGATTCTATTACCTATTCCTTTACTCCCATCAGTATAATCTACTGCCTCATGTGCTTCGATTATATCATCTGCTAATTCTTCATACAATGGAATCAAAGAATTACTATTTATAATACTATTTTTAAGTTCTAAAGGTAAATCAGATTCTTTAATACGATTAAAAGTATCAGGATGCATTTCCTCTAAATGGTGTTCTGCTGTTACATTTTGAACATCGTGTGCATTGAGTTTAAAATTTGATTTTAAATAATCTTGAGGGTCACTTGCCAAAATAGCATTTTTAAATAGAGATGGATTAAACCCATTAGGAAAAATATTTCTTGTATGAACTTCTGCTTCTTTGTTTCTTGAATTTCTACTGTCACCGCTAAGACTGTCAATTGCATTTGCATTTTGACTAAGAGAACGCATTAAATTCTGTACTTCGTATCTATCTTCTTGTGATAAATCATCAACACCTTTTGCATGATGTTCAGATATTCGTTCTTGTATTTCTCCTATCTTATGAAACAAATCAGTATAACGTTCCATATCAAAATCATCACGATGTTCCATGCTATCTAACAATGTTTGATTGTAGTCATCATAAAGATTTGATGGAGGTTCATTTCCAGCATTTTCTTTATGCGCTTCCCACGCTTCTTGCAATTTATTACCACCAAGATAGCCTGTTTGCTGTGCAAATTCACCTAAGTTAAGCGGCGTACCACCAGTAGCCGTCATAAACGTTACATGGTCTTTATGCTCTTGATTAATTTTATCTTTCATTTCTTGCTTGTATGAAGAAATAAACGTTTGCCATTGTTTATCTTCTGCTCTTTTTTGTCTCTCAAAATTCGCTTGTAATTCTTTTTCATCGTAAAAAGGATATTCATCAGTTGCCCGTTCTTGTTCTATTTCTTGACGCATGTTCTGCAAATTTTGCATAGATTGAGGACCTGTAGGATTTAGTTGCTGTAATGTTTGGTCGGCTTCTGCGCCAGCACCGGGAACCATCCCCATAGCCGCATTAGATTGTTGTAACAAGTCTATTAATTGCTGTCCAGTATTTGGATTTTGATTATCCTGTACTTGTTGAGCCAAACGTTGTTGAATTTGTTCAAGGGTCGGTTGACCATCGTTACCCAATAACGAATTACTTGGATTGGGTATCATGACATCTTTCTCCTTAATGATTCTATTATAGCGTCTTTGCTTTCTTGGGGCATATTCATCATATGCTCATAGGCTTGACCCCATTGTGGAGGTTGAAGAACATTTCGTGGCACTTCTTCTTCGTCTTGTGTACTACCGGGTACATTAGTTCCTAACTGTCTAAATTGACGTAATTTGCTTGCCATTTCATCTCTAATATTTTCATTTACTTTACCAAATTCTGGATTATTTTCATGTATCAATCTAAATTTTTGTTCTTCTGTAAGTCCTTCGGGTAAACCGAATCTATCAACGATACCGTCAAATTGTGTAGGGGCATATTGCAACTGACTTGTATCACGGAGAACATTTTGCATTGGCGTATCGCCGTATAACGAGTTATAATAATCACTTACTTTTCTTGGCATAAAGAAATTTATCATTTCATTTTTATCTACGTGCTGTGGTACGCCTTGTGCATCAGAATATCGAAATGGAACCAGTCGATTTGCAGGTACTTTACTTGAAGTTAATCCTTCATTTAGACCTTCTTGCTGTCCCATTACTGGTCTTGATTGGAAATCATCACCACTCGGATAACCATACCCACGTATTCCAACCATCCTGCGCCCTGTATTATGTCCACCTGTAGCAACGTTATCTAAATCTGCTATTGCGGGTCCTGTAATAAAATTTCCACCTTGATATTGTTGCAACGGAGGATTGTTTGATTCAAGAGCAAATGGCAATTTATTACCTGCTTCATAATTTTGATTAGAATCTCGAAACAATAACGGTAAAAGTCCAGCACCTTCACGCCCCATAATGTCCATAGTGTCATCTTCTTGCATCCAACGCAAGGCTGTGATTGGTGGTACAGCACCGGGCTTTACACGCCCTGATGAATCAAGCCAATCTTCTGTATGGTACTGCGGTAAGTGTTCAGGTAACGTTGTTTGACGGCTTATGAGTTCTTGCAAAGAAGGGTATGTGTTAGCCAAATCTGAAATTTCTTGTCGTATTTCTTTATCCCTGTGAATATTTTCTCGTGTAATAGGTTCCTGCATACCTGAATCTTCTAACGATTCGGCTATTACAGGAACATTTCTACGTAGACGTTCTAAGTATTCATCACCGTATACATCTTTTATTTCCCTTTTTGCATCAATATTTTCATATCTTTGTTTATCGTCCCTTTTATCAGAAACATACATGTCAATTAATTCATCTGGAGTAATGTTTTGTTCGTCATCTCTTATTTGTTGACCTTCACTTTGAATACGTGATGCACGAGATGGTAATATTTGAGTGGGCATTCGACCACCAAAATCGCTTAGAGTACGTTGTTGTTTAAGAACAAGTACTTGCTTCACAGCATCTCACCTGTGCTTTCTAAGAAGCGATAGCATTTAGAAATAGCGATGCGTAGGAATGGTATGGCGGGGTACGTACTTGTTGTCGATTCGGACAATATAGAAAAGATAGCGTTCCTTGCGCCGTTGCTTGGTATGATGGGTACAGCAGCAAGAGGTATCGGTGGTGCAGCATTAAATGCTGGTAAAAAAGGCTTGGCGGGTGCTAAATTAGCCGTCACAGACCCTAAAGCCGCTTTTACCGCTGTTAAAGATAAAGCAAAAACAGCATTAGATGCAACAGCGGCACAAGGAAATATGTCTGGAAAACAAATGATGGGAATGATGGGCGCAAACATGGCACAGCAACGTAGTATGGCGGCGCAACAATCAAAACAACAACAAGCGGCAGAACAACGTCAACGTGCTACTTCAATGGCTGATAAGGCTAAAGCAAACGCCAGTACAAGCGGCTCGTCTACAATGAAAATGCTTTTGCAAGATATTCACGACGACCTATCTCTCATCAAATCTCTACAGTTACCTTCGCAGTTAAGCGAACAGTTGCGTGAGGACATCATGGCTCTTGACAACAATCACGAAATTGTAGAAACCGGCGAAGAAACAATGGTCAACAATGCCAACCCGTTCATGTCTGAAATTATTCAGCGACTTTACGACAAGGATAACCCTGTCGATGAAGAGGAAGAAAAGCCGGCTCACGTCCCACAGCACTTGTTTTACTAACCGAATAACTCCATCAATTTCTGATATTCTGGAGGAAGCGTATTTGTATATTCAGTTGATGATTCTTGTACTGGTTTGAATTGTTCTTCGGTCAACTTACTTTGTCTTGTTGGTTGATACGGTTCACGACGTTCTCTTAATTGTGCTTCGTTTACAAGTGGGTATTGCCCGTAATCAGGTTGCAGACTTCCCCAACCTTCCAGTGATTCTATGTTTGGTTTTCGTGAATACGAATAATCATCACCATATCTTTTTTCGTTACTTCCCCTAAAATCAATATTCGGTGCTAAGTTTTGTTGGAATTTTTCATGGAATGGTTGCGACTGACTACTTCTATTATCAGAATGAATACCGATACCGTGTTGCAATAACGTATTCATTAAATTGCCGTAGTGTCCTTGCCGTTTATGTTTTTGTTCTGTGTCACCGGCTAAATCGGTCATCTCAAAATTTTGCGGTCCCATACCTCTTGCTGTTCCTCCAAGTGTTGAAAATATATTATTATCATCATCAACTAATTGTGTTTTAAGATTATTTACACCTCCTGTTAACCTAACCTTCGTAGGTCGAGATACAGGTTGAGGGTTCATGCGGTCTTTGTAACCTCTCTCAAATTTTCGTCTTTCAATATTGCTATCACGTCTATTCAAATCATGCATACCAGAAGTTGTTGGGTCGAATGGAAAATATTGCTGACCTAATCCTTTTATCCCCATTAAGTGCTCAATACCAGTTTGACCTCTATCAGAAGCATAACCACTTTCTGCTTCACGCTTTAGTTTTTCTTTAAAATCTAAAATGTCTTTTTCTGAATAACGACTTTTCAGCAATTGCCAAGCATCGTTAAAAGGTTTCATTTAATTTAACCACCAATGTAAGTATTAAAATCTTCATTATAATTACCAACTTGAGGTAAAGTGGTATACCCTGTAGGCATTACTGCTGATGGTGGATGTACTGTAGCAGTATTCATTTGTGGTGACCCATCAGGTGTTCGTGGCATTTGCATGTAATCAACTAATTTACTTGGAGATGCTTGTTGTAAATTTTTTTGTTGATTTACTGGTAAAGCATTATATTCATTAGGTGAATATACGTCAACTGGATATTTTGTAGAGGGTATTGTTCTTTGTCCTATATATGGTATATTAGTTGCAGTTAAGCCACCATGATAACCATCCTTTGCATCTTGAAGGCGACCCATTTGCATATGCACACCAATTGGTGGAGAACGACCTCCATATTTTAGTACAGACCAAGCCACACTAAACGCATCCATGCTATGCCTAAGTACTTTCAGTATAAAAATTTACTTTTGGATTTTTTTTTCATGGAAAGGTATGCGTGGTTAAAAGAAGTGCTATGGGTATGTGCTATGCTATGCCTCCGTCTAAGGGCTGTGCTATGGGTTGTGCTATGGGGTCGTGCTATGGCCGCAGTACCCCTTTCTAT
>TARA_R110001592_G_scaffold225055_6_pt1 | contig 12094 bp, 10 predicted proteins | sample TARA_R110001592 | Tara Oceans TARA_R110001592 (sample SAMEA4398387) | marine metagenome | biome: Polar Biome; feature: [SRF] surface water layer (ENVO:00010504); material: water (ENVO:00002006), including particulate matter (ENVO:01000060) such as... | depth 5 m
GTCAGTGTGACAAATGAATTTGTTAGTCATGTCATAGTTCGCAAGTGGTATTCCGACGTTGTCGCTGTGAACTGCCTATTTGGATAACAGCTCTCGTTGGAATTCAGTAGGGCTTTTTCCTGTCCATCGCTTAAATCCATGATTGAAGGCGGTTATGTCGTTATATCCCAGCTTCTGGGCAAGCTGGGATATGTTCATTCTTGGATTTCGTAGCTGAGTGCGGCAATACTCAACTCGACACCGCATTAATAGTTCGCGATAGCTGGTACCTTCTTTGGTTAGCGCAAATCGTAACTGACGATTGGAGATATTTAGTTGTACCGCCAAATCTTGCATATTAGGTGGTTGCGAGATCTGCGAAGTTAATATACCGCTGATTTTTTCAGAAAGCTGACCGCTGATTCTGCTGTCTTTTAGTTGTTGCTCATACTCTTCGCCATAGCGTTTAAATGAGGCGCGGTCAGCGAAGGGGTTTGCTGCCTCTAGCACTTTCCTTGGAATCACTGCGGTATTTGCACTTAAATTGATGTCAGGTGTGACGCCGAAGAACTTTTTATACATCGTTAGGTAGGTGTTTGTGCCATTTCGTAGTCTGATACCGTGGAAATTATGGGTGGAACCGGTCACTAATGAGAGCTCGGCGCTAAGTGCTGAAAATGCGGCGGCGGTGACATATATTTCCGTTGTTTCAGACATGGGTAATCTGAAATCTAGCGTCATATAGCCGAAGTGTTCATCCTGAGTGAAATCGCACGTAATGAGTGGCGCCTGAAGTTTCACATAACGAGCGAGAAAGTGCAGGCTGTCACCAAGCGTAGGTGCAAACTTCATGGGTATTGCAAGCGGTGCGTAGGCCGTTAGCGGAATTTGCGCGCCGGATTGGAATGCGAGCTCATGGCCCAGCGGCACCTCGGCCATAATTTCGAAAAGGCGGCGCGCTTGCTCGTGCTGTTCGGCAATGGGATTCTTCGCGAAGCTTTGGATTAGTTCATTTAATTCATTGCGTACTGGGCTTTCGGGTGGGATTGCATTTTCCAATAGCTCCTGTAGATATACCCAGAACGTAGAGAGTGAGCCTGACATGACAAAGCCTTTGAGTGTTGATTTTATGAAGGCAAAAAATCTTTCACCATTTAGGCATTACAAGTGAGGAGTGTCAATAAGGCCAAGTACTTGTTGATTTTGACGCGTTTCTACAGCGTTCCAGCCTTTTGCGGCTGGGGGTGCCTTCCCTTTAGGGTACGAACTATCGATTAAATTCCACTACCCCCCCCCGCTATAGGTGGTTGTATGGCCTACGGTATTGAATAGAATCCACCCTAAGTAAACGCTAATGACATGACTATGGGATTCGCTGAATGAAAAATAAAGTAATAGTCGCTGGTGTTGGAATGGTGCCTTTTAAAAAGCCGGGGCAGAGTGAAAGCTATGATGTTATGGGCGCGAAGGCAGTTGGCAACGCCCTTTTTGATGCTGGGATCGACTATAAACTTGTGGAGCAGGCGTACGCCGGTTACGTTTATGGCGACTCTTGCAGTGGTCAAGCTGCGCTGTATAGGGTGGGTATAACAGGCATACCGATCTATAACGTCAATAATAATTGCGCGAGTGGTTCAAGTGCCTTCGCATTGGCTGTTCAAGCTGTTGAGGGGGGCACGGTTGAATGTGCAATTGCGGTGGGCTTCGAGGAGATGAGCCCTGGCGCAATTGACTTAGTATTCCCAGCTAAAACAAGTCCTTTAGCGCGGCATAGCCAGGCTGTGGCCGAACTGATGGGCTTAACCGAGGTTGAGCAGCAGCTGCCGCCAGCGGTATGCATGTTTGGTGTGCAAGCCGAAATGTTGCAAAAAGAGTATGGGCTTAGTGAGTTGGCACTTGCGAAAATCGCCATCAAGGCTCGTAAGCATGCTGCCCATAACCCAAACGCAATATTTAGAGAGCCTCTTACTGAAGATCAGATATTGGCTGGTGAGCCTATCTACCGTGGGCTGCGCAAACTTTTCGCATGCCCGCCTAGCTGTGGCGCTGCTTCTGTCGTGGTGTGTAGCGAGGCGTTTGCGCGTAAATACGCAATTCGATCGGATGTTCAGCTAATTGGGAAGGGTAGCTGTAGTGATCGAGCCGCGTACTTTGACGGTGATGTCATGGACGTTATGTTTCGCGGTGTTAGTCGCGAGGCGGCAAACATGGCTTACGAGAGCGCTGGCGTTGGGCCTGACGATATTGATGTTATTGAGTTGCACGACTGTTTTACCAGCAATGAAATTATCACCTATACCGCCTTGGGTCTTTGCGACATGGCTGATGCAGAGCGGTTTGTTCTTGAGGATCAAAACACCTACGGCGGTAAAGTTGTTGTAAATCCGTCGGGCGGTTTACTTGCTAAGGGTCATCCCTTGGGCGCCACCGGTTTAGCACAGATAACTGAATTGGTTTGGCAGCTTCGCGGCGACGCCGGCGAGCGTCAAGTTTCCGGTGCGCGTACCGCTTTACAACATAATGGTGGGCTTGGTAGCGCGGGCTTTGTTCATATTTTTCAACGGGTTTAACACGTAAATAATAAGGGGAAATAGTATGAAATTTGAAAACAAAACGGTACTGGTATCAGGTGCTGCGTCCGGTATCGGCCTCAACATTGCTAGACGGTTCTTGGCAGAGGGTGCGACTGTTATTGCAACCGATCTTAATATTGATCGCCTTGAAACCTTGGCGGTGGAGCTCGGCGAAAAATTCTTACCGCGCCGCTGTGATGCCGGCTCGGTGGCGGAGATTGAGGCTTTATTTGTTGGAATCGATCAGCTTGATGTTTTGGTGAATAATGCTGGTATTGGTATTATGGAGAATCCAGAAAATCTAAACGAAGCGGCTTTCGACAAGCAATATGCCGTGCTAATAAAGGGCCCTATTTTCCATGTGAAGTATGCTGCGCCTTTGTTGAGAGCGTCAGGCGGATCGGTGATTAATATATCTTCTGCATCGGCCTTGCTTTCATTGCCGGGCTATACCGCCTACGGTTCCGCGAAAGAAGCCTTAGTCAAGTTCACTCAAGATTCGGTGGTGACAGTACCAGGTGTACGTCACAACGTTATATTACCGGGGCTTATTGATACGCCGATACTTAAAGATGCCTACGGCGAGGATGCGCTTGAAAAGCTTCAGCAAGTAGCTAAAATTACGCCAGTTCCCCGCCTTGGTCAGCCTGAGGATATTGCGGCAGCGACCTTGTTCTTAGCTTCAGCCGAAGCCAGTTTCATTACTGGTTCCCAGTTGGTTGTGGATGGTGGTTTGTCTCGGCTGCATGTAATGAGCATGCCAGTTTAATTTTTCGATCTTAAACTTTACTTTGGGGGCGTATGCCCCCCTTTTTTTATATCCGCAGATACTTAAACAAGCCCCGAACTACTCAAGTTATTTCAAATACCAGTTTTTACCCTCTAGCATCGATTGCCACCATTGACTCATATCGGCTTCAGACATATCAGTCCATATCGGGGCGGATGTCACTAATCCCTCGCCGAGGGTTTTAGAAAGGGTGACTTGTTGTTGAAGTTTCGGTAATTCCTGCAGCTGCCAGTTTTTTAAGTTGTCTGAGATTGACGATGATGTGCTTTGCAATTCCTGCGCAAGGCTTAGCGCATTGTCGATGGCTTTTACCGCGCCTGAGGCTGCGTGTGGCCGCAGTACTGCTGCTGCGTCACCGATAAGCGCAATGTTGTTAGTTACTAATTTCTTGGAATCGAGATCGACAATTGCTTGAACAAACGGGGTGGCCGTTTGGTGAAATAAGTTTGCGCTGGCGGAGGGGATTTTTGTATTCAATAAATTGCGCAGATGCTCTTTGGCAAAATAATTGAGTGCGTGTGCCGAGCCTGCTTCAGGGCTTGTCGCGTCAGGTAATAGTTTGCTAAGAGTATCGGCATCAACCTTGTCGTAAATTCCCCAGTTTAAAGTGTGATTTTCCGTAGAGGTGGCGTGGTCACTCGCGGGAATTATATAGCAGCCTGCCATCCCACCGCTGTATGGGTGCCAGAGAACATGGTTTCGCGGTGTGGGCGTATGCGAGGAGGGCTTGGATGTTTGGTCTAGCAAGCCGCGCCACAGGACATACCCTGAATAGTTAATGCTTGTTGGGCCATTGACGAGATCGCGAGTGCGGGAATGGATGCCGTCCGCTGCTATAACAATGTCTGCGTGATAGATGGAGCCGTCGCTTAATACAAGCGTTTGACTCTGGTCTTTAGCTCGCGTGATGTTTAGAACTTCAATTCCATTGAAGTAGTCGTTGTCGGACACCCGTTGTCTAAGCTGAGCAAAAAGATGGCCCCATCGCATCGCAACGGCATCGAGAGGGCGGTGCCAAATCGAACGGCCATCTTCGGCATTGTTAGAATCGCTTACTCGATAGCTCATACCCTGTAGTGAAATATGCGCAGTGTCCTTGTCTAGCCATCGTTGCGCTTTTAGGGATTCAAATAGCGGCGCCGGTATAACGATGCCAGCCCCCCGATCCTGCAATTTTTGAGAGGAACGCTCAAAAATTCGAGCATCGTGGCCATCGTGGCCTAGCGCAATCGCCGCGCTGCAACCGGCGATAGAGCCGCCTACAATTGCAATTCGATATTTTTTTTTCGTCATAATGCTAGATTCCTAGCTTGGCGTACTTCAGATAATGGTGTGGGCGAAAATGTCATCTTAAGCGAATAGATTAGTTTTGGATCGACTACGTTGGCTGCTGAGTCTTTGTCATTGGGATGGGCTTGCTGCTAAGAACGGCTGGGAGGCTGAGGCAGTGCAGGTCGAACGGGTAAATAGCCGACATCATTTGTGATGATGTCGGCTATTTACCTTAGCAAAGGCTTAGTAGCGATAGGATACCGTGGCGAAGAAATAGCGCGGGTTGTTGGTGCTGGCAAAGTGTCCGCCCGAGGCTAGAATAGCATCACCACTCCACAATTTGATCAGCTCGTCGCTTAGGTTCTTACCGTGAACTTCTACGCGCCATGTGTCTAGCTGACTTTTTAAGCCAATACGGGCGTTGTACAACCAATGGGCTTCCTGGCTGTCGAGTGGATCGAGGTCGGAGTCGAATAGCTCGTCGTCCTTAAAGGTTGCATCAACACCGGCGAATAAATCGACACCCCAGTTGAATGGTTCGAACACATAGTCAAGGCGGATACTGCCGTTCCATTTTGGCGCGCGATGTAGGTCTCGGCCACTGAGGTCGCAAACTTCATTTTCGTTTCTGGCGCTGTTGACCAAGGCAAGGGGATCTTGACCAACTGATTTTGTTGGGCAGCCACCGTTGGTGTGCTTAACATATTTCGCGTCGTTGTAGCCAACGTTGCCATTTAGGGTCAGGCCGGGCAGAAGCATAATGGTACCATCGGCCTCGACACCCCTGGATTCTACTTCTTCGGCATTCGAGGTTATGTAGCCTAAGCCTATAAAAGTACTAATTTGATAATCTTGGTAGTTGGTTTGAAACAGGCCGACGTTCAGCCTTGCTGCACCATCAAGTAATTCGGTTTTTATACCCAGTTCATAGGTATCGGAAGACTCGGCATCAAACAGCACTTTGTCTGGGAAGGTTGCGCCGTTATTAAAGCTACCTGCACGGAAACCTTGTGCATAGGTGGCGTAAAAAGTCGCTTCGTCAAAGGGTTCCCAACTTAGTGAAACCTTCGGCGAGAAGTCCTTGTCAACGACCTTGGCATCTACTTCAAAATCAACGCCGGTTAATAGTGGCCAGATTGGCGCGGGGCCAGTGGAATAGGCGCCGTAGAATCCGTCTTTGACGTCGCGGGAATATCGGGCACCAACTATCAGTGCTAATTCGTCTAACATTTGCCATTTTGCTTGGCCAAATATGGCGGCTGAGGTTGTATCGATATCGTTTACTTCAACGAGTGTATCGGCGGCGTCACCGGAGCTTCCAGTTGGAATAAGTGGCGATATTAGTCCTAAAATGTCCCCGACAATGGGTAGAGAGTCGCCTAGTAAGGTATCGCCAAGGTATGAGAAGACCGTGTTAGCACCCAAATATATCGGCAGATTAATTAATGTGTTTTGCTGAGCCTTGAAGTAGTAAAGCCCTGCAATATATTCGAAATCGCCGGGGGCCGAGGTGAATCGCAGCTCCTGACTGAATTGATTATTCTTCATGTGTACCGGCATTACCACTATATCGGCCGCGGTGTTGTCAACGTCACCACCCTGATTGTCTTCCAACTTTGCAATGGCTGTTATTGAAGTTAGGGTGCTTTCACCAATGTCCACGTTGATCGTCAGCGGAATCATATAGCCATTGCCGTCATATTGGCTATCATTCGGTGCACTGGTTCGACGATCGAGATTTGTTTCGAGCTTAGGGTCGAGCGTACGAACTACTGCTCCTAAGTCAGATGGATATTCGTGATATTCATTGCCGAGCCATGTCTCTATACGGTAGTCGAATTTCGTTGCGCCAAGAGTAATGTCGAAGTTTGAGTCTGGGTTATAGCGCAGTACTAGCCGTAGTTGCTCAAGTTCGCGATCCCCCAGTGTTTCATTGTCGGTAACACTGTAGGTGCTGCCATCCTCAGTGCGACGTTTTGCGGCAAAGCGGAAAGAGAAATCATCCGAAATTGGGCCGGAGATGACGGCTTCACCTTCCTGAATGTTGCGCTCACCGCCAGTTAGGGTGACCGAGCCCATCCATTCTTCGGTAGGCTGGCCATTGGTAATATTGATTACACCGCCCGATGCGTTTCGACCGAAAAGTGTTCCTTGCGGGCCTTTAAGGACTTCAATGCGCTCTAAGTCCATAAAGCCGGGTTTTAGGTAATCGCCACGCGGTAGATAGACACCATCGAGAATAAATGCAATGGCTTGCTCACCAACGGGGTTCAGCTCTGGTGAGCCGATGCCGCGTACATAGAGCGAGCTAGAGCTGTCGTTCAATGAAATATTAGGCATGAAGCGTGCCATGTCATTAAAGCTTTTAATGCCGGCATCGCGCATGTCATCACCGCTCATCACCGCCAGCGACATAGGGACGTCTCGAACATTTTCAGACCGCTTCTGGGCCGTAACGATGACTTCCTCAAGCCGCATTGACTGAGATTTCTTAGCTTCGTTGGTTTGTGCATAGCTCGCGTTAGATAAAATGAGGGAGCATTGGGTTAGGGCGATTAGCAATCCAATATTTTTCTTAGATCTTGCGTTGTATGGTGATGTCATGTCGGCTCCAGCGATAGCGATGTTATTGTAGTAACTCTATGAAACTAGATTGACAGCTCTAGGGGAAATAGCCTCCCCCCGCGTTGGGGGGGCATGTTTGGCCAAGATTTTGTCTACAATAGCCATTCTTATAGATAATTTTAGGCTTTATGATGCTGGACGATATTGTATTTTCAGTCTGTACGGGGTGTTTCTCAAAAATTCATCCAGCAGCATTTAGCCAGAGGCAGCATGACATCTTTAATTAAAAGACGGTTTTTAAGGTTTGTATTATTGTCGCTGGCTTCACTTCTTCTGGCTATTACAGCTCAGTCTCATGCCGATGAGTGGACCCTTGCACGCGACAAAGACGGTATTCGAGTTTATACCAAGCCGGTGGCTGGGTCAGCACTCAATGCGGTGCGGGGGGTAACTACGGTCGAAAGTAGTCTAGGCAAGCTTGTTACTATGATTCGCGACCCATCACTGCGACCGCGTTGGGACAATTTTTGCGGTGAGTCTTATCTCTTTAAACAGCTTTCGCCAGAGGAAGAGCTTGTTTATCTTCACAGCAAGATGCCGTGGCCTGTTTCCGACCGTGACATGGTTAACAAAGTTACTTGGCGCCAAGATCCCAAATCTCTAGTCGTGACGATGCACAGTGTTGCCACTCGCGATTTGCTAGCACCCGTCAAAGGGCGTGTTCGGGTTACACAAGCGGTTAATGACTGGCAGTTGACGCCGCTTGCCGGGGGGGAGGTGGAAATTTCAACGACAGTACATCTCGATCCCGCGGGCCCTTTGCCAACTTGGTTGATTAATTCGCTGTCCATTGAGTCGCCGTATGACGTTTTAAAGCGACTTAAGGCCTTGGCGAGTGACGATAGTATAAAAAATCAGCAGCTTGAATTTGTTCGTGAACGCAGTGGTGAGCGTTCGTGAATATCGATAAATTTGGGCGTATTGTTGTGGCAATAGTGGCGGCCATGTTGGTACTGGTCGGTCTCGCATACTTACTTTTTCCGGTGGAAGTTTTGTCACTGACGGGCCAGTTCACCTTGGATGGCGATGCATTGCTCGATGTTCGCGCGACCTACGGTGGATTTCAGCTGGGATTGGGTTTGTTTTTGCTTGTTCAGATTCTTAGACGAGAGAATATTGTGTTTTCACTGCACTTACTGGCGGTAATCTTTCTGTCGGTGGGCGGAGTTCGCCTTGTTGGATCTATTTTTGCTGTTGAAATGTCATATCTGCATCTGGGGGCAGCTTTGGCCGAAGTCGCAAGTGCCGCGGGCTGTATGATCCTGTCGGTTAAAATTATATAAGTAGCCAGTTAGCGGTTCGGGTACTGCTTCAAACTCCCCATTTAAGGGGGCGTATTTCTCGACCACTCCCTCTACAGTCTTCAATTGAAATTCTTTTTATCTACTTCGCGGTGCTGTTTGGTGCCGTGTCGACGTATTCGGAGATAGTTATGCCTTGGAGTGAGTTAATACCCTATTTAGTCATTGCCCCCATGACAGCTGGAGTGGGTTGGTTGACGAATTTACTCGGCATAAAAATGATGTTTTACCCTGTAAACTTTGTTGGGATCGGTCATTATTTTGGTTGGCAAGGGATTATTCCGCGTCTGCGTATTCGCCTCACGCGTAATTTGGTGAACATCTCGATCACAAAAATATGTTCCCCCAAAGAAGTCGTAATGGCCCTTGATGATGGTGATGCCATCGAAAATATACAACAGTTAATATCGCCCTATATCAATGATTGGATTGAAGATGTATTAGTAGAACAAAATGTCCAAGCCTGGCAGTACACCCCCGAAATGGTGAAGAGAATGGTTTTTTCTCGGGTCCAGGAAAAGCTGCCGGGTGTTGCAAAAGGCATATTTGCAGAATTTGCCGATCGCGCAGATCAACTTGTAGACTTTGCGCAGATTGCTGAAAATCAAGTGCGGGATAACCCTGAGCTACTCAACGAATTGTTTCTTCGCTGTGCAGGTAGTGAGTTGCGCTTTGTGATTCGCTCTGGCCTGATTTTTGGCTTCCCCTTGGGTTGTGTGCAGGCCCTGATTTGGTATTTCTATCCTTATACTTGGGTATTACCTGTTTTTGGCGTATTTGTGGGCGCCGGTACAAATTGGATCGCGCTCAAAATGATTGCGCATCCCGCTGATCCTGTCATGGTTGGCCCATTTAAGTTGCAAGGCTTGTATTTGCGCAGACAGCCCGAAGTTAGCAAGGAATTTGCCGAGATTTTTACCAGTAGCTTTATGAGTCCCAAAGCCTTTATGGATTATTTATGGGAGGGGCCAAATAGTATGGAAGTGCACCGTATTGTCCATCGCCACGTTAGAAAGGCCTTAGATAAGAATATGTTGGGTAAAGTTGCTGCGCAAATAGCGGTCACTGCGGATGGCTTTGAAAAATTGAAAAAGAAATCGGTGGAATATACCGCTGATCGCATTATGGAAACGATAGACAGCCCTGATGCAAACCGTAAATTAGCGCAGCCGATAGTAGAACTTATCGCTAGACGGATGTCAGCTTTGAAACCTAAGGAATTCCAGCAGCTTTTATTACCTGCTTTTGAACAGGACCAGATGCTAATCGTATTGCTGGGCGGCATTCTCGGCGGTTTGGTCGGGTTTGCGCAGCTGATTTGGTTGTTTGGCGTGTCGATTTAAGCCTTATAGAAAAGCAGGCGGTATGGCCAAGCATTTGTTCGATGTGACCATTCTCCTAAAAGCTAGACAGTGCCACTATTTCAATCATCAAATAATTAGCAAAATTATTGGAGTTAAGATCAATGCAACATACTGACCCACAAAGCAAGCCTAGCTTGTCGCAGACGCCCTTCGATATTCCGGTTCGACGTGATCTACGCTGGGATTTTTCTGAAGTCCCTGCAGATTTTGTTAAGGGTGGGAATCCACTGATCAGCTATTTGTGGGCCGCCTTGTCTGCCGGTGCGACTCCGATAGAAAGTTTCTTTATTAAAGCGTTATTGCCCACGCTTGAAACGATAGAAGCTGATGAAAAACTTTTGCAGGATTGTCGAGATATGATTGCCCAAGAAGCCTTACATTCTTCTGTGCATAATAAGCTTAATAAGCGCTTAGAGTCACAAGGTTATAATATCAAAGCCGTACAAGAAAACTTTGGCAAAGTACTCGGTAAGATGACGGATGGCTTAGATCCCGTCGACATGCTCGGTGTAGTGGCAGCCGGAGAGCACTCCTTGTATTCCTTCGCAAAAATTTGGTTTCAATGCCCAGAAATGCGCAATGATATGCATGCTCAAGCCGCGCGAGTTTTCCACTGGCATTTCTTGGAAGAAGCAGAGCATGGTGCCGTAAGTCACGACCAGTATCGCTACTTCGCAAAAGATAACTATTGGCATCGCCTAAAAACTGCTTATCGGGCGAGATATGTTTTTTCTATGCTTACCGATGCAATGGATATCATGGCTGAAGGTTTTGGATATAAGCCTACCCTTAAAGATCGCTTCGGTTTGTTTTACTACAAGTGGTTTAAACCGGGATTGTTTCGTCAAATGGCATTTAGAATGATGGAATACTTGTCGCCTTGGTATGCGCTAACCTTTGAACATGATGACATAGAGCTTATGAAAAAATGGAGCAAAGATGTGTATGCAGATCAGCCGGCTGCTTAAGTCCTGATTAAATATTTTAGTTAGTATTCGAATTGTTATAGTTAAAGCGACAATCAATGAGGGGCATTACATGGCCTTCATGGTTGTCCAGCTAAAATGCTCGGTTGTGTGTTTCCACTTTGCTATAACGATATTCGCATTAGGCGGTCAAGCGCGCTCAACTTTATTCCCTATGTTTCGATAACTGGTCAGATTGCATAGCTATAAATCTATGGCGAAGTGCCGTTACATTTGCGTGGCGGGAAATCACAAATAATTGGCGCAACATAACAAGTTGAATACCCATGAATGCCGCATCGTTTTCCATACTAGGCTTTTTTTTGTAATGGTTTACTAGATAGTTTTAATGCTTCGGGTTCGAACCCGCGTTTTATTTTAAGTAAGGAGTGAATAGCATGACTGATAATCAGGTGCGGCTACTTTTTAAAGTGAGCGCCATTTTCAACTGGGCTGCTGCAGTCATATTATTCTGGGCCTCAGGCTTAGCAGCTGGTCTTGGTATGCAGCCTGTACCGAACGGTAATGCCTATGAAATGATTGGTGTACTCGCAATCGCTATGTTTGGCCTCGGTTATTGGTGGGTGGGGGATAATCCTAAAGATAATATCAGCATTGTGAAACTTGGGCTAATATCTAAGCTTCTTGTCGTTATCGTTGTTTACTCTTGTTTTTTCGCCGGGACGGCGAATTTGAACTTGGCGATTTTGGTGTCTGGGGATCTAGTTTTTGCGGCATTGTTTGGTAAGTTTCTTACTGACATAAAGCGATCTTAATATTTGCATGGGAAGTCGAAATTCATTAGCAGGGTTACATTTGGGCTATTGATTGTTCATCGCTAGACAGAATCTTATAAATGGACTATCGTCTAATTAGTGGCGATATATAGATTGCCATTTCAATAATAAGAGGAAATAGGATGAGTACACCCAATGGTAACCCCGGCGACATTCATAATTGGCCGATTCTTAAAATTGTCTATCGAACCGATCCAGAAAAGCTAGCAGCACTCCTGCCTCCTGGTATCAAGCCGGGCAAGGATCCCCTCGTTAAACTAAATATATATAACTATCCTGTACCAGATGAGCCTGAACTCGGTATTCTGACAACAGTAAATGCCGATTTTAACGGTATTGAGGGTGAGTATGCGCTTGGTTATGGTATCGATCAGGAGTCGGCTATTTTTTCAAGCCAAGAGATTAATGGCCAGCCTAAGTTTCCCTGT
>TARA_R110001592_G_scaffold52203_1_pt1 | contig 12092 bp, 4 predicted proteins | sample TARA_R110001592 | Tara Oceans TARA_R110001592 (sample SAMEA4398387) | marine metagenome | biome: Polar Biome; feature: [SRF] surface water layer (ENVO:00010504); material: water (ENVO:00002006), including particulate matter (ENVO:01000060) such as... | depth 5 m
AAGAAGCCATCTTTTTGGCTTCTTTTTTATCGGACAACAATGATTTTAAATAAATATCTTGCTTAAAATTAAATTTAAAAATGATTTCATTTAAACAACTCTCTATCACATTTTTAACTGTTTTATTATTGTCTTGTGGCCCAAAGTCTGGAACTAAAAAAAGCGATTTCAAAATAAAAACCAATGCCATTAACAATGTCCTTTCCAATAATGACACCTTAAGGCTTTCGCTGGAAAATCCTAAAAATCATGTTATAGACTCCATTTTATATTCAATTGATGGTAAAAAAATTGAAACGGCATTCTTCTTAGAAAATGTGAAACTTGGTGTTCAATCCATTGAAGCACAGGTGTATTTTAATAATGAACATCAATCTGTAGTGAATAGCATTACCATATTAAACCAAGAAACCCCAAAAATATATTCGTATAAAATAATTAATGAATATCCACATGATATCACATCATATACACAAGGGTTCGAATTTTTTAATGATACCTTATACGAAAGCACTGGTCAGTATAAAGAATCCAAACTGAGAAAGATAGATTATAAAACGGGTGCTATTATAAAAAACATCAATCTAGCCGATGAGTATTTTGCAGAAGGCTTAACTATTTTAAATAATAAAATATACCAATTAACCTGGCAAAAAGGAATTGGTTTTGTGTATGATTTAAATACGTTTAAAAAAATAAACAGTTTTAAATATGGCAAGAGCAAAGAAGGATGGGGATTATGTAATGATGGCCATACTATATACAAAAGTGATGGAACCGATAATATTTGGAAGTTAAATCCTGAAACTTTGGTTGAAAGAGACCATATTCAAGTATTTACCAATAAAGGTCCCATTGGAAGAATAAATGAAATGGAATGGATTAATGGAGAAATATATGCAAATATCTATCAAAAAGATGGTGTAGCTATTATAAACCCACATAATGGCGCTGTGATAGCCGTAATCGATTTTTCACCACTTAAAAAATTAGTTACACAACATCGAGGTCTTGATGTTTTGAATGGTATTGCCTACAACCCTATATCCAATACTATTTTTGTTACCGGCAAACGCTGGGATAAGATATTTGAGGTTGAAGTAATTGAAAATTAATTATTATTTCACTTTCGATTGATAACGAAAAAACATTTTTGAAATTGGAATTAGCAATAACCCAATCACTACAAAAATAAAAAAGGCATTTTGCAAACCAAAAGCGTGCGACAGGTAACCAATTAATGGCGGGCCAATAAACATTCCTAAAATACCATAGGTGGAAATTATTGATATGGCTATTCCAGGAGAATATTTGTTTGAAGTTCCTGCCAGTGCAAAAGTCATTGGGAAAATAGCGGCAGTACCGAACCCTACTAAGCAAAAACCAACTAATGCCGGCCAAAAAAACGGAAATAAGATCGCTATCAAAAATCCGGTTGTAATTATCAGGGCACTAAAAACATAAGTTTTTTGCATTCCTATTTTTTGAATAATCCCATCGGAGATAAATCTGGAAATAGCCATACAAGCCATAAAAGATAAATACCCATAAGTGAACACATCTTCTTTAATTACTTCTTTAAAATAGACTCCACTCCAATCGAACATGCCACCTTCGCAAATGGCCGCTAAAAATATTAATATCCCTAAATATAATATGAAGGCATCTGGTTTTCCGAATATTATTTTATTTCCCATTGGGGATTTATCGTTGTTAATTGTAAATGGATATGCTATAATAGCAACCAGTAATGCAACTATTGAGACACTGAGCAAATGTGCTGCAATTCCAATATTGAATTTTACCATAATAGTAGAAAGCAAAACACCAAATAAGCCACCAGTGCTCCAAAAACCGTGAAAAGAACCAACAATACGTTTATCAAATTTCTTTTGTAAAATAAGTGACTGCGTATTCATTGATATATTGAAAATGCGCATAAAAAAAGAAAACAGGCCTATTGCAAGCACTAAAAATAGTGTTGTTTGTGCATAACCTATGCCGACTAAACAAACAATAAATAAAATAAAAGAGATTATGAGTGGTTGTCTGCTGTTATACTTAGATACCAACCATCCCGAAAAAGGCAGCCCCAAAAGAGAGCTTATGGGCATTGCTAAAAGTATTGTACCAAGCTCCGCGTGGTTTAAGTTAAAAAACGTTTTGATTGTGGGTATTCGTGAAGCCCACGATGCAAAACAAAGCCCTGATAAAAAGAAATATACTCCTAAAGCAATTCGCTGCTTGACCTTCAATTCCATGTTAAAAATAAAAATAATCCAGAATCCGCAAATTTACAAAAATCGCTAAGCTCAATACGGACGAACTTATTTTCCTACAAAATAAGAGGCTGTCCAAAAAGTATATTTCGAGGTCAATTACGAGGCAAGAAGCAATCTGTAACATTTTGATGATCAATAATAAGATTACTTCACCATGTTCGTAATGACGTTGTGGGTTTTTTTGCTGTAAACTTAGTCATTACGAGGAATGATTTCCGAAATAACCTTTCAATGTAACTCGTCATTACGAGGAATGAGGAACGATTGACGAAGTAATCTCATTGTTTGGGCTCTCAATAGTTTAATAGATTGCTTCACTGAGTTCGCAAATGACGAAAAACAGATTACTTCACCATGTTCGCAATGACGTTGTGGTTTTTTTTTGCTGTAAACTTAGTCATTACGAGGAATGAGGAACGATTGACGAAGTAATCTCATTGTTTGGGCTCTCAATAGTTTAATAGATTGCTTCACTGAGTTCGCAAATGACGAAAAACAGATTACTTCACCATGTTCGCAATGACGTTGTGGTTTTTTTTTGCTGTAAACTTAGTCATTACGAAGAATGATTTCCGAAATAACCTTTCAATGTAACTCGTCATTACGAGGAATGAGGAACGATTGACGAAGTAATCTCATTGTTTGGGCTCTCAATAGTTTAATAGATTGCTTCACTGAGTTCGCAAATGACGAAAAACAGATTACTTCACTATGTTCGTATGACGGTTTATTTCAACTTTTCAGACAACCTCATATTTTATTGGTATATAATTTAATGACTAGTATAATTCCTTATAATATTGCTCAGCCATTCTATGACTGGAAAATTCTGGAAGAACATCATCTATCCCTTGAAACACAATTTTTTGCCATTCTTCAGGTTGGTCATAATACATAGGAATGACTTTTTTTTCTAGAATATCGTATAAATTATTAGCATCCATTTTATCTTGCTCCCAAACAGGTAGCTTATGATCAAGTTCTGGCAATACAAAACAATTTTTGCCATCTTTTTGAAATTCTGGAATCCAACCATCATTGATCGATACATTTACAGAGCCATTCATAGCCGCCGACATACCACTTGTTCCCGATGCTTCTCGCGTAATTCTTGGTGTATTTAACCAAACATCTGAACCTTCTTTTAGCTTTCTGGATAAATCCATTTCATATCCAACCAATACAGCCAAATTTGGAGCCGTTTTAGAGTAATTGACTAAATGATTGAAAATATCAATAGCATAATAATCAAACGGATACGGTTTTCCAGCCCAAATAATTTGAACGGGATATTTAGAATTGGTAATTAATCTTTTAAATCGCTCTATATCATGCAACAATAAATCTGCACGTTTATAACCTGCAAAACGTCGCGCCCAAACAAAGGTTAAAACATTTGGATCGAACATTTTTTTTGTTTGATTTAAAACGTCATCAAATAATTGTTTTTTAAGTTCTCCTTTTCTTTTTAAAAAGGCTTTACTATTTCGTTTTTCCCAAGCTTTTTTAATAAGATTGTCTTGCCAAAAATTTTGATTTTGAGCATTTGTAATAGGAACAATTTTACAAATCTTATCATAATCCTTCCACATATCGTTAGAGACAACAGCGTGTAATTTTGATACGGCATTTGCTTTTTTTGCCATTCTAAGTGCAGATACTGTATAGTTAATCATCCCTCCATTAACTGTTTCCCTTTCCAATTCTTTATCTGTTAATGTTTTACTGAAAAATCCACAACGGTTTAAATGACGGCCATCCCGCTCTTCATTTCCTGCTTTTTCTGGTGTATGTGTGGTAAATGCAAATTGTTTTCTTTTAACCCCTTTATCTTTTAAATAGTAAAAAGCCGGCAATCCGTGACCTTCGTTTAAATGATATATATCAGCTCCTCCTAGTGCTTCTACTACTTTTGCTCCTGCAATACCCAATACAATACTTTGTGACACCCTCGTTACCTCGTTGGCATCGTATAAATGATTGGTAATGGTTCTTGATAAAAAGTCATTACTTTCAATATCTGTACTCAATAAATAAATAGGCACAGAACCAAAGATTTCGGGTTTTAACACATAGGCACGAACTTTTACGTTAGGATTATCATGCAGTTTTACAGAAACCTCTATTCCTGTATCTTCTAGGAAATGATATGCTTTTTCAGTAAAATCGGTTCGTAGTGTTTGGTCATCATTCCTGGATTGATCGTAGTATCCATATTTCCAAAGCATTCCAATACCTATCACATTTTGTTTAAGCTCATGCGCAGACCGCATATGAGACCCCGCCAAAAACCCAAGTCCACCAGAATAAATTTTCAATGCCTGATGGACACCAAACTCCATACTAAAGTAGGCCACTTTTTTTTCAAATTTTTTTGCTGGTTTATAAGGGTGTATATCTTTATTAGTCATTCTATTTAATTTTTAAAGTTGCAAATGTATTTATAATTAATAAATTAACAATATACCATTACCGCATAAATTAAACTTTATAAAAAAATATTTGAATGTCCGTAATTTGTCATAAGTCTGAGAATATAATAATTCTGTCATTCCGACAAAGGAGGAACCGCATTGATTTTAATGGATTCTTCATTTCGTTTCACTCCATTCTGAATGACAAAAATGGTATTATGAATGAATACGGACATTCAATAAAAATATATTTAAAGTATAACAAAGCACATGTACTTTTTAAACATCGGATTGAATATTTGTTGTCTTAATTAAACTTATCTAAATTTAACAGACACTTTAAATGCTATAAAAATTTCAATTAATGAATTGGACTTTGTGTACACGGACAATTACTGATAGCTTGTAAAAAGTCGAACCCAATGGTAACAACATGCGTACCTGAATTAAAAGCTGATAGGTCATTTAAAGTTAACTGATACGCATAGCCAAAATAGAAATTAGACTTCTTAAAACCTGCCATAGGCCCTACATTTAAAGGCTTAAAAAATTGATCATTAAGAAACCGGTAAGAAATTCCAGCCCAATAATAATCTTCTTTTCTGTTAAATTTTCTGTATTTTATATTCACATCTGTACTAGAGCGTTTGTCGCTACTGAACATTTGATAATAAACGGAAGGTTCTATTTCAACTTTACTGTCTTTTGAGCCTTTAATAGTGTATCCTGAATATATTTGATAATTCAACAACAGACTAGGTTCCAAAACCCTAATAGGATCTATTTTTTTCTCCAAGACATTATTGGCATTAAAACTGAAAAAAAATCCTTTCATTCTATATAATATACCAATGTCAAAGTTGTTATTTGAAGTCGCTCTATTATCCGTTATAAATGGATCGATAATTGGTATATCATAGGTGCTATTAAAATTATTAATATCAATTTTAAACGTATTAATATTATAGGAAATCCCAAATGACAAATACTGTTTTGAATAGTAATCCAATATTATATGGTGTGCAAAAGAAAATTTGACTCCTGTTTGCCTTGTATTTCCGTTCTTATCATTATACAAAGAGATTCCTACACCAGAACGATCTGCAATTCTGAAATCCGCATATAAAGATTGATTATCTGGAGCGCCTTTTACCCCTACCCATTGCGTTAATCCATTGGCTCTAATTCGTAAATTATCTCCAATTCCCGCATATGTTGGTGACACCACAAAGTCATTATCTGCCAAATATTGAGTAAACACCGGCAAATTTAACTCTTGGGCATAACCATTAGCTATCACCATAAGAAACAGACATATAACTAGTCTTTGGATTTGAATAAATTTATTATTAGAGCACATAATCACAATTTTTGGTTATCGGTAAAGGGTGAAATGTCCAACAAACTCACGATCATCTTTTTTATCATTTAGCTTTATAACATACCAATAATCTCCCGATGGTAATTCGGCGCCATTATAGGTTCCATCCCATGTTTCCCCTAGACGATAGGTTGCAATTTTTCGACCATATCTATCAAAAATCGAGAATACAAGATCTTTATAGTTTATAGTACATCCCGGAGCCCAACTATCACTTACACCATCGCTATTAGGTGTGAAATAATTAGGAACACAAATATCAATATATTCAAAATACCTAGAGGCTTCAGCAGTACAACCATTACTATCTGTTACAGTAACTGTATAGTTTCCTGAACTATAAATAATAAACGAACTAGTGCTTCCATACGATTCACCATTAAGTGCGTATTCATAGACCCCTGATCCGCCAGTAGTTACAGCAACAATCTCATTTAATCCACCATCATTTATACCAATGGATAATGGGTCGATTTGTAAGATATCAAATGGCGCTGTTGTTTTAATACAGCCATTGGTATGTCTAACATCAATAACATGGTTTGTTCCTGGTATCACATTTGTAAATACATTACTAGGTTGATAGGTTCCTCCATCCAATGAATAATCGATATCTGAAGGATTCGTGATACTCGCATCAATTGTTACCGTAACGGTATTGGCAGACATGTTGTTTATACAACTGTAATCAACAATAGCTTCAGGATTAATGGTAACAGATTCTGGGAATGTGATATTCCATTCAGTTTCACAACCTTGACCATCCATAACATAAACAATATGGTCTCCTCCTGCCAATCCTGTAAAATCAAATTGAGTCTGACCCAAGATTCCTATTGTATAAACGCCATTAATATCATCTAAACTAACACTGTATGGCGCCGTTCCTCCTGAAATATCAATACTAAATTCACCATCCATATCACCAGAACAAACTTCTGGAATTAATGATCCTGGAACGATAGAAAGGGCTAATGGACTTGGCTCAGTTATAGAAACCGGGAAATACACAAAGCATCCTAATTCATCCTGTACGATTACATCATATATTCCTGGAGCAAGATTATCAAACGTTGACGTTTCAAAAAACTGATTCAATTGTGGAGAAATGGCATACTTTATAATTCCTGTTCCACCAGAAGCACTAATTTGCAAAATTCCATTATTAGATCCGTTACAGGTTACATCGGTAGTTGAGTAACTTGCAGTTAACGGTAATGCTGGTTCTGAAATAGTCACTACGGATGATGTAATGGTACAATCACCACTATCTACCTGTACTTGATAGGTTCCTGCAAAAAGATCGGTAAATCTACCTGGGCTGTTTTGAACGGCTGGAATTGGATTTCCTAAGGTATCTTGCAATGTATAAATATAGCCGCCCAAACCTCCTTGAGCCGTTGCCACAATGACGCCTGTATTGTCTCCAGCACAATTAATAAATGCATTGGTTGAATCCACATTCACAACTAAAGGAGGAAGTGGATCAATTTTAATTTGATTGGATATATTGGCTACACAACCATTAACATCTTTGACATAATACACATAGGTTCCTGGGGTCACATTAATTGTTGTTGACGATGCAAACGAACCTAAAACGGGTGTAAATGAAGCCGTAGCACTATAGGTGTAAGGTCCAGTTCCACCGACTGCACTCAATGTAAGCGTTGTTCCAGTTAAACATGTTTGTGAACTTGATTTAACCAAAGTTGATTGCACTTTAGTAGGTTGAGTTATTACAATGTTACCAGACGTAAAGGAACAGTTATAACCATCGGTTATCACAACATTATAGGTTCCTGCTCCCAATCCACTAAATACTGGAGAGGCTTGCGGCCCAGACGTACTTACAGAAGGAAAAATGGTAATAAGTGTATAAGAATAATTACTTCCTTCTCCGCCTATTACACCACTAACCGTAATGCTTGCATTGGTATCTCCAAAACAGGTTAATACATTGGTACTTGGTGTTACGGTAGCTGCAATTGGTGCAGGAATAACCAATGTTACATTTTGCGATACAATACATCCTCCAGAATCTCTCACATTTATGGTATATACACCCGCAGACAAGTTTGTAAATGTTCCATTTGGGGAGTAAGGTACGGTTGCCGCACCGGTTAATTCATATTCAAAATTTCCCCAACCACCACTTGCAAGAGCTGTAATGGTTCCTTTATCGTTGGTACAGGTTACACTAGCAGTTTCGGTAGCAATAAGTGCCAATGGGTCCGATGGTGATGCAATGGTAATTACATTGGATGTTACGGCACAAAATGGACTCGCCGTTTCTGTAACTAATACCGTATAATTTCCTCCAGAAAGACCTGTTATAGGTTGTGGGTTTAATAACGTGTTACCACTACCTGTGAGTATTGATACTCCTAAATTATCGAATACTTCATAATTATAAGGTCCTGCGTAACCACTTACATTTATTGCTAAGGCTCCGTTTGTATCTCCAAAACAAGTTACTGGAGTAGCAGGGGACGCCACTACGTCAATAAGATTAAAAGGAGCCACGGTAAATACTGAAGTTGCTATTGTACAACCGGTTGTTAAGTCATTGACTTGGAAATAATAATCTCCAGGGACTGTAATGCTAAATATATTTGATGCTTGGGGCGTACCACTAGGTAACATTTGATAAGAAAAATTACCTGAACCACCAGATACAGTTATAACAACTGAACCTGTGTTGTTACAATCAATTGGCGTTACAATAGCTACTGTGGTTCCCGTTAAGGTTGGTAACGGTAATATTGAAACTGTATTAAATGCAATGCATCCGTTAGCATCTTTTACATAGATGTCGATGTTTTGTGTAACACCAGTATCAATGATATCAAAAATATTACTGCTTAAATAATTGGTTCCATCAATACTATAAGTGTAAGGTGATGTGCCTCCGCCTTCAGATATAGTAAGCGTAGACGTATTAACAGAATTGTTAGGGGCACAACTAAAATCCGTTGCAATTCCCGAAATTGTTAATGGCGTAGGTTCTGTTACTGGGACAATCTCAGTAGCCGAACATCCTCTACCGGAATTCACTTGAACGGTATAATTTCCAGCTACCAATCCTGTGAAAATATTGGAATTTTGTGAACCAAATACAAGTGGTCCAGCCGTAATCTCATAGGTATAGATTGGATTATCGTTACTTACTGGTAAATTCACCGTGATAATACCATCGTTCCCACCATTACAACTTACGTTATTTACTGATGTTGTAAATGTGACAGGTGTTGCAGCTGATAAGGTTACATCAACATCTTTTGTACAAAGCGTCGTTGTGTCTGTTATCGTTATTGTATAGGTCCCTGCTGGTAAACCTGAGAAAATATTTGAAATTTGCGAACCTACTAATATAGGTCCTGATGTAATTTCATAAGAATAATTTCCTGTTCCTCCTGAACCCGTTACTGTAATCTCACCATCATTAATAGCACAGGTTGGTAACGCAGTAATAGTAGGTGTTAAATCTAAAGGTGCATAAATAGTCACAGATGTTGGACTCACTGCGGTACAACCATTGCCATCTTTTACAGTTACAAAATAATTTCCAGGTGCTAAACCTGTAAAAGTTCCACTCGATTGAAAACCTGTTCCAATAGAATAGGTTAAAGGAGCGATACCACTACTTCCAGTTATTGCGAATGTATATGGTGTTCCTGTTAAATTACATTGATTTGAAGCAAACGCTGGTACTGTTACCGTTGGTAAAGGATCGGTAGCAATCACCACATCAATTTGAGTGGTACAACCATTGGCATCCATAACCCAAACATCCCAATTTACATTGACTGTTGGATCTAATACCGCACTGTTACTAGCTGTATAATCGGCTGCTATTGGTGCCACTAAATCTTGCACAAAGGCGTAGGTGTAATTTGGTGTTCCGCCGCCTGCGGTAACACTCACTTGTGCTCCAAAATTACAATTCGCATTGATATTGGTAGTCTCAACTAGGGTTAAGACTGTTGGCTCACTAACTAATATAACATCTGTAGCTGTACATCCTGTGATATCATCTGTTACAACAATAGTTTGATTGCCTATTGGTAAGCCTGTTAAACTTATTGTTAAGGTACTTACACCCGCGCCTGTTGGCACTCCATTAATGGTATAACTATAGGTTCCTGCAAAGTTTGTAACCGTAAAATCTACGGCTCCATTGGATCCGCCATTACAACTTACATCATTTACTAAAGTTCCTGATACTGTTATATTGGTTACTGGATCTACGGTATACGATTCTTGATAGGTACAGAAATTAGCATCTGTTACTTCAAATACATAGGTGTCTGGAGCTAACCCTGTATAGGTTCCACTAGCATCACCTGATACATTTCCTGTAGCACTTGCTGGTGATAATATAGCATAACTTAATGGGCCAACGCCATTGGTTGCTGTTAGGGTCACATCAGTTGTTGTGGCTATACAGGTTACTGGTGCTGAACTAAAATCTAAATCCGTTGGTGGATCTAAAGCTGGTACAGGAATAGTTATTGCCGCTGGAATAATACATCCATTAGCATCTTTTACATAAGCTGTTACTAATCCTGAACTAAAGGTCGTATAAGTATTGGTCGCTGTATAATTTACACCGCCATCAAAACTATAGGTATAAGGTGCTGTTCCGCCACTTCCTGTAACGGTCACTATAGCTGCTTGTGTTGCATTTCCTGCTCCACAGGTTAAGCCTTGTGTTAAAACTATCGTTCCTCCAACTAAAGCTGGCTCGGTAATGGTTACTAAAGTAGCTGGGGATACACAACTTTTACTGTCCATCACAACAACATTATAGACACCTGCTGCATTTAATCCGTTAAATACATTGGATGCTTGGAAAGTCACACCGTTATCGATACTGTATTGATACGGTGCTATACCATTAGACGCTGTTACTACTATACTGCCATCACTACCTCCGTTACACGTTACATTGGTTTGTGTAAACATAAGGGTTGGTGCTGTTTTTGGTGTCACTATAATCACATTAGATTCTGATTGACAACCTTGTGAATCGGTTACTCTAAACTGATAGGTACCATCTACTGTAGCAGTATAAGGTGACCCTGCTATTACTGAATAGGTTGTTCCTCCATCTGTACTAACTTCATACGTCGTATAAACTCCTGTTCCGCCACTTGGGGTTAAAACAATATTTGCATCAATAATACAGGTTAAATCCTGTGTCATGTTAGCATCTAATAATAATGGTGGTTGTACTACATACGTTGTTGTTACTATACATCCATTGCCATCTTTGATAAACAAATTGTATGTCCCTGCTGCACTAATTGTAAATGTATCACTAGATTGATAGGCACCAGCAACACCACCAGTACCGATACTGTATGTTACTGGACCTATAGCTGTTCCTGTGCCTTCTACTAAAGTAATAGTAAATGACGATCCTGTAAAACATTGTGGCGCTACTGGATTGATTGTTGGTAATGGATCGGTAGCAATAACCACATCAATTTGAGTGGTACATCCGTTAGCATCCATTACCCAAACATCCCAATCTGTATTGGCTGCAGGGTCTAAAACCGCACTAGCACTAGCTGTATAATCTGAAGCTATTGGTGCAAAACCATTTTGTACAAAGGCATAGGTGTAATTTGGTGTTCCGCCTCCTGCTGTGACACTTACTTGGGCTCCAAAATTACAATTCGCATTGATAGATGGGTTTTCAACAAGCGTTAATGCGGTTGGCTCGCTAACAGTAATTGTAACTGTAGCTGTACAACCTGTTGTTTCATCTGTTACAACAATGGTTTGATTGCCTATTGGCAATCCTGTTAAACTAATAGTTGCTGCAGATTGTCCAACTACTGCTGGTCCTCCATTAATAGTATAACTATAGGTTCCTGCAAAATTAGTAACCGTAAAGTCTACGGCACCATTCGATCCGCCATTACAACTAACATCATTGACCAATGTTCCTGAAACCGTAATATTGGTTACTGGATCTACGGTATACGATTCTTGATAGGTACAGAA
>TARA_R110001592_G_scaffold152075_2_pt1 | contig 12089 bp, 8 predicted proteins | sample TARA_R110001592 | Tara Oceans TARA_R110001592 (sample SAMEA4398387) | marine metagenome | biome: Polar Biome; feature: [SRF] surface water layer (ENVO:00010504); material: water (ENVO:00002006), including particulate matter (ENVO:01000060) such as... | depth 5 m
ATAGCCCTGCTAAGCCTGCCGGTACCGTACCGAAAACGACTGCCCAAGCTAATCGGCTTTGGCCAACATGTTGGCGCTTGATGATAGAGGAGATACCATCTTTCAATAAGTTGCTGACATCATTACGGAAGTACAAAACGACCGCTAATAAAGTACCAATATGAACCGCTAAGTCGAAGGCGACACCTTGGTCATCTTCGCCAGTAAATATGGGCATTAAGATTAAATGGCCAGAACTCGAAATAGGAAGGAATTCAGTAATTCCTTGAATGATGCCTAACCACGCCGCATAAACTGCATCCATCGAAAAATGACTCCTGAAAAAATAATAAACACTGGGTGATAAATTACGAAAAAGTTGTTACTGAGGACCACTAGAAAGCAGCGGATTCTACCATAGCTGAAGGTGAATACAATTTTATAAAAAGGCTTTAAGCTTTGTTAATGGTTGATCGGGTTTGCTGGTTTAGCTTGTTGCTGAGCATAAGACCTTTTTACTACTGAAATATTTAAAAGATAGGGCATGTGTAGGCTCACTAGCTTGAAAAGGAGAAATGCATGAACTAATCTTATGTGCTCTGGTTATGATTTATTTATTGGCATGATACAAAATAGCTGGAAGCTACAATCTAAAAAGAGGGAGCTAAATATGAAACGCATCAAGCTGCTGCTATGCTTCCTACTTCTAATTCTTTGTCTGCAACCGGCCTATTCCCAAGCTCCCTTGGTGCTTTCGACAGTGAACGGCTTTCCTCCATATAGTTATCTAAAGGATGGGAAGTTGACTGGCATTGATATTGAAATTATTAAAGAAATGGCGCAGCGCTTGAACTTGGATATTAAGCTTGTCACGGCTACTTGGAAAGGTGTGATGCACCAAGTTGAAGCAGGTATGGTTGATGGCGGTTTTGCCGCCTTCTTGACCCCAGAGCGACAAAATTTCAGCCTATATACTGCGCCTCTTCATTACGAAGAATTTCATCTCTTTGTCAATGCCGAGAACAAAATTCTTTTTGAACAATTTGATGATCTGAATGGAAAAACTATTGGTAAAGAAAGTGGTGCATTCATCAGTGATGAGTTCCAGCGGGCAGTAGATAGAAAAATATTTACTTTGCATGAAGGCAAAAATGATAGCAACCTTAAGATGCTTGCGGTTAAACGCTTAGATGGCGTTGTTGGGCATCTCGATATGATGAAATATCAAATTCAAAATCTAAAACTTAAGCAAAATATTGCCCCTGTCGCAGCTATTAGTCCACCCAAAGCTGCCTATTTGATTTTGTCAAAAAAAAGCAAGTATCCAGGTTTGTTGCAACTTCAAAAAAGCATAAAAAAGCAATTGTTGATAATGCAAAAAGACGGAACATATGAACGTATTTCTAATCGCTATTTAATGGCTTATTTAACAATAAACCTAGATCCTTTCTAGTACTTTCTTGATGAGCCATATAAAACACATTTTTGGATTGATTCTTCTAAAGTCATACTCCGGCAACGCCATAGGTAACTAAAAGTAGAAGCAGCAAGCCGACTATTGTAAACATAATCATGGTATCGAGAATATCCATGGTGTGATCGTTTTGAAGTAGTGCTGCCAGGGTATGTAAAGTGGGGAATAAAAATATGAATAATAATATGTTAGGCACAGAAAACATGATCGGAAAATCAGGGTGCTCAGGGTTCACAAAGGCTTGATAAAAAGCGATGGCTAATAATGTGAAAGGCACAATGAGAAATAGTAATTGAGCAATCCCCCCAAAAGCGTTAGCCAAAGCTATGCCGTATTCTTTTTTACGGTGGGAGGTCCATAAAATGACATACTCGCTCATGCCTGCAAAACCGGCCAGAATAATAGCGGCCACCACACCACTTAGGCCAAGACCATCAATTGTGAGTGTTGCAAATTCCGCGACACGCTCACCGCCAAGAAATGAACCTAATACCCCGAGCACTAAAAGCAAAAAGATAATAGGTAAGCTGCTTTTTTCTACATGCTTGAAAACCAAATCCTGACGTATGTCGATCTCATCTTCTGTCAATTTAAGTGCTGCGTGCACCTCATCTTCTTCATCTTCCAGGTCGCGTAATAGTTTATAAATATAGATTACGAAAATAGACAAGAGCAATACGGCGAAGACTGTGAGATCAATGGCCTCAAAGGTGTTTTTAGGATGGCCTTTTAGAGAAAATGTCAGCATCACTAAACCCATGACCAAACCAAGAATACTTCCAGCGATTAGAATCTGAGTGCCAGAATCGGTAATGGGTTTTGGCATCAAGAATTTACCCTGCTGATCTCGGGGCAAGAAATAAGAATAAATGCTAAACACGAGGGCGTTATTGTAGATAGTCACCATCGCCACGATAAACGCTGTGAGTGGGCTGACAGGCACCAAAAAGGCGATCACTACCAGTTCAGGCAGTGTTGACAGTATCTCGGCAACCGTGCCTGCGACATAATGTGTCCAGCGCATTCTAGCCGCAAAACGTTCTGTCATGATAACCAGAACTTGGCAGGCGACTTGAATAATCATTAAGCCTACAGCTAAAGAAAGAATCGCATCGAGATAAACAGGCAGTTGAACGCCTAAATGCTCGAGAAGAAACAGCACAGCCCAAAGGAAATAAGCCACAGTCATCCGTCTAGCCCATGATGGTGTCTTTTGTGCCAGTAGCTTTGCAGGTCGACCAAGGTGAAGTATTGACAGGCGATCTGGGTCAATGCCAGCCTTAAATAAACTCCGATGAACTTTAGATTCGGCGCCAGGTAAGCCAGCTGAAACTTCTGGTCGTACTTCAGTTCTACTATCAGGTGATATTTTTGCTTGTTTTTCTTTCACTCTGAATTCCTTGGTGTTTGAGCGTGAAATTATACGCTCATATATTCAGCCTAATCTCGTTAAGTTCTCAATTTAACAGTTGAGAGAATTTTTTATTGAATAATGGTTGCGAAGAATTTCTTACCTAGCATACAAACTCATCCACTAAAGCGCGTAAAAATGTACTATGGTTAGACTAATAGCGCTTTACACTTAAACCACTAATAAAGTTAATTACAGCACGATATACACTAAGTCTTTCAGTCTCAGATGAATCTAAATGGAGTTTTTATGTACCGAGTGTTTAAAATGTTTTCCATTTCGGTGCCTATTACCTTACTTGCTATCCTCTTTGTTACTAACGCTTTTGCAGAAAAAATAATAATTCGCGCAGATGAAACAAGCTTTCCGGCGACGTATAAGAAAGATGATAAATGGGAAGGTATGGATGTAGATATCATAAATGAACTCCTTTCCCGAGCTAATTTAGAAAGTAAATATTCTCAAATTCCCTTCCAAAGAAGTATATTTCAAATTAAGAGTGGAGAAATACAGCTGATACCAAACTTGGTGAAAAATGAGTCACGCTCAGAATATATGCATTGGTTAGGACCAATCAGAGTCACCTGTATTGGATTGGTAGTTCAAGAAAAAGACATGCAACTTCCCATTAAAACAACAGATGAACTCATTTCAGTTGCCTTACAAAAACAAAAGAAAATAGGCTATCTGATAGGGGCAAGCTATTCTCCTTCTCTAGACGAACGTTTAGAAAATGATGCCAAGTTAAGAGACGTTCTATACTTCTTGCCAGATAATTCCCAACATCGTCAAATGTTAAAATTAGGGCGACTATTGGGGTATTTTTATGATGCTTTTGAAATTCAGCGACGTATTGCTGACCCTGACTTTTCAGCTGAATTTAATGGTTTAGCATTGCATGATTACAGAATTAAAGATTCCTGCACTGGGGCCTATATCGGTATTTCAAAAAAAATGGATAATGAAATTTATCAGAAAATAATACATGCCTTTCAAGAGATGCATGACGATGGTACCTTCACCGAAATGTATCTTAAATGGGTTGGCAGAGAGCCAAATTTTTAGAAGTTTCTGCATAGCTAAAGTGAAGTTAGTTAAAAACGCCTTCTAACCGCTTTATGAGGCGATAAAAATTACTTCTGTTAATTCCCATCTCTCTCGCGGCAGCAGCCTGATTGCCATGATGTTTCTTTAGAATATTATCAATAAATTGACGCTGAAATTCTTCAGTCGCATTTTTTAAATTACCATTTGTTTGCAGGAAAAGCTGGTTATTATCGTGGGTATGAGGAGAGGATGCAGATATTGCTTGAGTATATTCAGCATCAACATTATTGGCGGTAATATCTAAATGTTGAGCGTCGATAAGAATAGATCGCTTGCTTCTGCCTTGTACTGCAATTGCTTTGAGAGATGCTCTGCTTAGCATATGTTCAAGTTCTCGAACATTGCCAGGCCAATCGTAAGACATAAGTAGGAGCTTTGCTTCGGGCGTTATGCGTAAGCCTTCAACACCTAAGCGTTTTTGATTAACTTCAAGTAGGTAGCCACTTAAAAGCAAAATATCTTTATCGCGTTCTCGCAGTGCAGGTACTTGTATCGGGTAAACGCTTAAGCGGTGAAATAAGTCTGCGCGAAAACGATTTTGAGCCACTTCTTCTTTTAAGTCTCTATTTGTTGCCGCAACAATTCTGACATTTACTTTGATAAGTTTATCGGAGCCTACTCTTTGAATTTCTCCACTTTGTAATGCTCTAAGAAGTTTTGGTTGAATGGATAAAGGTAATTCACCCACTTCATCTAAAAATAAAGTGCCGCCATCAGCTACTTCAAATTTACCTGCTCTATCAGCTATAGCGCCAGAGAAGGATCCTTTTACATGTCCAAATAATTCACTTTCTGCAATATTCTCAGGAAGTGCTGCGCAATTTATATAGATCAAAGGGCCTGATGATCTGGGTGAAAGTGAATGCACCCGTCGAGCTACTAATTCTTTGCCTACACCGGTTTCGCCCAAGACTAAAACACTTAAGTGAGATTGCGCAACAATAGCAATTTCATCTTTAAGTTTTTGGATGGCAATACTATTACCAATAATTCGACCAGGAGATTCTGAAGATAGAACCTGATTCACCAGTTGATGGTGTGCAGCGCTATGTTCAAGTGTTTCTATACGTTCAGCCGCTTTGACAGCGGCTTCGGTTAAGCGAGTAAATGTATTTAATTCAAGAGGATCGAGATGGTCAAATGCGCCAGGCTTAACGGCATCCAGAGTTAATAGTCCCCATGGTTTGTCATCAATAAATAAAGAAATACCCATGCAATCATGCACATCTGCTTGGAAGTTTTCATCTTCTATCAGTCCATCATATGGATCAGGAAGGGATGAATCAGATTCAAAATGAACAGGTTTTCTAGAGTTTAGCGCTTGAACAAATCTAGGGTGTTCATTCACGACAAACCTTCTACCCAGAACATCATCACTTAAACCTCTGGTGGCTAATGGCTTGAGTAGGCTGCCATCAAGTTTTAACACTGCAGCTGCATCAAAAGGAAAAATAGACTGCATACACTCTAAGAGATGGTTGTAACGATGCTCATCTTCTAAATCCAGGGGGAGTTTATCGACGATTCTGGTGATTGCATCAAAAAATAGTTGATTTGATGTCATATTTACATCCGAGTTGTCGTAATGAGCTCTATTGCTAAGTGTCATTTTGATCTCCGGAAGTTATAAGTACTTTAAAAACAATGCCTTATCTTATGGCATGAATGTTGTGTATATCTATTTGTCTGCATCAAAACTGTGCAATGAAGTATGGCTGTCACAATGACTTCATGGTTTGACAGAGATCAAGTGGAGCGTTTTTACTTGATTTTTTACCTACTTGTGGGGAGGAACTAACCACTAATAGGTTATTCATAAAGTCAGACTTAAGTGAGAGTGTTGGTCATGTGTCATATAGCTCGGTTTGTATGTAATTAGAACACCAAATTAATAGCTTAGGGCAATATGCTTGCTAGGGGAGGAGTAAGCAGAAAGAGAGGGTTTTAAACAAAAAAACTGCGACATCACAAGATAGGAGTTCGCGAACGATGAAGAAGAACAAATTAGCCTTTTCGGCATTATTATTGGCAATGGGTGTCGGTATGGGATCAGGAGCCTTTGCGGCAAATGAAGCCGCACCAACCTTAACGCCTGAAGAATTTAATCAAGCCAAAACAATGTATTTCCAGCGTTGTGCTGGGTGTCACGGTGTACTTCGTAAGGGTGCAACAGGTAAAAGCTTAATGCCTGAAGAAACTTTGAAGAAAGGTACCGATCGTCTAGCGCGTATCATCGAGTTAGGTACCGAAGGTGGTATGAATAACTTTGATGATATCTTCTCTAAAGAAGAAATTAATGTGTTAGCTAAATACATTCAGATGGAACCACCGATTCCACCTGAAATGTCTTTAGCGATGATGAAAGAACGTACCAAAGAATATGTTGCACCAAAAGATTATCCTACAAAGCCTCTTCATGGTCGTAACTGGGAAAACTTTTTCGTGGTTATCGAACGTGATGCGGGTAAAGCGGCGATCATAGATGGTGATAAGCACGAGATCGTAGCGCACATCGATACGGGTTATGCGGTACACGTAATTAAAGGTACTGAGCATCATAAGCTAGGCCATCCAGAAGATGCAGTAGGTCGTTTTTGGTTTACCATCGGTCGTGATGGCAAAGTCAATAAAATCGATTTATGGCAAACACCAGATAAGATGCTTGTAGCTGAAACACAAATGGCATACGACGCACGCGATATCGCGGTATCAGGTGATGGTAAATACGTTATTGCTGGCGGTTACTGGCCTCCACATTTCGTTATCATGGATGCAGAAACATTAGAGCCTCTAAAAGTTGTTTCTTCTCGCGGTGTGAACGTTGATGGTGAGTACGTTAACGAAGCGCGTGTTGCGGCTATCTACACTACGCCTAATGAGCCTACCTGGATGGTAGCAATTAAAGAGTTAGGTCAAATGTGGCAGGTTGATTACAGCGACATCAATAACTTGCGTATTGATCAAATCGATTCAGCTAAATTCCTTCACGATGGTTTCTTTGATGCCACAGGTCGTTACTTCCAGATTGCTGCTAACGCATCTAACAAGATGGTTGTTGTTGATACGAAAGAACGCAAGCTAGAGAAAATGATCGATGTTGCCAAGCTTCCTCATCCTGGTCCTGGCGCAAACTGGATTGATAAGAAATGTGGTCCTGTTGGTGCAACAACTCACCTAGGTGTGGGCGAAGTATCTGTTTGGGGTAATGATCCAATGGGTCACCCAGATCAAGCTTGGAAGTTATGCTACACAGTTGAAACAGATGGTCCTGGTGCATTTATCCGTACCCATCCTGACTCTCAATATGTTTGGGCTGATCAGTTGAAGCATCCAGAACCTGAAATACAGCAAAGCGTTCAAGTTATCGACAAAGATACACATAAAATTGTTAAAACAATTCGTGTAACTGAAGAAGATGGTAAAGCTGCTCTGCACATGGAGTTCAACAAAGCGGGTACTGAAGTTTGGGTATCTGTTTGGAATAGAGCTGATAGCAAGAACCCAACAGGTGAGATCGTAGTTTATGATGCTAAAACGCTTAAAGAAATCAAGCGTATTAAGGGTCTAACTACACCAACCGGTAAGTTCAATGTTTATAACAGAGCTAACCATAAAACCTAATTATCTTAACTCTCTAATGTTATTTAAATGCATAGCGTTAAAGAGAGGTAATTAGTAATAGAGAGAGGTTTGGATGTTCTAAACCTCTCTCTTTCTCTCATACAAATTATTGAATTTTTAAAAGAAAAATTCTAGGGAGTTTCTTCGATGAGTGCAGCAGAAAAGCTCAAAAGCCTGTTATCTAAAAAAGTGATGTATGGCGCAACTGTTACAGCAGCATTATTTTTTATGTTTGTTGGCGTTATTTTTTGGGGTGGTTTTAATACAGCGATGGAAGCGACCAATACCATGGAGTTCTGTATTAGCTGTCATGAAATGGAAGAAAATGTTTACCAAGAATATAAACACACGATTCATTTTCAAAATAGAAGTGGCGTAAGAGCGACATGTTCAGATTGTCACGTACCTGATCCTTGGGTACACAAAATTGTTCGAAAAGTACAGGCATCCAACGAGCTTTTACATAAAGCGCTTGGAAGTATAGATACACCAGAAAAATTTGATGCTAAGCGATTAACGCTAGCTAAAAACGTTTGGCATGCAATGAAGGACACCGACTCGCGTGAATGTCGAAACTGTCATGACTTCGTGACAATGCAGCCAGAAAATCAGAAGCCTAGGGCGCGTAAACAGCATCTAGATGCGATGACAGCAGGGAATACTTGTATCGATTGTCATAAAGGCATCGCGCACAAAAATATACACGACCAGTTAACAGATGAAGAGTTAGATGAATTAACTAAGCCAAACCCTGAGCTGGCAATTGCAATTCCTCAGCATTGGCAAGATTTCTTAGATAAAGAAGAAGCTGATAAAGAAGCGCAAAAGAAAGAAGCTGAAGATGCTGCACTTTTAGCAGCGGAACAAGCAAAGCAAGCAGAAATTGAAGCAGCTGAATTAGCCAAAAAGCAGCCAGCAAAAGCCAATGTCAGTTCAGCAGAAAAAGTTGCAGCGCCTGTAGTAGCTAAAACAGTTGAAAAAGCATCCGCGTCAGCAAGTGTTTCAAGTATTAATTGGGCAGCAGTTCCTGCAAGAAAGGTGACGGTATTTTATCCGGGGCAAGCCTCAATAGAATGGGTCTTAGGTCGTGATCATGGTGGCAAACGTTCTTTTAGTAAAGGGGACCGTTGTATTGCATGTCATGAAGAAGAAGCTGCCGATGTCGGTCAGAAAATTGTCAGTGGCGAGAAACTTGAAGATAAAGTTATTCCTAACAAGCGTGGCAGCATCGCTGTCGATGTAAGAGCTGCTCATGATAACGATAACCTTTACATGCAGTTCTCTTGGGAAGATGCCGGTCATCACCCAGTGCCCTTTGTCGATGGCGGGAAAATGGACGCTAAAAACTCAATCAAATTGGCCTTTATGTTAGCCACGGATGAAGTTGAATATGCTGATCGCGCCGGTTGTTGGGGGACGTGTCATGCAGATTTAGATGAGATGCCATTCGCTCCAAAAGGTCAGGAAGTGACTAAATATATTGGTGAAAGCAGAACCGAAATTGAGATCAAAGGTCGTAACGATGCACCTCTAGGTGGTTGGGATAAGCGTAAGTCTCAAGCAGATATCGATGCTGAATTTACTGCCCAACATTTCATGGACATCATCCGTTACAAGTCTGGTGACAATGCAGTTGAAGATGGACATGTACTGGCAGACCGTATCATGAATGAAGCTGTAATTAGCCAAGCGAATGGTGTTAAGCAGGGTAAAAAATGGACGGTCGAATTTAAGCGTCCTCTTGCTCAAAGTGAAGGTAATCTCGGTTTAGCCTTAGATAAGCAATATAACTTCGGCTTTGCTATTCATGATGATCACACGAATGGTCGTTTCCATCACGTTTCCTTCGGCTACAAGTTAGGCTTTGATAACGGTGATGTTGAGATCAACGCGGTTAAGCAGTAATCAATAAGGAAGATAATGATGTCAGTAATAAGTACAGGTCTTAGTCGATTGCAGTTCATAAAAGAATGTGTGAAGAGCTCACTATCTGTACTTATTTTTCTTACACTGACAACGTTGGCAAATGCAGAAACAATAGAAGTAAGTATCAAAAAAATGCTCTTTGTGCCAGAAACAATTACCGTCAATATTGGTGATGTTGTACGTTGGGTTAACAAGGAGCGTAGGCAGTATCACAGCGTCTGGTTTGAAGCGCTTGGTGAACCAGAGCCAGACTATTTCTTCCCCGGTGAATTCTTCGAAAAACGTTTCCTTCAAGCAGGTAGTTATCCTTACCGTTGCGGACCTCATCCTGAAATGATCGGCACCGTCGTCGTGCTTGCTCAAAGCAATGACATTGCGATAGAAAAAAAGGACATGCCTCAGGATAGACAAGCCGAGCTTGAGTATTTAGTGAAGCAAGATTGTGGTTCTTGTCATGGGATGACACTCAAGGGTGGGTTAGGGCCAAGCCTATTACCAGAAAGATTAAACGCCTTTAGTGTTGATGACTTAAGTGCAGTCATTTTAGAAGGTCGTCCGGGTACACCTATGCCGCCTTGGAAAGGCATTCTTAATTCAGAAGATGCCAGTTGGATTGCAAGGTATCTAAAAGCGGGTTCAGGAGTGCAGCCATGATGATTCGAAGTTTTATAAGTATTGGTTTGGCGCTGTCTTTAGGTGCTTGTAGTTGTTTGTTAAAAGATACCGGTCAAGCAGAAACTTCAGTACAAACACTTAGAGCGACCGGAGATTTGGGAGTCATTATTGAGCGGGCAACCGGCTCTGTAAAACTTGTGGATACAAGTGCTAAAGCACCTTTCGCGAATATTCAAGGATTGGGCGATTTATCGCATGCTTCAATTGTATTTTCCCGAGATGAACGTTTCGCTTATATTTTCGGGCGCGATGGCGGCTTGACCAAAGTTGATTTACTTAAGCAAGAGATTGCCAAGCGGGTGATTCAATCGGGCAACAGTATTGGTGGTGCGATTAGTCAGGATGGTCGCTTAGTTGCGGTTTCTAACTATTCACCGGGTGGCGTAAAGGTATTTGATAGCGAAACTCTTGAGCTGCTAGCAGATATTCCAGCCACTGAGTTTGTTGACCCACTAAGTGGAGAAACCAAGCGCAGTAAAGTGGTTGGTTTAGTGGATGCGCCAGGGCAAAAATTTGTGTTCAGTTTGTTTGATAGCCATGAAATTTGGGTGGCAGACTTCTCTAAATCAAAGCAGAAAAATCCAGACATTCAAAAATTTACAAACATAGGTAAGCAGCCCTATGACGCGCTTATTTCGCCAAATGGCCGTTACTACTTAGCCGGGTTATTTGGTGAAGATGGTATGGCGAAACTTGATCTTTGGCACCTCGAAAAGGGGGTTCAGCGAATTTTGCCGGACTACGGAAAAGGCGAGCAAAAGCTTCCTGTATATAAAATGCCCCATCTAGAAGGTTGGGCAGTGGCAGGAAATTTTGCTTTTGTGCCAGCAGTTGGGCAGCACCAGGTGTTAGTTATTGATATGAATACTTGGCAGCAAGTAGGGAAAATTGATGTTCACGGTCAGCCCGTCTTTGTCATGGCGAGACCTGATGGTAGGCAAATTTGGGTGAACTTTGCCTACCCAAATAACGACACACTTCAGGTGATTGACTCTGAAACGATGAAAATTACTAACACCCTAGTGCCTGGAAAGGGCGTCTTGCATATGGAGTTCTCTCCAAGAGGCGAACACATTTGGACATCGGTGAGAGACTTTAATCTCGTCAATATTTACGACACAGAAACGCTTGAATTAATAAGCCAGTTTGAAGCCAGCAGCCCAAGCGGCATATTTTTTACACCGCGCGCGCACAAAATTGGTTTGTAAAACGAATAAGAACAAATAAACACAACGGGAATAAAACGCGTATGGCTCTGCAAACAGATGCACTGACTCAGGTTTTGTTAAAACACTATCAGCGAGATTTTCCGATAGTTTCTCGACCTTTTCAGACAATGGTAGAGACTTTCTCAAGTTCTGCTTGTTCGGCGAGTGAAGGTTCAGTGACATACACTGAAGATGAAGTCTTAAGCAAACTTATTGAATTGAAGCAGCGAGATGTAGTAACACGTGTAGGGCCCATATTTGACCATAAACGCGCTGGAGCAAGCCTACTTGCAGCAGTAAGTGTTCCTAATGAAAAACTTCATGAGGTTGCAGAGCAAATAAATAGTTTTGCAGAAGTGAACCATAACTATGGTCGCGAACATCATTTTAACCTTTGGTTTGTGGTGACGGCTCCCAATAAAACACATTTGGATCAAGCGCTATCAGCGATGGAAATAACAGTAGGATATCCGATCCTCCGTTTGCCCATGGTGAAGTCTTACTTTATTGATTTAGGCTTTCAAGTCTCGCATGAGAAACTTTTGAGAAATCAGCACATTCCAGCGCTTCAACGTTCTGATGATGGCTATATTGAGCCAACAGACTTACTTTGTGAGACAGACCAACATCGTTTGCGCGTACTTATTCAAGATGGGTTTCCATTGGTCCAGCAACCATTTAAAGCGCT
>TARA_R110001592_G_scaffold93088_1_pt1 | contig 12081 bp, 13 predicted proteins | sample TARA_R110001592 | Tara Oceans TARA_R110001592 (sample SAMEA4398387) | marine metagenome | biome: Polar Biome; feature: [SRF] surface water layer (ENVO:00010504); material: water (ENVO:00002006), including particulate matter (ENVO:01000060) such as... | depth 5 m
GAATAAATGTTCATTTATTAATCTTTGATAAAAATTTATCATCGAATAATATAGAAAAGGACTTGTAAGGGAGGATTTGTCAGTTAAGGGAGTGGCATAAGGAGGATCTTGAATAGTCATTTGTATAACACTTATTTGGGTTTGTTTAAAAGGAAAAAAGAGCTGCGCTAGCAGTCAATAAATTTTTGAACAAGGAAAGCCAAAATGAAAACAATAAAAGTAATATTATCAGTAGTCTCGATATTAATGCTTGTAAGTCAAATATCGCTAGCCGAAATGAAATTAATTGATGATGAAGCCTTATCAAAGATATCGGGAAAAGGCCTAACTATTGATATCGATATGGGTTTAGAAATTGGCGAATTTATGTTCAAGGACGCCGGTTCTATAGTTGTGCAGGGTATGCGTTTAGGTGGCATGGATCATACTAATGCTGTTGGAACAAGTTACGACGCCTCCGTAGGTATAGTTGCTGATCCTAATCCAAATGGTGACCCTGGAAAAGGCAACTCTGTAGGTTTCGAAACAGCTTACGGTGGAACAACAGGTTTAAATAACGTCCGTATTGAGGTGGATGTAGCAGGAGCAGGTGAGGTATTTGATTTGGCTTGGAGAGACTTGACATCTAATGCTCTTTGTAGTCATTGTCAATACACAGCAAATGATGGTGATCTGATTATATCTGCTACAGCTTCAGATGCGCGAATTTCTGCAATTGCAGGGCCAGAAGCTGGCTCTTCTACTACAGTTGCTGACTTCGGCTTGGAAATTGATAAATTTGCAATTAAGGCTTCTTCTTATGTTGCCGGTGATGATATCGTAGATAGATCAGGCACTTCCACAACAGCGCAATCTACGACCTTAATGTCTAACATAAGAATGGAAGGTTATTTAGCTGGATTCGATTTAATCGTCGAAAATAAAGGTAATGGTTTTGGTGAATATGATTCACTAGGTAATTTCACTGAAACAGGTGTTGGTTCTGCTGCTAGTAAAATAAAGATAAACTCTTTTTTCAAAATTACAGAAATGGAATATGATTTTGATATTATCGGCGTTCGATATGAAGGCATCAAAATACATAACCAGCGTGGAAGTCAGTTAATAAAATTTGATTTGAATCAAGATGATGCAACCGGTTACGTATCAAGGTCTGAAACGATGGCGCAAGCGGGTACGCATATTTTTTCTGTAAAAGATGTTGTGTTAAATTTAAGTACGCTAAGTGCTCCAACTGGTAATAACCCTAATGGCTATGTTGATGGTGTAGCAATGAATACTAGATTTTCTGGTGATATAGATATCGCACATTTAAGTTTTGGTGACACTGGAACATCGATTGGTGCTCAGTATTGGACTGATATAGCTGCAACAACTAATATGGTTATTTCAGCGCGTTAAAAGTATGCATTCTACCTAGCATTTAATGAAAAACCCTAGCATCGTCTAGGGTTTTTCATTTTTATAAGACTGATTTTATAAAAAAAATTGTTTATACTAGCGCCCGCTCCAAAGATAGGCTTGCATTTCAGCTTGTTGCCTCAATAATTTCAAGGTTCTGGTCTGTCAGAATAAAGTGATCTTTTATATTTTAATTTGTACTAATTAAATGGTGATGTATGCCTATATATGAATATGGCTGTAAAGCATGTGGTTTTAAAAAAGATATACTGCAAAAAATGAGCGATGAAGCCCTTCGATCTTGTCCAGAATGTGGCAAAGAAGAGTTTGTTAAGCGAATATCTGCCCCAGGGTTTAGATTGGCTGGTTCTGGTTGGTACGAAACTGATTTTAAAACAGGCAAGAAAAAGAATTTAGCAGGTTCTGGCAATGAAGCGACTAGTAAGCCTGCGGTAAGTTAAATATTTATTTCATATTGTAATGCCTCTTAAGGGCTTTTATAAAAAAGACAAACAAGAAAACAGAACTAAGTGAGAATTTTATGCGAAGTCACTATTGCGGTGCAGTGAATGAACAACATATTGGCCAGGAAGTAACTATTTGTGGTTGGGTACATCGACGTCGTGACCATGGTGGTGTCATCTTTCTAGATATGCGTGACCGTGAAGGTGTCGCTCAAATTGTATTTGATCCCGATACTGTTGAAGCTTTTGCAAGCGCTGAGCGTGTCCGTAGTGAATATGTTCTTCAAATAAAAGGTTTAGTTCGTGCTCGGCCTGAAGGGACAGTCAATAAAGATATGGCTACTGGGCAAATTGAAATTCTAGGAAGAGAGTTAACTATTCTGAATGCTGCCGAGACACCGCCATTCCCATTAGATAATTATGTGGATGTTGGCGAAGAAACACGCCTGAAATATCGTTTTATGGATCTGCGTCGTCCAGAAATGTTGAATAAGTTAATCTTCCGTTCAAAAGTCACAAACTATATTCGTAATTTTCTTCATGAAAACCACTTCATGGATGTTGAAACTCCTATTCTGACACGTGCAACGCCTGAAGGTGCTCGTGATTATCTGGTACCAAGTCGTACACACCAAGGTAGCTTTTTTGCACTTCCTCAGTCGCCACAGCTATTCAAGCAGTTGTTGATGGTTTCAGGTGTTGATAAATATTATCAAATCGCCAAATGTTTTCGTGATGAAGATCTTCGTGCTGATAGACAACCAGAATTTACACAAGTAGATGTTGAGTGTTCTTTTATAGATGAAGAGCAGTTGATGGGATTAATGCAAACGCTTATTTGTAATATGTTCAAAGACTTGATGAATGTTGAGCTTTCTGATTTTCCACGCATGACATACGCCGATGCTATGTCTCGTTATGGTAGTGATAAGCCAGATTTACGTATTCCATTAGAGCTTGTTGATGTCGCAGATCTAATGGTCGGTGTCGATTTCAAAGTTTTTGCAGGCCCAGCGAAAGACCCTAAAGGTCGTGTTGCTGCACTTAAAGTAAGCGGTGGTGCACAGTTATCACGTAAGCAAATTGACGAATACACCAAGTTTGTGGGTATTTATGGCGCGAAAGGTTTGGCTTGGATCAAAGTTAATGAAATCGAAAAGGGTGCTGAAGGTTTACAATCTCCTATCGTTAAGTTTTTGGGTGAAGATGTCGCTATGGCGATCATGGCTAAACTGTCAGCCAAAAATGGTGATATTGTTTTCTTTGGCGCAGATAAAGAGACCGTTGTAAACGAAGCTTTGGGCGCGTTACGTTGTAAAATTGGTGCTGACTTGAATTTATATACCTGCGAATGGGCGCCAATGTGGGTTGTCGATTTCCCTATGTTTGAAGTGCTTGACGGTGGTGGCTTAACCGCTATCCATCACCCATTTACCGCACCTTCTTGTTCGCCAGAAGAGCTGCAAGCTAATCCTGAAACAGCCTTATCAAGAGCCTATGATATGGTATTGAATGGCACAGAGCTTGGTGGTGGTTCTATTCGTATACATGATGGTACGATGCAAAAAACAGTCTTTAAGTTGCTTGGTATTGGTGATGAGGAAGCACAAAATAAATTTGGTTTCTTACTCGATGCATTAAAGTTCGGTTGTCCTCCGCACGGTGGTCTTGCATTTGGTCTTGATAGGTTGTTAATGTTAATGACTGGCGCCCAATCTATTCGTGAAGTTATTGCTTTTCCAAAGACTCAAAGTGCGATGTGTGTATTGACTCAAGCGCCAGGTGAAGTCGACCCTAAGCAATTGCGTGAATTGAATATTCAGGTAAAGCCAAAACAGACAGAAACAAAATAATATTTGTCTTTGTAAGTTTTGAACAAAACGTAAGCGCTTAGATTGTATTTAAGCGCTTTTGTTTTATTAAAATGCAAAAAGGGTGAACTTAGTGCAGGTCGCAGTATATTTACCAGTTTAATGCATAGAAAAGCCGCTCAAGATTCTAAGCTTGGAAATAGTTCTACTAAAATCATCTGGGAAATAAATTGGCGATTATTCTTGGTATTGACCCTGGTTCACGAACTACAGGTTATGGCGTTATCGAAAGCAGTCAGGGTAAATTACGTTACCTTGGAAGTGGTTGTATTCGCCTTGAAGGTGCTGAGTTGGCTCCTCGCTTACACCTTATATTTAAAAGTGTAAGCCAAATTATTCAACAGTTTCAGCCTTCAGAATTCGCTATTGAGGAAGTCTTTTTAGCTAAGAATGCTTCTTCAGCGCTTAAGCTTGGGCAGGCGAGAGGAGCGGCAATAGTGGCCGCTTGTGACGCGGGTTTACCTGTTAGTGAATACTCGGCAAGAAAAGTAAAGCAGGCTGTCGCAGGTAAGGGGGCTGCTGATAAATCTCAGGTTCAACAAATGGTTATGTATATTTTAGGTTTAGAGGCTTGTCCTCAAACTGATGCTGCCGATGCTTTAGCCATAGCTTTGTGTCATGCGCATACCCAGCAAGTTTTGATTAAGATCTCAGGCGCAACAAGTAGTCGCCGTGGTCGTATTCGTTAAAATATAATAATAAAGTTAATTGATCGTCTGGAAGTAAATATGATTGGTAAAATTATTGGGCAAATTGAAGAGAAGAATACGCATAGTACTTTGGTAAACGTAAATGGCCTTTTTTATGAAATTGAAGTGCCTTTAACAACCGCTTTTTCTTTACCAGATAAGGGTGCAAACGTTTCACTTTTTACGCATTTTGTTGTTCGTGAAGATGCTCAGTTACTTTATGGATTTTTGAATAAACAAGACCGGGATATGTTTCGCGTTCTTATTAAGGTAAATGGTGTGGGGCCAAAATTAGGCATCGCTATTTTGTCTGGTTTGGATAGTGTTGCTCTTGCCAGGTGTGTAAATCATGATGAGGTTTCGACCTTAGTTAAACTTCCGGGTATCGGTAAGAAAACAGCTGAGAGATTGTTAATTGAACTTCGTGACAAGGTTAAAAACCTCGATGTGGAAAGTGATTCAAGTGAGTCACAAGCTAATATATCCTTTAGTGCTTCCATTCAAGGTGAAGCAGAATCTGCACTTGTTGCTTTAGGCTATAAGCCCCAAGATGCAGCTAAGGCTATTAAGAATGCCAAATTAGATAATCAATCCTTGGAAGAGTTAATCAAAGCAGCGCTTAAAAGCATGATATAAAAACACATAAATTTAACGCCTAACATTTTTTTAACTATCGTCTAGGCGCATCCCCTGTAAACTATTGAAAGTTTTTACTTATTCTCTGAATTTTGGTATCAAAAATGATTGAGGCAGATCGATTAGTTGCTCCACAAGCCAAGCCTATCGGAAATACAAATGAAGACTGGCAAGATCGTGCTATTCGCCCAAAAACCTTGCAAGATTATGTTGGTCAGCCTGCTGTAAAAGAGCAGATGGAAATATTCATCGAGGCGGCGCGCAAACGCCGTGAAGCATTAGATCATGTCTTGATTTTTGGCCCGCCTGGTTTGGGTAAAACTACCTTAGCCCATATCATTTCAAATGAGCTTAATGCGAATATCAAATCGACTTCTGGGCCGGTGCTTGAAAAGGCAGGAGATTTAGCTTCATTGCTAACAAATCTCGAAGAAGGTGATGTGCTTTTTATTGATGAAATTCATCGATTAAATGCCAGCGTCGAAGAAGTGCTATACCCCGCAATGGAAGACTATCAATTAGATTTAATGATAGGAGAAGGGCCAGCAGCTAGATCAATAAAATTAGATTTACCGCCATTTACGCTAGTCGGTGCGACAACAAGAGCCGGCTTACTTACTTCTCCATTAAGAGATCGCTTTGGTATTGTTCAGCGTTTAGAGTTTTATAACGATGCAGACTTAAGTTCTATTGTCATGCGATCAGCGCAGTTGTTGAATCTCGAAATAGAAAAAAGTGGAGCAAATGAAATTGCTTGCCGTTCACGGGGCACACCAAGAATCGCGAATCGTCTTTTAAGGCGTGTACGGGATTATGCAGAAGTTAAAGGCACTGGAATACTCAATAAAGCTATGGCAGATCAAGCTTTGAATATGCTTAAAGTTGATAAATGTGGTTTCGATCAAATGGATCGACGTTTGCTTTTGGCAATTATAGAAAACTTTTCTGGTGGGCCGGTTGGTGTTGATAGTATGGCTGCTGCGATAAGTGAAGAGCGCGGAACGATAGAAGATGTATTAGAGCCTTATTTAATACAAAAAGGTTTTTTAAGTCGAACACCGAGAGGCCGTATAGCGACATCAAAAGCTTGGGCGCATTTTGGTCTAAAACAGCCAGAAAATAACCTTATATGATGCCAAGTAACAAGCAAACTATTTCATATTTCCCTCTTAGGGTTTATATCGAAGATACGGATGCAGGTGGAATTGTATTTTACGCAAACTATTTAAAGTATTTTGAGAGAGCAAGAACAGAATTTTTTAGAGCTCGCGGTTTTGAACTCAGAAAAGGCATAACAGAAAATATTAATTATGTTGTACATAGCCTATCCGTGCAGTATAAAAAGTCGGCACGCCTAGATGATGAGTTAGTAGTTTCAACGGAAGTGATCAAAACAGGAAAGACTTTTTTGATCTTTAATCAACAAGTTTTTAATAAAGAAAACGCATTATTAGTAGATGCAGAAGTTAAAATTGCTTGCCTGCATTATGATTCAGTTAAGCCAAGACGCTTACCGGAATCTTTAATTTTATCAATATAAAGTATATCTATAAATTTTAATTTGGAGAAAAGCGTGCAGCAAGAAATTTCAATTCTCGGTCTTATTTTAGATGCAAGCCTTGTTGTTCAACTAGTCATGTTATCCCTGGTTATGGCTTCTGTCGTTTCTTGGTATTTTATATTTCAAAGAGCTTCCTTTTTTAAGCAAGCAAAGCATACTCAAGTTACATTTGAAGGGCGTTTTTGGTCTGGAATGGATTTGAATCAGCTTTACAAAGAGGCTAATTCGAGTGCCGCGAGTTCTGGGATCGAGTTACTTTTTAAAGCAGGGTTTAAAGAGTTTAACCGATTGAGACAGCAGTCAGGTATAGAAGCTGAAGCGGTGATGGAGGGAACACAGCGCGCAATGCGTGTTGCGCTTTCAAGAGAAAGTGAACGTTTAGATGCGCATTTACCCTTTTTAGCAACGGTTGGTTCAACGAGTCCTTATGTTGGTTTGTTTGGAACAGTTTGGGGGATAATGAATTCCTTTCTAGGGTTAGCTCAACAGCAACAAGCGACTTTAGCAACGGTTGCGCCAGGTATATCTGAAGCATTGATCGCGACTGCAATGGGGCTCTTTGCAGCGATACCGGCCGTTATATCTTACAATCGATTCTCGACTAGATCCGATGCCTTATATGCAAGTTATGAAACCTTCGCAGATGAGTTTTCAAGTATTTTACATCGTAATATTCACTCGGCGGTTAACACGGCGAAGTAAACTAGCTTATTTCATTTATTTTGGTAAAAAATAGTATGAGTCGTTCAAAACGAAAACCAATGTCTGACATCAATGTCGTACCTTATATTGATGTGATGTTGGTATTATTGATTATTTTTATGGTAACAGCGCCCATGTTAACGCAAGGGATAAAGGTAGATTTGCCTGTGTTAGATGCAGATCCTGTTCAATCAGACAATCAGGATGAGCCAATTATTGTATCGATAGATCTTAATGGTGCATATTATTTGGATATGTCAGGCGATGCAAAGAAGCCTCAGGAATTGGCTCAAATTCTTCAAAATGTGTCTTCAATTTTAAGTCAAAAGCCAGAAACATCTGTGTTAGTGCGTGGAGATAGGCATGTAGAATATGGCGCTGTCATATCGCTTATGTCCGCACTTCAAACAGCCGGAGCCAAAGGCGTAGGTCTAATTACAGAAGATCCATGAGCGACTTTAACCAGCACAAAAAAAAGCCAGATTCTAGTTTAGAAAATACTACTTTTTTAAAGCATTATTTTTCTAAGTTCAGGTCTCTTCCTCAAAAGAAACTTCTTGCTGCAAGCTGTTTGCTTCATGTGGTCTTTTTTTCTTTATTGTTTATAAACTGGCAGTCGCAAGAGAAAATAAAACCTATTTATATACCTGAAAATATTCAAGCCCATGTTGTTAGCCTTGATGAGCTTAAGAAAATTCAGTCTAAAAAGGAAGCTGAGCAAAAAGCGATTCAAGACCAGCTTGAAAATAAAAAAATGATGGCAGAGCAAAAACGCCTTCAATTAAAAGAAAAAGAATTAGCTAAACAAAGAGCAAAAGAACTTGAACAAAAAAAAATATCAGAACAAAAAAAGAAAGAAACAGAAAAACTTATTTTATTGAAGAAGAAAAAAGAAGAACAAGCCAAGCTTGAGAAAGAAAAAAAACTTAAAGAACAAGAAACGAAACAAAAAATAGCTGCTGATGAAAAATTAAAGTCAGAAGCAGAGAAGAAGGTCGCAGAGAAAAAGCTCGCGGAGCAACAGGCGCAAGAGTTGAAAGAGCAAGAAAAAAAGATGCTAGAAAAGCTGATGCAAGTTGAACATCTAAAAGCTTTAGCGGCTCAGCAGGCTAAAAACTTAGCTATAGAGACTGAAAGAAAGCTTCAAGAGCAGCAATTTTTAGAATATGAATTGTCTGAGCAAGAACGCTATATGGCAAGAATAAAAACCCAGATTGAAGGCTTGTGGCGTATTCCTCCAAAGAGCGAACGCTTAAGAATAAGCCTAAGTATCAGGCTCTTGCCTAACGGCGAACTGTCTTCGGTAAATATTATTAACTCTAGCGGTAATGATGCATTTGACCGTTCAGCAGTACTTGCTGTTAAAAGTGTAAGACGTTTTTTAGTTCCAGAAGATAATAAAATATTCGAACGAAACTTTAGACAATTTAATATGTCTTTTTCACCTGAATAATCTAGTTGGACAAGTTTAAACAATATTTTTATATGAGAGTGTTATGAAAAAACTGTTAGTTGTTATGTTATTGCTTTCTATTAGTCGTCTTTCGTTTGCAATTTTGACTATAGAGATAACCAAAGGCTCAGATAGCGCTTTACCAATCGCAGTGGTGCCTTTTGTGAATAAAACGGGTTTGCCTATTTCTCAGGATGTTTCCTTAATTATTGCAAATGATCTTCAACGAAGTGGTGACTTTTCAACATTACCTGTCAGTCGAATGTTAAGTTTGCCTGAGTCTATGTCGCAAGTTCATTACCGTGATTGGCGCATGCTTGGGCAAAGTTATGTGTTGGTGGGTAATGTTAAATTTATTGCTGCGACTAATAAATATGATGTTAGCTATGAGCTAATAGAAGTCGTTAGTCAGACCAGAATGGCAGGCGAAATTGTCTCTACAAGTGAACGCGGTTTAAGAAAGGTAGCGCATTATATTAGTGATATTGTTTATGAAAAAATAATGGGTGTGAAAGGCGCTTTTTCAACCAAGATTGCTTATATCACGCAACAACAATTAACTAAAAATAAGAAAGAATACCGTTTGCAGGTAGCCGATGCCGATGGCGATGGCGAGTTTACTTTATTTAAAAGTCACGAGCCTATGCTATCTCCTGCCTGGTCTAATGATGGCCAGCATTTAGCGTATGTTTCTTTTCATACAGGGCGTCCAGCGATATACATACAGCATGTCGGCTCTTCGCATCAAAGAAAGATTACAGGTTTTCCTGGTTTGAATGACTCTCCAATGTGGTCACCGGATGATAGCTCCTTAGTGATGACCCTTTCAAAAGATGGAAATGCTGAGTTATATCGATATGACTTGGCGACTAGTAAGATAGATCGCTTAACGAATCATTATAGAATTGATACTGAAGGAAGTTGGTCACCCGATGGCAAAAAGATTGTTTTTACCAGTGACAGAGGAGGACAAACTCAAGTTTATCAAATGGGATTAAATAATTTACAGCCTCAGCGGCTAACTTTTTCAGGAAGTTATAATTCCCGCCCTCGTTTTAGTAGAGATGGGCAGTCAATTTATTTTGTCCATAAGCCAGATAATAGAGGCGGAGGAGAGACGGGTTTTCACATTGCATCAATTGATATAAAAACAGGCGAGCAGCGAATTTTGACATCTACAACCTTGGATGAATCTCCGAGTCTTTCACCTAATGGTCGAATGATAATTTATTCGACTTTGAGAGGGGATAAGAAAGTGTTGGCTGTTGTGTCGGTTGATGGTGGTGCGAAGTACTTTATTCCGTCATCTCATGGTGATGTTTTGGAGCCAGCTTGGTCACCTTTTTTATAAAGTGCTAAGACTTTAGTTAAATGAATAATAATTCATCAAAAATAAACTTTTTTATATAAAAGCTGCTTGTGTTTTACTGGCCTTACGGTAAGCTTTGCATGCTTCGAGACGTAATACCATCTGTATATCACTATACAATCATGTGCGCGGACAGATTCTCTACTCAATCCTATAATGATAATGAAGGTAATAACATGAAATTAAATACTATCAAAATGCTATCTGTTTTATTCCTATCTGCTTTTATTTTAAGCGGTTGTGAAAGCATGAGTACTACAGAAGAAGATGCATTCACAAATTCTGAGATGGATTCAGCTGCAAACGACGTAGTAGAAAATGAAGCGTCTACATCAGCCGCGCCTGATGAAGCAGAAATTGCAGCTCGTGAATTAGCGGCACAAGAATTAGTGGCACAGCAAGCACAAGATGCTGCTATGAAAGAGCAAGCAGCTCTTCGTGAAATTCGTACTTTCTACTTTGATTTTGATCAAGCAACTATAAAAACAGATTCACGTGCGGCCTTAGCTGCTCATGCAGCATTCTTATCTTCAAACCCTTCTGTGAAAATTGTACTTGAAGGTCATACTGATGAGCGTGGCACTAAAGGTTATAACATGGCTTTAGGTGAAAGACGTGCAAATGCTGTTCAGCAGTTTTTAGTTGTAAATGGTGTTTCTAAAGCACAAATCGAAGTTGTTAGTTATGGTGAAGAACGTGCAGCTAACTCAGCGCACAATGAATCAGCTTGGGCTCAAAATCGTCGAGCTTATATCGAGTACAAATAATAGATATCTTTAGGTATCTAATTTAAAAAAGGGTGTATTCAATGAATACACCCTTTTTTGTTTTAAGTTTGTATATAAAAGACAGAATTTAATTAATAAAAAAGTGCCATATTTATGAAAAAAAACAGAAGCCTTAAATATTGCTTTAAGAAAACCTACATATTGATGTTGATGTCCGTCCTCTTGAGTTATTCAAGTTTTACGGTGTCGAGGACCTTGATATTTCAATCAGATTCAGAAAAAAATGCTGGCGTTCAGTCTGCTAAAGCATTCGAAGTTACTAAAAACGACCCAAGCGCTATTAATTCATCAATTAGTTCTCGGGCTCCTTTAGTTTCGACTGCTGTAGTGTCGAGTTCTGCTAATTCAGAGTTGTTTTTTATGATTGAGCAACTTCAACAAGAAGTAAATTCAATGAGAGGCTTGCTCGAAGAGCAAAGTCATGAATTAAGGATGTTGAAGCAGAGTGGTAAAGATCGCTATCAAGACCTTGATACACGTATTTTAGATATTACAAAGCGGTTGAGTGCCGGTTCACTTGCAAGCAGCACTGAGAGGCTGGTTCCAAGCGTACAGCTAACAACTATCTCACCTATGCCAATAGCACAAAAGCCTGTAAAGATTATTCCTGTTGAGCCAGTAAAACAAAGGGAGACTACAGCGGCAGAAAATGAGGATTATCAAAAGGCTTATGCATTTATAAAAGATAAGAAATTTGATGAGTCGGTGATAGCATTATTTGGTTTTACCGAAAAATATCCAGATAGCCCTTTATTGCCTAATGTCTATTACTGGTTGGGTGAAGTTTATTTAGCAACGTCTAAGCTTGATCAAGCTAAAACATCATTTTCACTAGTCATTTCGGCTTATCCAGGCAGCCAAAAAACAGCAGACTCACTCTATAAACTTGCTGTAACGGTCGATCGTTTAGGTGATACTGGTTTAGCTATGCAATACATTAATGATGTTAAGCTTAAATATCCGGAATCCACTGCTGCAAAATTAGCGGCTAGTTATAAAGTAATTGAGTAAACTGTTCAATATTTATGCATTTGTTTAAAGTCTGATCAGCAATAAGCTATTCAGACTTTAAACTGAATCAAATCAATTAAAAACCTCATGTTTTTTTAGAATTTACCCTTGTTATTTTCCGTAAAATCATTATTAT
>TARA_R110001592_G_scaffold296896_1_pt1 | contig 12075 bp, 10 predicted proteins | sample TARA_R110001592 | Tara Oceans TARA_R110001592 (sample SAMEA4398387) | marine metagenome | biome: Polar Biome; feature: [SRF] surface water layer (ENVO:00010504); material: water (ENVO:00002006), including particulate matter (ENVO:01000060) such as... | depth 5 m
AATTACCCATTAATAGCTTCAACCATCTCTACTTTTCCCGGAAGCATTTCTTTAAGCATATTTTCTATGCCGCTTTTTAAAGTATATGTTGATGATGGACAACCGCTGCAGGCACCTTGTAACATAACATGTACTTTTTTAGTATCTGCCTCATAGGATATAAACTGAATGTTACCACCATCACTGGCAACAGCAGGTTTTACATATTCATCAAGAATATTAATAATTTCTTTTGATGTATCATCTAAAGACTCAAAATTGTTCGCCGATTGAGCTTCTGTTTTTTCAGTTGTTTGCGAAGCGTTGGCATTTACAATGTCTTTGCCGGTTTCAATATAGTTTCTAATAAATTCGCGAAGCTCCATGGTTATGTCTTGCCATTCGGCCACATCAAACTTTGTTATGGAGACGTAGTTTTCATCAATAAATACACTTTTTACAAATGGAAAATGAAATAACTCAGTAGCTAATGGAGATTCTTTAGCTTCATCAATAGAGGTGAATTCAAATAATGAGGCTACTAGTTTTTTGTTGGCAACAAATTTAATAACAGCAGGGTTTGGAGTGCTTTCAGCATACACTGTTACAGGTGTTTTTTTAGTTACTTGTGATTCTTCTATGACCACACCACCGTCGTTTAAATAGGCTTCAATTTGTTCAAGAACTTCGTCTTGCACATCTTTCCATTCAACAATGCTGTAGCGCTCAAGCGCAATAAAATTCCATGAGATATAGACCTTTTTTACAAAGGGTAAATAGAATAATTGTTGAGCTAGAGGTGAAGGTTTTGCTTCATCAATATTGTTAAATTCATAACTCTGATGTTTAGTAATAATTTGATTTATTTCAAATTTAATAATAGTGTCGTTTGATGTTTCTTGCAGAGAAACCTTGAAAGTATTCATTTCAGCTAATTTTTGACAAAAATAGCAAAAGATAAGTTTAGTTATCCATATATTTGAGTATAGTTATGTTTTAATATTTAAAAAATAAAGTAAAGCTTTATTTTTTTTATGTGTAATTTTTCAAGAACCGAAGCGTTTATTTATAGACAAATTTTCCTAGTATAGAATATGAATTTTAAAAATATTTTTTTTGTTGTTATAGGAATTTTGTGCTCGCAATTAACATTTTCACAAGAGGGACTTCCTATTTATACAGATTATCTTACCGATAATTATTATCTGATCCATCCATCTATGGCAGGTGTTGCCAACTGTTCAAAGTTGAGGCTTACAACCAGGCAGCAGTGGTTTGGTCATGAGGATGCACCAAAATTATCAACAATGAGTGTTAATGGAAGATTTGGAGAGTCTCCATCAGCATATGGTGCTATTGTGTATACCGATAGAAATGGATATCATTCGCAAACGGGGGCTTATGTAACCTATGCACATCATTTAATGTTTTCTAGAAATCCAATTGATTTAAATATGCTATCCTTTGGAATAAGTGCTGGAGTCATTCAATATAAATTAGATGAAACAACGTTCTTGTTTGATGGCCCTGATAATATTATTGATGGAATTGTGCAAAGTGAAACAAACTTTAATATAGATCTTGGTTTTTCTTACCATTATTTAGACTATTATGCCCATGCAACGGTTAAGAATTTATTGAAAAATTCTGGTGTTAATAATGATATTGAGATTACAAGTAATCTACGTCGTTATTTATTCTCTATTGGAGGTGTTTTCGCTAAGTATGGTAGTGAGTGGAGTTACGAACCATCGGTTATGTTTCAATATAAAGATGGAACCCAAGAAGCATCTATAGATTTTAATGCTAAAGTTTATAAAAATGTAGATTTTGGTAAAATTTGGGGTGGTATTTCTTATCGAAACAGTTTTGATGGAGCTCAATATCTGGATGGCTCTGGCGTGAGCAGTCAAAAACTAAGACAAATTACGCCGCTTTTAGGTGTTAATTATAATCAGTTTATGTTTGCATATACGTATACCTATCAGATGAATTCACTTGTTTTTACTAATGGAGGTTTTCATCAATTAACTCTGGGTTATAATTTTAATTGTAGAAAAGAAAAATACGATTGTAATTGTCCTGCAGTAAATTAAAAAAGACTCGTTTTGCAACAAGCCTTTCTTTCTTTCTTAATTCCAAGTATAGTGTTTCTTTTTAGCTTGTTCTTTAATGGCTTTGGTCATGGCGTTTTCTAAACCATTTGTGTCTTTTTTGTTTTTTGTGATATAGTATTTTCGTTTTAAATTAAGTGCTTGAATTTGTTTTTGAATCGCATCACGTTCTTTTCGTTTCTCATTGACATAAGTTTTAATTTCTTCTTTGGTTTTTCCTTTTAAGATATTAGGTAAAGCATCATCTTTTAAGTTTTCAATCGTAACCTCATTCAATTCAACAGCATCCACTAAATCCCAACTCTCATTTTTGTATAAATAAGAACTTTTACTAACGGATCTGCTAACAGCATTTGCTTTACCATACGAGCCTGCATTACTGTCTTGTTCTGCTTGCAAGGCGATTTTTTCTTTTCCTTTATCTCCATAAATAACATAGGTTTTATTCAATTTTTGATTTAATATCAAGATATCGTCATCATAAGGAGTTGCAATATAAACAGTAGATTGATTTTGATTTATAGACATATAATCACCATTGGTTAAATCAGCTCCATCTTTCCAATATGTCGATATACCTTGATTAAAATCGCCACAAAAAATAGTGTTTACAGTAACATCTTTTTCATTAGCATTCGCAGAAGCATCTTTGTAGTTTGTTTTTCCTTGTGTAAAAGGTTCGTTGCCCGCAATAAAAATTAACTTTAAATCATCAGGATTTTTACCCCAGTTCAATTGGTTTAATGAGGTTTGAATAACTTGTCCACAATACTCTTCACCGCCATTGGTGGTTAATGAAAATAGTTCTTTTGAAATTTCATCTAAATCATCACTAAACCCTAAAACTTGTCTTATATAACCTTCTCTGCTGTTTAATCTGTCATTACCATATTCATATAAAGCAATTTGTAAATTGGGCTTATTGGTTCCACATTTTGCATATGATAATTCGTTTACAATATCCCAAAGTTGTGCTTTGGCTTGGTCTATAAGGCCATCCATACTGTTGCTAGTATCTAATAATAAGGCTACTTTAATAAACTGTTTATTGGGTTTTGGTTTTTCTATTTCAGTTTGATTTAAAGCTATGTTTTCCTTTTTTGTTTTAGCATTACACGATAGGAATCCTGCAAGCGCAGTGAATAAAAGAAACGTTTTAAAATGTGTTTTCATAATAATTTTGTTTTTTGATTAATACGGTAAAACTAGAAGCATCTTTTTTATTAAAAAAAGCACAATGAGCAAAAAGGGTATCTCATTGAGTAAACAAAACTTTTAAGTTCGTAAACAGGTATTTTTATACTAAAAAACCACTAATTTTATAAAATAGCCGTTTTAATATGCCAAGTAAAGTGCGTAAGTTTATCTCATATAAATAATGCATGAAATTATTTTTAAAACATATATGGATTTTTATTGCAGTATGTAGTGTTAGCAATTCATTGGCGCAAGATATTAACTTTGATAAGCAACCTAGTTTCACTGTTAGAGGTTCCGTAGTTGAAAGCGATACCAATATCCCTATACCTAATGTGAATATTGAAGTAAACGGAGGTGCGTATACCACAACCGATACTTCCGGGAATTTTAGAATTGAAGTAAAAAAAGGAGACGAACTTACTATAAAGCATAAGGATTTTGAAACCGTTTATTACATCATACAAAGTAATGAACGCATTAAGGTTGAGGTGCAACCCAATAAAGAAGTTGCCGAATATTCTAAGCTAAAATCCTTTTCAAGAAACAATAATGAACTCTTTAAATCGTTGATTGATTCTGCCGATGTGTACTTGAAAAAAGATGCTAAAAAGAGTATTCAGTTTATTGAAAAGGCCTTAGGAGCAAGTAATTCTTCAAAAGAAAATAGTGAGGTTTACGAGGTTTTAGGGGATGTTTATTTGTATTGGAAACAGTTTGATTTAGCAGTTTCTAATTACCGAATTAGTCTTCAAAATGCACAAACAAATGTTGTTACATTAAAATTAGCTAAAGCCTATAAATTAAATGGAAACTATCAAGAGAGCCTTCAAATCTATAATAAAATTAATAAAAGTGAATTGACGAATTGGCAATTAACCGAGTTGTATGAAGGACTTGGTGATGTGTACCTTTTAACTAAAGATTATAATCGCTCTGTTGCGAGTTATCAAGCCGGATTAAAAGTAGCAAAAGACCATTTAATTACCCCAAAAGTAACCGATTTAAATTCTAAAATAGCGGAGAGTTATGCTGCTAAAGGCGATTTAAAAAATGCTCAAGGTTTTTTTGATAAATCTTTAAAATTAGCAAACAGTCAAAATAAAAAACGAGCTGTTGAAGAGAAGATTAAAGTAGCCGATTTTCAGAACAATATTAACGATTATTCTAATGAAATTCAATTAAGAAAAGAAGCTTTAAATGATATTAAAACCATTGAAAATGATTCTGTTATTGATAATGAAAGCCCGCTAACACTACAAAAACAAAATTATAAAATCGGGAATGCCTATGCGCAACAAAAGGACTATGTAAATGCTATTCCTTATTTAGAAAAAAGTATTGCAGAAGCAGATAAAAAAGAAGATTTGATTGTTCAAAAAGATGCTACAAGAAAGTTGTCAGACGTATATCGGGATGCTGGCGATTATAAAAAAGCCTTAAGTGTGTATCAGGAATATGTAGATTTGGTTGATAAGGTTTATATTAAAAAAGAACAAGAAATTTCTCAAGCGGCGCGTTTTAGCAAACAACTAGTAGCCAAACAAAACAGAATTAATAGTTTAGAAAGTGATAGAGAATTATCTGAGAGTAAATACCAACTAACTACTGAGCAAACCAAACGACAACAACTGATTATTTATTCGCTTATTGGTGGTGTTTTATTGCTTTTAGTAGCTGCTTTTTTAATGGTTAAGTACATCAAACAACAGCGGTTAGCTAATAATTTATTGGCATTAAAAAGCTTGCGTAGCCAGATGAATCCGCATTTTATATTTAATGCATTAAATTCTGTGAATAGTTTTATCGCATCCAATGATGAACGTGCTGCAAATAAATATTTAACAGATTTCTCATTGCTTATGCGAGCTGTTTTAGAAAATAGCGAAGAAGATTTTATTCCGTTGGAAAAAGAAATCGAACTCTTAAAGCTATATACCAAATTAGAACATTTTAGGTTTCAAGATAAGTTTGATTATAACATTCATATAGATGAACATATTAGTAAAAGCGATTTTGTAATTCCCCCAATGTTGCTGCAGCCTTACATTGAAAATGCTGTTTGGCACGGTTTACGTTATAAGAAAACAAAAGGACGACTAGACATTGATATTATGCAAACTAGTTCAGACGAAATACAAATAACCATTACAGATGATGGTATAGGTAGAGAAAAATCTAAAGCTTTAAAAACTCAGAATCAGCAAAAGCAGCGTTCAAAAGGTATGGGTAATATTAAAAAGCGTGTGTCTATTTTAAATGATATGTATAAAGATAAAGTAGACGTGTTTATTGATGATTTTCAAGATGAAGAAGATACAGGGACCAAAGTGGTTGTAACATTAAAAAAGGATTAAATGAAACTAACCTCCATAATCGTAGAAGACGAAGAAACAAGTAGAGATATTCTTAAGAACTACCTCAAAAAATACTGTCCTAATGTAACAGTTTTAGGAGAAGCGGCAAATGTTGACGAAGCCCTAGTTTTAATACGAAACAACGATTTAGATGTGATATTTCTCGATGTTGAAATGCCTTATGGCAATGCGTTTGATCTTCTTGACAAGGTAGGCGATATTAATTTTGAAACAATCTTTGTAACTGCTTATAACCAGTATGCCATTGATGCGTTAAACGCGCACGCCTCATATTATTTAATGAAACCTATTTCTATTGATGAACTTATAAAAGCAGTAGATTATGTAACCGAAATTAAAACTAAAGAAGACGCGCTACAAAATGATGTGTTGATACCAAAAACGAATAGCGTTAATGGGAAAATAACGATTCCGCAACAAGACGGATTTGAAGTTATAAACACCTGCGATATTTTGTATTGTAAAGCCGATGATAATTACACCGAAATTTATTTGAATAACAACAAAAAGAAACTGGTTAGTAAAACCCTTAAATATTTTGAAGATGCTTTAACAAGCACTAGCTTTGCACGAGTACATAAATCGTATTTAGTAAACGTGAATGAAGTGGTTAAATACCAAAAAGGTAAGGGAGGAAGCGTCGTGCTTAGTAACGGAAAAGAGATTATGGTTTCAGCTTCAAAAAAATCAGAGTTATTATCATATTTTAAATAAAAAATAAAAACATACAAAATGCCTCTAATAAAAACCCTTAACGGAATAACACCCAAAATTCCGGATGATTGTTATATAGCCGAAAATGCAACCATAGTAGGAGATGTTTCTATGGGAAATCAATGTAGTGTATGGTTTAATGCTGTTATCCGTGGTGATGTTCACTACATAAAAATGGGAAATAAAGTGAATGTTCAAGATGGAGCTATCATTCATGCAACTTACAAAGTATCTCCAACAACAATTGGTAATAACGTATCTATTGGCCATAATGCTATGGTTCACGGTTGTACGATTCACGATAATGTGCTAATTGGTATGGGCAGTATCGTGATGGATGATTGTGTTATAGAAAGCAATAGTATTATTGCAGCGGGTGCCATCGTTACCAAAAATACGAAAGTAGAATCTGGTAGTGTTTATGCAGGAATTCCAGCGAAAAAGGTTAAAGATATTAGTGAAGAATTAATCTCTGGAGAAATAAATAGGATTGCAGATAACTATGTAAAGTATGCTAGTTGGTATGAATAGGTTTCTTAAAAATGTAATAGGGAGTCTTTTAGTTGTCTTATTTTTTGGATGTAAAAGCACTCAAGTAACTCATTATAAAAATTTAAAAGTTAAATTTTTGAGTGAGTATATTTTACCAGACACCATTACTATTGCTAATACACGCGTTGGTGGTTTATCTGGAATCGATTTTTATAATGGCAGGTATTACTTGGTTTGTGATGATTCAAACAATCCAAGATTTTATGAAGCAACTATAAGTATTGATAGTTTCAAGATATCCTCTATCAATGTTAATAAGGTTGTGGAAATAAAAGATCAATCAGATTTTTTAGATTTAGAGTCCATAAGATTTAATAAAGCATCAAATCAAGTACTTTTAACAAGTGAGGGACATATCAAAAATCAAAAAGATCCGATGTTTTTTTCGGTTAATTTAGACGGAGTGTTAGAGACACGATTTAAAATTCCTGATGAATTTAAAGCTAACAGTCCCGAAAGACCAAGACATAATGCAACATTAGAAGCCCTCTGTCATAGTTTTGATAATAATGGCTACTGGATAGGTATGGAATTACCACTTATGGCAGATGGTTTAGAACCACAATTAACCCCAACAAAGTCTCCAGTGCGGATTACCTACATAGATTCCAAAACAGAAAAGCCTGAAAAACAATTTGCATATTTTTTAGATCCGATTGCTAAAAAACCTTTAGGAAATTTTTCAGTTAACGGACTTACAGATATGCTAGAATATGATTCTAATATATTTTTAACTATTGAACGTAGCTATTCTAGCGGACTAGGAAATCAAGGTAATACCATAAAACTTTTTAAAGTTGATGCTTCAAAAGCAACTAATACATTGAATATAAACGCTCTAAGTAATGCCGATTATGTATCAGCAAAGAAAGAATTGTTGTTTAATTTTGAAGATGTAAGAAGCCAATTAACAAATCAAAGTGTTGATAATATTGAAGGCATTACATTGGGGCCACGATTACCAAACGGACATCAATCATTACTCTTGGTTTCAGACAATAATTTTAATACCATGGGAAAGCAATTAAATCAGTTTATTTTGCTTGAACTTATTGATGATAAAATGGCTTTGCGATTTTAGAATTCTAAATAGTTAACATCAAAATCACCATTTAAAATACTTTCTAAAATTTCGGGGTTTCCGTTAGTATAAAATTGATTTTTAGAAGTTGTATGATCTAAATTCAGAAGATTATGTTGTTCTAAAACAGCTTTAGTTTGTCTGGCCACGGCCTCGCCAGAATCAATTATTTTAATATGTTTAGGTAATAATTCTAGCAGTAAAGGCATTAAATATGGATAATGCGTACAACCTAAAACCAAGTAATCTATATTAGCATCAAGCATGGGTTTTAAGTATGTTTTTAGAAGAGCACGCATTTCTTTGGTATCGATTCTTCCCATTTCAATCAATTCAACAAGACCATCTCCAACCTGCTCAATCACTTTATGTCCATGCACATACAAACTACTCGTTGTATAAAATAACTCGCTTGTAAGGGTACCTTTGGTGGCTAAAACACCAATAGCTTTGGTTTTAGAATTTAAAGCAGCCGGTTTTATAGCTGGCTCAATACCTATAAATGGCAAGTTATATGTTTTTCTAAGGAAACTAATGGCATTAGTAGTGGCTGTATTACAGGCTACAACAATAAGTTTACAGTCTTTTTCTAATAAATACTCTGTGTTTTTAATACTTAATTTTATAATAGTATCCTTTCCTTTAGATCCATAGGGAGCATTAATACTATCAGCTAAATATATAGTGTTTTCAAGAGGCAATAGGCTATGGATCTCTTTCCAGATGGAAGTGCCTCCAATGCCCGAATCAAAAATACCAATAGGTTTTGTATTCATAGTATACAAAAATAAAAAAGCTGCCTTTTAAAAGACAGCTTTGTATAAATTAAATAACGTAAAATTATTTTAGATACCTAATTCTTTCTTAACATCATCAAGAAGATTTTTACCATCTGTTAAGATTACAACTCCTTGAGATGAATCTAAAACATAGTCAAAACCTTGTGCTCTACCAACTTTTAAAATAGCTGCTTTTGCTTTTTCAGTAATTGGTTTTAAAAGATCTACTTGTTTCTTTTGCATGTCTTGTTGCGCTGTGGCATTGTATTGACGAATGTTTTGCTCTTTTTCTTGAACTTCTTGAGATCTTTTAGCATTCTCTTCATCAGTTTTTGTAGGAGCTTCAGCTTCGTATTGTTTTACCAATTTTTGAAACTCTGTACTCATGTTTTGCAAATCTGCCTGGTATGTTTTACCTAAGGTTTCTAATTGCGCTTGAGCTGCTTTATATTCTGGCATTGCAGAAATTAAGTCTTCTGTGTTTATATGAGCAACTTTACTTTGAGCTTGCGAAAAACTTATGGTTCCAAGGCATACTACGGTCGCTAATAAAAGGGTTTTTAATTGTTTCATTTTTAAAATAGTATTAAGTGTTTATTAATTGTTATTGTTTATACTGTCTTTAGCTTTTTGACGTTCTTCTAATATTTTATTTTTTCTATCTTCTAATTCTTTTTTTCTTGCTTCTCTTTCTGCTAATTTTCTAAGTCTGTTCTCTTCTATTAATTGTTCTCTTGTTTTTGTTTGAGGATCTTTTGCTGCAGTTTCTGTGGTCTCTGTGTTTTCCATAGAATCTGTTTCGGTTTCCTCAGTTTTATTGACATTATTTCTAGCATCTATTTTTGCTTGTCTTGCTTTTGCTCTATCTTCTAATATTTTCTCATGTCTGGCATCCGCTTCTTTTTTAGCTGCTTCACGCGCATCTAAAATTTCTTGTCTTCTTTTTTCAATAGCGTTTTGTCGTTCTGTTTTTTTCTCTTCAAGTGCTTTTTCACGAGCCTCAAGTTCTTCGTTGATTTCTGGTATCAGTTCTTCTTCTTCTACAGCTTTTCTTTCAGCTTTTGATTGCACTTGATTTCGTTTGGATGCTCTTGTGATGCTTCTTAAAATTTGCTCGCTTAAATCATACTGTTTAGCAGAGTATAACATAGTTGCATCTGAGGATTTATCAAATACAAAATCATATTTTCTGCTAGCTGCTAAATCTTGAACAGCAGCAAAAATTTGATCTTGAATAGGCTGTATTAACTGTTTTTTTTGAATCATTAAATCACCGTTAGGTCCAAACCGTTTTTGTTGATAATCTAAAATTTCTTTTTCTTCAAAAGCAATATCTTCTTCGCGTTCTTCAATAAGTTCTTTTGTTAAGAGCGGTTTTTCATTGCTTAAATCTTTTCTTTTCTGTTCAATCCCAGCTAACCTTTCTTCAATTTCATTTTTCCATTTTTGAACTTTATCATTCAACTGTGCCGTTGCTTCTTGATATTCAGGAACATTTTCCAAAATATATTCTGTATCAATATAGGCTATTCTTACACCTCGTTGTGCTTGTGCTGTTGAAGTACTCAACAAAAGTATAACTGTCAATAAAAAAAGAACGTTTGTTTTTATGTGTCTATTCATATTTCTAATCAGTGCCACATGTAACTTGCAAATATGAGTTTCATCAAATTTGATAATCTTAAAATCTGCTCGTTTCATCTGTTATTATTTTTATAATTTATATGCTATAAATTCTAAAAACGACAGATGATTATTTTTAAATTCTGTCACTTTTTGAATTGCATTTTCAAAATTAACGAATTTTAATCTTAAAAATTTCAATTCTTGTTTCAAATCATTAAAGTATTATTAGAAAATATCGTGCCAAGATTAAAATTGTTGACCAATAATGAAGTGAGTTTCCCATCCATGAGCCTTTGTTTCGGTTGATAGAGGATCAAATCCGTAACCAAAATCAATTCCTAATAAACCAAATGCGGGCATGAAAATACGAATACCTAAACCAGCAGACCGTTTAATATCGAATGGATTATAATCTCTAAAACTGTTATATGAATTACCACCTTCCATAAAGGTTAGTCCATAAATTTTAGCCGAGGCTTTTAATGTTATTGGATAACGCAATTCTAATGAAAACTTGTTATAAATAGTTCCCCCATCTGGATCTGATAATTGTTGGTTAGGATAGCCTCGTAAAGCAATAGCTTCTCTTCCATCTAAACTGTAAGTTCCTAAACCATCACCTCCAACAAAAAAGCGTTCAAAAGGAATAACACCTCTATTATTATTATAAGCGCCTAAGAATCCAAATTCAATGCTTGGTTTTAAAACTAAATTTTTAACAACTTGTGTATACCAATCTCCTTTAAAGTTTACTTTGTAAAACTCTAACCATTTATACCGTTCTTGATCAATTTCCCCCATCACTTTATAGGCCTCTTGTCTGTCAAAATCAGACGTTGTAGGGTCACTATATATAGCTTCTTTGGCATCACGCTCGTCTTTCAAAGCTTTGTAATCTACATTATTGAAAAGTGAGTAAGGAATTGACATTTTTGCAGTCACACTAAAATTGGAACCACCAGTAGGGAATATAGGGTCAACACGTGTGTTATTTCTGCTAAGCCCAATAGTGTATGATAGGTTTTTAGAGCTACCATTACCAAAAGTAAATAATCCTGTATTATAATTTTGTAAGTCGTAATGCTGAAAACTAACCGCTTGTGATAAAGTGAAATAGTCATCTGGTACGGATAAACGTTTTGCTAAACCAACTGTAATACCAGTTATATTGAAGCGTCTGCTTTTATCAGCATTACGGGTTGCAGGATTATATAAGAATTGTTTTGTATGTGATAAAGAGGTTGAAAACTGTACAGGGCGTTTACCACCTAACCAAGGCTCTGAGAACGAGAAGCTGTAGGTTTGATAAAATCGGCTAGCTTGTAAACGTAACGCTAATTTTTGGCCATCTCCCATAGGTATTGGTTTATAGGCTTCTTTTTTAAAGATATCTTTTATTGAGAAATTATTAAACGATAGCCCAAGAGTCCCTATAAAACCACCACCACCGTAACCACCTTGTAATTCTATTTGACTCGATCCTGTTTCTTTAACAGAATATTCCATGTCAATCGTTCCTTCGTTTGGATTTGGGTTATTAAAGTTTGGTGATATTTCTTGAGCATCAAAGAAACCTAGCTGACCAAGCTCTCTTACTGTTCTAACAACATTTGCTTTACTGTATAATTGACCGGGACGTGTACGTATTTCTCTGT
>TARA_R110001592_G_scaffold274197_1_pt1 | contig 12061 bp, 13 predicted proteins | sample TARA_R110001592 | Tara Oceans TARA_R110001592 (sample SAMEA4398387) | marine metagenome | biome: Polar Biome; feature: [SRF] surface water layer (ENVO:00010504); material: water (ENVO:00002006), including particulate matter (ENVO:01000060) such as... | depth 5 m
TTAACTTGGGGTAAATCTTTAATAGAATCTTCAATCATTAAACTAGGCATTACTATACATTCTTTCCCAGTTAGTCCTTGATAATATTTTTTATCGATATGATTATGGGTAAATATAAAATCCATTTCCTGAAGTGAATTGTAAAAATTTGCTTGTTGATGTAAAGGATAATCTTGAAAATACCAATGAGGACCTTCCTGCATTGAAGCAATTTTATTACAATGGTTTCTAAGTCGTTCTACATTAAAGTCCGGATTTTTTTTAGGTATTATAACTATTCCTAAATCATATTTACCTTCTATTTCCCCTGAGTGTATATTATAATGGTCAGAATTTAAAGCTACATACCATGCGTATTCAGTGCGCATATTGGGGTTATTTCTAGTAGTTTTACCTTTAAACCTTGCTTCTGTAAAGAATGCTATTTTCATTTTAAGTTTTTGTTTGCTTGAAACCCTGTTTTTATTCCTGGTTGGAAGGGGAAATTGTTAACAGATAAATACTCATCTATAGGTGATTTATATTTTAAATTTTTTAATTCAGCTGATAACCATAGAAACTCTTGTACAAGTTTTATGTCTAAAAAGGGATACCTTGTTTCAATTCCATAAGCACCTGCTACATATTCTTCTTTATTTAAATATTGTACTTGAGTTCCATCATAAAAGCTATGCCATGGAAATATTTTAGATAAATCCTCTGGAAATTGACCACCGAATGAACTATGGTTATATATTTTTATCCCATTATGACCATAATCACTTATTATTTCATCTGCACCTTGTCCTGATAGGTATATTTTATAACCATCATCATTTGCTCTAGAACAAATTGCAGCTAACCCAACTGAGGCTTTATCATGTTTAATATTATAATCTTTATATCTATCATTATAAACAAAATTTTCACATTTTTGTTTAATTTCTGTAGAGATTTTGTGGTATTCTTGATTTGATAACTCAATTATTTCACCTTTATTTAATTTTGCATATCTAGAATTAATTATCATTTTATCTTCAGAAGATAATATTGTATATGCTTTGAAATCTATATTTTGGTTTAATAATTCACACATAATGGCCCCACTATCATACCCTGCACTTAATCCTAAAAATATTTTTTGTGATGTATTTTTTGTTCTTTTTTTTATTGAATTTTCAAAAGCTTGAATCCAATCATTATAAGTATTTTTATGTTGATTAAGATTAAATTTTACTAATTTAATACTATCAATTTCTTCAAGTGTATTTAAATCTAATTTATACGCTGTGTTTCCTGGTAGTTTTTCTATGTTAGCAATTCCACCTTCTCTGAAGCAAGCTTGTAATGAACTTTCATATGATGCTACTCCCCAATAATGTCCATTTGTTCCTAGCCATAATGGTTTACATGCAAATGTATCATTAGCTAATATTAAATAAGAATTTTTAAAATCAATAATACAAATTGCAAATTCACCATCTAATTTTTTTGCAAAATCTAAACCAAATTCTTTATATAATGGAATTAAACATTCTCCATCAGATTTGTAATTACCAAAATCTTTAAAATTATAAATTTCTCCATTTAATACACATGCTACATCATCATTGAAAAATGGCTGAGTTGTTTTTTCACCTGTGATATGTAGGAGGTTATGAAGGATAGATATTCCATTTATATGTTTTATAGATGTAAAATCAGGACCTCGTTTTTGGGAAAAATGATTTGTACTATCTAGATTAACATCAGAATTATTTGTTACTGTAAAACTACACATATTTTTTTACTTCTTCTTTATATCCTCTATCATATATTCTTTTCTGTATGGCTTCTTCTATTGTTTTGTGTGCACCTCCTGATTTGAAATGTACTATCCTAACATTATCATTTATATCAGATTTATTAATACAAGAAACAATATTTTCATTTATCAAATCAATATTTAACTTATCTTTAAATTCATTATAAACTTTGCCCAATGCAGGACTTTCTTTCCATGGGGTTGATATAGTAGGTATTGTTTTAATCCATTTATTTAAAAAATCTAAATTTGGTTTATTAAAACAAACATAACTTCCTAACATAGGAGTTATATGATTTTTTCTATGACATATCTGTAGATCTTTTGTTTTATCAATCAAAGGACTAAGATTTTGTAACACCAAACAATCTGAGTCTATCATTATTAAAGGCATTAGATTTTCATAATTTAATATTATTTCTCGTAATCCATAGGTTTTAGCTACTACTGTGGTTGTCCAATCTTCAGATGTATTACCATTTTGGAATGAAGTTGAAACATTACTTCCTATTATCCGAACTTTATCAAATGTTTCTAAATATTTTTTATCTACATCATTTAATCCAGCATCTAATATAAAAAAATAATTACAATTATCATAATTATGTTCCAAATAAGACTTAATAAAAATCTTACCAAAAGTCATATAAGCGGAATTTAATACTGTGTATATTGAATGCTTTATTCCCATACGTCCTTCCATGTCCATGATTTCCAATTTGGGTTAAATAAATTAGTATAATTTTCTTCACACATTTTATTGGCTTTTAAATACCAATCATTACTTCTTCTTTTTTCATTCATTGTCCCATCTTTACGCTCACCTGTGATATACATTCTTTTATTAGGATGATTTCTATTATGGACTAATAATATATTATTAATTACATATTGTGGTATATCCCCCAGTACTTTATTTGTCATCCACATAAAAGCAGAATCTTCATGAATAAAGAAAACAGATTTTGGGATATTAACACCCGCCCGAATTATTTCTGAAGATATTACTAGTCCACATCCATTAAACTTATGCTGGGGTATTATCTTAACACTCAATTCATCTGTTTTATTATTGATTTTATTCATTTCATCTTTATCCATTGTATACTTTAAACTCCACCAGTTATCATAATCATTTTCAATAAAGGGTTTATCTGTAAAATCTGGATGTTCTAATGGTGACCAAGTATTATCCCACATCTTACAAGTTCCAAAAAATGCTAAATATTTTGGATTATTATTTTGTAAAGACATTTTATGTAGATTATCTAGTATATTAAATGTTTGTTTTGGAATTAAAGCGTCAGACTCACCCCACATTAAAACATCGACTTGCTCACAATACTTATCATTGAAATCTCTTCTGTAATCTGCTATTGTATATATATTTGGCTTAAAATCTTTAGATGTATAATAAGAATTCTTAACTGTATTAATTTGGTTGATTATAGAATCTATACATTCTTGTAATTTTTCTGTTGAAATGCATTTCTCTAAGTCTTGATTTTCAACTACACAAAAATCAACCCTAATTTCGCCATCATATTCATCTATAGCGTTTTTAAGCGTTTCAATATATTCTCCAATGATATCTACTTCATACCATTGTACTAGACATCCTATTGCAAATTTAGTTTTCATAATTAGTTTTTATTAAATCCCATGTTTGTTTCATTAGGTTATTTCTATCTTCTCTAGGTAACCCATTATAATGCCATATATAACTACATTTAGTGAAGATACCTTGGGTGAAGGCATGGGTTTTGTACATATGTGTCATATTAAATTTTTTAGACAAAAAATTAATATTTTTATCAAAAAATTCTAATGCCATATAGTTTACGGGGGTTTGATCTGTTCCTTTTTTTAAAGAATTGTGTTGTAAATCTCTTAAGATATCTACATTTTCTAAATAGAATTTTTTTACCTTCTCACAAAACTCCGGCCCATTACTAGGTAAAACTAATATACCATTATTAATATATTTAGTCCAATCTAAATTAACATTAGGAAAAAAGGATTTGTATCCTTGAATACTATTATACGTCCATTCAATACTTAAATCATCTATAACTCCTGTGTATTGATTGTTAGATAATTTGAATATATCTGGTGTATTCCAATGAACCATAGTATCTATATCTATAAGGGCTACTTGGTTGTATTCTATATTATTAGATTCTAATAAATCATAAACATACCAACGTTGCCATGTAGGTCTCATCCATTCAGTATCATATAAGGGATCTTCTAATATAAAAATTTCACAATTATGTTTTTTAGCATAATAATTCCAGGTTTTTAATGACCATTCCATATAATCAAACATATTAGGGTCATTTGCCTTTAAAGCAGTAAAAAATAATATATTTTTTTTATTCATTGTGGTTAAATGTTCTTTTTGTATTTAATTCATCACTTTGCCAATCTCTTCCAGCATCCTTAAATCTATCTATACTAATAAAATGATTAATGTATTGACCAGCTTCTGGGTGGGGGACACATATACGTTCTGGGTTTGTTTTTTCTTCTGCCCAAAATTTATCAGCTCTAAGAGAATTTTTGGGGTCAACAATATTTTTATACATTAATGTTTTAAATAAATTTTTACCCCATAAACCTGGGTTGAATGAAATTTGGTTTCTATTAACTAATGTTACATAACTATTAGTGTCTTGTAATTTTAAAAGATCTTCTTTTAAATTTCCTTTATTACATACTCTCCAATCATCTTCTAACCATAGATATGCCTTATTTGGTTGATTAGCATATGCTGATTTTATAACATGTTGTACTGAGTTGAACCAATCTACTCTTGTTCCACCTGTTTTATATGTATAAATGTTAGTATTATATTTAGATAATATTTTTTTAAGATTTTCTTTTGTTTTATCAACACAACCTGTGATATTATTTATAGTGATATACCATTCACAATTTATATCACCTATATAAGAAATATAATCTTTAAAAATGTGTGTATGGAGATCAGGTCTATCAACTGCGGTGACTAATATAGAAATATCTTTATTCATTATCTACCAATCCTAATCACATCAACATCTTCCTGATCTTCAATCATTCCCCAAGGATCTAATACTACTGAACCCGTTGGGAATTTATAATCAGAAAACTTATCATGGTTTGTTCCAATAAAATAACATCTTTTATCTAATTTAATATCATAATCATCTACCCATGGATCATACATATCAACTTGTTCTGCACGCTCTTCTAATAAATTTTTAAGAAGTATAGAAGGACTGCCTACTGTAAGATTTGTTTCTTTTTTAAAACACTTACCTAAAATAGTTAATGACAAATCTCCTCTATGTTCTTGAATTAAATCAGCTAACCAATCTGTTTGGTTTTCTCTACATATCATTAAGTTTTCATACCAATCATAACTCATATCTAATTTTTGAGCTAACCATGATAAAGCAATATTATCTCTTGGATGACATCCTCCTCCATCACCCATACCTCCTAAAAGATATTTCGGACTCATTAATCTCTCATTAGCCAAAAACAATCCTTTCATAACATTATCACAATTTACATTTTCTAATTTATGTGCGGCTTCCATAACAACATTTGCTAAACATATCTTCATTGTAATATAAGTGTTATATGTTACCTTAATCATTTCAGCTTCTTCTATAGAACATTTATAGACTGGCTTACTATGTATGGTAGCATAAAATTCTTTTGCTTTATTATAAGCATCTTCATTGTCCATTCCAAATAACACAAACTCAGGATTTTCAAAATCATTTCTAGTAGTACCCATTGCTATAAAGAATGGATTATAACATAACTTAACATTTTCATTAAGTAATGGCTTAATTTCATTACAAATTGTTCCAGGCAAAACTGTTGATATAATTACAACTATTTTGTCCTCACCTTGTTTTTTAATTTCTTTTGATAATGTATCCATACCTGCTTTAAGATATGAATAATCAAAGTCAACTCTTTCTTCTGGTATTCTTGTTGTACCTTCAAATCTTTCATCATGAGGTGTTTGAATAGGCACAAATATAATATCTGAATTAGATACAACTTCTGATACACTAGACCAGTTAATGTTATGATCTTTTAGTAACTCTGGTGAACCTTCTTCTCGATAGGGCATATGTTTTGTATCTAAAATATCCTTTACTGATGGATTAATGTCATATCCAAAAACCTCATGACCCTTACTATCAGCTACTAATGCGCATGGTAGACCTAGTTTTCCTAAGCCAATAAATCCTATTTTCATTTGTTTACTTTTTATTTATTTACTTTTTATTTATATTAATATAATAACTTTTTTTCATTATTCCTAATTTTTTTATTATTTCTATTTATGACTGACTATTTATCCATTTATAAGTTTTTCTCATTCCTTCAATTAAGGATTGAGATACTTTCCATCCTATCTTTTTGTAATATAATGTATTATCTGAATTTCTTCCATTAACTCCTATAGGACATTCATGACCATATTTATCAATAAAATCTTTTCCTTCAATATTATATATCCCTAAATTTTTACCAGATACTTTTATAGCCATTTTAGCAAAATCATTTATGGATAACATTTCTTCTGATCCTATATTAACAGGACCTATAAAGTTAGATCTCATTAAACGAATTGTAGCTTCAATACATTCATCAATATACAAAAATGATCTTGTTTGTTTTCCAGATCCCCATACTTCTATTGATTCTCCATCTTTAGCTAAAGCTACTTTTCTACAAAGTGCAGCTGGGGCTTTTTCTCTTCCACTGTCCCATGTTCCTTCAGGCCCAAATATATTATGATATCTAGCTATTCTTACATCTAGTCCTTTATTTTTTGCAAATGCTAAAAATAGTCTTTCACTAAATAGTTTTTCCCAACCATATTCTGAGTCTGGTGCAGCTGGATAAGCAGAATCTTCAGCACAATTAGGATTATTAGGATCTAATTGATTATGTTCTGGATACATACAAGCAGATGATGAGTAAAATACTCTTTTCACATTCTTTTTAACACATTCGTATGTTACATTAAGATTTATTAATGCTGAATTATGCATGATATCAGCATCATTCTCTCCTGTAAATATAAATCCAGCTCCTCCCATGTCTGCTGCAAATTGGTATAATTCATCTACATCTGGGCCTATAACCTTCGCTACTAATTCTGGGTCTCTTAAATCTCCAACAACAAATAAATCTGCTTCTGTTTCTGAAAATTCTGGGTTTTTAAGATCAACACCAATAACATGAAAACCTTCATTTTTTAATCTTTTCACCATATGGTTTCCAATAAAACCACCTGCTCCTAATACTACTGCTTTTTTCATCTTAAATCTCCTTAATAATCATTTTTATTCCTTCTTCTAAATCTATTTTTGGCTTCCAAAAGTTTAATATATATTCATCTGCTTCATTTCTTTTATCTAACTGGACCATATCTTTTGACTCACCCGGTATTATCTTAACACTATCAAAATTAGAAGATATTATATTAGCCACATCTAAAATTGAGTTCCATTTGAAATTGGTTATGTGATATTCTCTAGACTTATCAATATCATCATAACAATTACTTAATGTTAATAAACAGTCTGAACAATCATCTGCATGTAGAAACTGTCTAACTTCTGTACCATCAGATAACATATCTATTACTCCAGTAGTTTTTGCTTTAATAATAAAATCTGTTATTACATGAGATTTTTCTAAATCCTTTTCAGGCCCATAGACGTTCCAAAACTTAACAGTTAATCCATTTAATGCATCCGTGTATCGTTCCCCCATTGCTTTAGCTACACCATATGGAGAATAACTCATATTTGACATCTGACTTGAAGCAAAAATAAATTTTTTGTTGTATTTTTTTATTAACTCAAATGTATTACTCATTAACCTAACATTATTATGTAAAAAATCAAATGTATGTTGATATTTAGCTAAATACCTTGATCCTCCTACATCAAATGCTAAAAAGTATATGAAATCACATTTGTTAATTAAGTCTTCTAACATTTCATTGTTATAAATTCTAAGATCTTGGAATTGATTATCTACTATATCAAATTCTAAAACATCATTACCATTATTTTTTAGGTAACTACAAAGACAATCACCTATTTGCCCGGCTGATCCTAATACTAGATATTTCATTATATTTTCCTCATTATTGTTAGTCCATGATTTACTGGAATGGTAGACATTTCATATGAATTATTTTCTTTAATAAACTTTTGAACACCCCCATAAGGTCCAGTACCTTCAAATTCCCCATTTGTATATTTAGTTATATTATATTCAGGTGTTGAATTTGAATGCATTAAATCATGTAATAATATTATTGTTTTGTTTGTAATGAACGGTTTTAGTAAAGTTAACTCATTATAAACATGTTCACTACTATGCCAATCATCTATTATGACCAAGTCATAACCATATGATTGATTCTTTAAAAAGTTAATTGCATCATTTTTTACAAAATTCCAATTTCCTTCAAGATATAAGGGACATTGAAATGTAGTATCTTCTATATCTACTGAAGTTACTTTTGACTTAATTCCATATAAATTTAGTAAATGACAACCTACCAATAAACTATATGTTGATCTCCCATCACGACATCCTAATTCTAATATATTTGTTGGTTTAGTTGATAATACTAATGATAAGAGTGTACTTTGATGTAAACTACTATCTCCAGGTCCTCCTATACTATCATCAATTATTCGAGTTATACTCTGAAGTATATCACCATGAAGATGCTTCTTTGCTGGGTTACTTAACCAATTGAAGTTCATGGGTTTTATTTTTTGGTTTCCATATATATCTATATTTGACATTTTACCTTAAATTTAGATGAGTTGTTAATTTTAAAAATTCATTTTTATTAAACGGACTACTATTAATTGATATTACGGTTTTATTAGATTTGTTCAAAACATATGTTGCCCATTCTAATTTTTTCTGCATATCATCTAATAAAATTAAATTTGTATTCGGACAATAGTATAAAGATAAATCCGCAAAACCTGTTGCTGCGGTAATAAATGTATTAGCATGATATATTATCTGTAATAATTTTTTTACATCTAAAAATCCTTTCATTGTTATTTTAGATACATATTTATTGTCTTTAATATCATATTCTACTAGATCATCAATTACTAATAATCTTCTTTTCTTTTTGATATAATGATTACATATACTTTCAAAAAGATTTTGATCTAAATGTCCAAAACCAGGTTTATTATCACTTGTACGTGTTTTCCAAGAATTTTTTACAAATATAACATCATAATCTCCATCAATAACTCTATCAATATACCTATGATAATGTTTTGATTCATCCCACCTATATGTCCATTTATTATTTCCATGATACTTTCCATATTCACAAGTATCTGGTAGGATTAGGTTACCTACTTCTCCAGATGCATATTGATATTTAGTTTGTGGGTTTGGAAACATGATATGATCCCATGTCTTAGTCCTACCTATAGGATATATGATACTTTTAAATTGATATTTGTACAATATAGAGTCAAATTCATTTTCATCAAAGTTTCTAACTGTTAACCAAAATGATATACCTTTATCTTTAATCTTTGAAGAATTGTTTTTAAGTAAATCTGTTTCTTTACTATCTACATATGCATTTGTTGTATTTACAAAATTATCTAATACTATTAGTTCATCAACTTTGTCTTCGTAAAAAAATTCATGACCAGGTAAACATGTTGCTATAATAGGTCCTTGTTTCTTTTGAAAAAATTCTGAAAATAATTCGTTAAAATAAAATGGAAACCATCCATATTCATGCCATATATATCCTATAAAATTATACTGAGTAGTTTTTAAATTAGAAAGATATAAATTTAGTTCTTTGCAGGATGATATATGTTGTATATTAGTCATTAATTTTACAAATTGGTATTGGTATCATTTTATGATTATTGATCTTATGTAACTTATTATAAATGTAATAAACTTCTTTCTGTCTACCAAATAAATCTTCAGCTTTTCCTTTATATGTCATAGCCCATTCTAATTCATCATAAGTTGCGCCAATTTGATCTTCATCTGTTCTATCATCACTCCATAACCCATCAGTTGGTGGAGATTTAATAATATCATCTGATATTCCTAAATTTTCTGCTAACTGTCTTACTTCTGATTTCATTAGATCAGCAATAGGGCTTATATCAACACCACCATCTCCATATTTGGTAAAGAATCCTACTCCAAAGTCTTCAACTTTATTTCCTGTACCTATAACAAGACCATTATTTGTTTGAGCAATTTGATATAATGTTGTCATTCTTAATCTAGCTCTAGAATTTGCTAATGCTAATTCAGATTGATTATCTACAAACAACATTGCAAAAATATCATATATATGTGATAAATTAAATTCACCATACTGTACATTTTTATATTTCTCTTGCAACCAATTTATATGGTTATATGCTCGATCTAATTGTTCTGGATGTTGATGAATTGGCATTGAAACTACAATTGTATTGATTCCAGTTTCAGCACACAATGTTGATGTTAATGCTGAATCTATTCCTCCAGAGATCCCTATCACCAATGTTTTAAGATTAGAAGTATTTGAATATTCTTTTATCCAATTAATGATTTTTGTTTCTTTATTCATGATCTTTTATAAAATTTTCTACATGCATTAACTGCATATTTGGGTTAAAATTAGCAGCTCCTATTGCAAGTAATGAATCATGATGGAACATAATATCACATTTGGATAATAACTGTGCTTCAATTAAAGCTTCTTCACCAATTAATGCTCTTTGATTTGGCATAAACTGACTTCCTTCTGGATTCCATCCTACTTCTTGTACTTTATGATATGGAATACCATTGATATAATAATTATCTGTTCGATGACATGGATATGATTTTACATTTTCAAAATTGTCTGATATGAACTTAATTGCTTCATTTGAGTCAGAAGCAACAAAAATACAATAATCTTTTATATTATTTTGTTTTAACCATTTATTTACATAATCTTTATAATATTCTAAACATATATTATCTTTATGATATAATTCTTTGGCTCCTCGACCACCCCGTAAGTGAATAGCTATTTTAATTTTATTATTAGATAATTGTTGTTCAATAAAATTATCAATTTTTGATTTAATATTTGGCTTAATAAAAATATATTTAGAAATAATTCTATTAGCTTCATTTCTCCAGTAATCATTGACAATATTCCAATCAGGCTTAACTCTTAAACCACTAGTTTGTATATTCCTATGACCAAAATTTTGTGGAATTTCTTTTAGAAGAAATGAATTATGATTATCCTTAATTATGTCATCATCTGATAATGCTGTTGGTAATTGTTCAAAATAATATTCCCATACATTAGTACTATCATTATAACCGTTATTTGAATAATATTGTGAATCATTTCCCCATTCTATTATTGCTTGATGATCATTTTGTTCACACCAACGTAGATTATCTAATACTTGCATGAATGTAGAAAAGAATCCCCATTGATTACATCGTTCAATTAATATCTTTTTACCCATTATATTCCTCTATAAATTTTAATAACTTTTTACAATCCATATCACGTTCATTTTTTTTACTATCATATAATGATCTTACATTATCACGAGCGCCTCTTTCAATACGTTCTTGATGTGTTATATCTAATTCATATTTACCGACTGCAGGATGTAAATGTTCTGTGTATATATTTACCTTCACCAACCTTTGTATATTTCTAGCAACAGTTGTTAGCCAATAATCATTCATATCGGATGAAAAATATGGTGGTAAAAAATATCCTACAGTTTCAACCCAGTTCTTATGTAAAAATGAATGAGTTGCTAGATCATCTTTACGTACACCATCACTACCGTAAATTAATACTATTTTATCTTTATATTTATCAAATTCATCAAGTACTACTTGGTCCCAAAGTGGGGTTCTGAATCTAATATCATCTCCACAATGCATTACTATATCAGCTGATGATTTTTCATAACAACGATTCCACATCACACTTAGATTACCATCACCTCTTTCATCTATAATCGCATGTACATTTGGTCCTAATGACTCACACATTTTTATTGATTCAATATCATCTGAGTCAATGTAAAATATTAATTCTATATCTTCTTTAAAATGAGAATTTAAGTGAGCAGATTCCCACAATTCTTTCATAAAAGTTGGTCTTTTTCTAGTTGGGCAAAGTAAACTAATCTTCATATCTTGTTATCCATTTTTTTAATT